>JAEEGI010015503.1_pt1 | contig 15864 bp, 12 predicted proteins | sample 8958751 | NCBI WGS metagenome assembly JAEEGI01 (sample SAMN16246545, study PRJNA631951) | gut metagenome | biome: gut microbiome; feature: rumen; material: KS-attached | host: Bos | place: Iran: Karaj | collected 2018-10
ATGGATGCCGCCAAGGTCTGAGCCTCATACAGAGAAAAGAAAACTGCATAAAAAACCAACCGCCCGCTCATTTTGAACCGAACCAGTAAAAACGGACAATAGACAAAACGCCCCCTATGTAGGAGAATAATTACATAGGGGGCGAAGCTATGTCTAAACAGAAAATGAAGGACAACGAGCAGATCATTATACGACTGCGAGAAGAAGGGAGAAGCCGGCAAGAAATAGCAGATATACTGGGACTGACGAAAGCACAAATAAAGGATTGGATCACCAGATATAACAGGCGGAAGAAGAAACAGGCGGAGGGGGTTGCAACACTTCCAGCGGGCAGGCCGCGGAAAGATTATCCACTTACAGAAGACAACAAAGTTGAATACTACAAACGCCAACTGCGGCTGGCAAAGTCTGAGAACAAACGTTTGAAAATGGAGAATGAATTAATGCGGGATTTTCTCTCGCTTACCGGGAAGGAGTGAAAGCCAGAGTTAAGTATAAAGTGATCTACCGTCACAAGGAAACGTACAGCATTGGTGAAATGTGCCGCTTCTTCGGCGTCTCACGCAGCGGCTACTACGGGTTTGTAAAGCGGATGGAGGTTCCGTCAAAAGATCTGCCTCTGGCTGAAAAGATCCGTGAGTGCCAGGCTGAATGCAAGAGCACTTATGGTTACCGCAGAGTGCAAATTTGGCTGGAGAGGCACGGAATGCATTACAATCCCAAAACAGTCCTCAAAGTAATGAACAAATACAGTCTGCTTTCTGTTGTTAGGAGAAAACGGTATGTGAAGTATGGAGAATTGCTGCATCGGTATCCGAACCTTCTCAACCGCAATTTTGCTGCCGATCGACCAAACCAGAAATGGGTAACGGACATTTCCTACATCCGTACCGGACAAGGCTTCCTTTACCTCTCTGTGATCCGCGACCTCTATGACAACAGCATTGTCGCCTACAAGACCGGAACAGAACAGACGATCCATCTCGTCCTGAACACAATTCGCGCTGCCAAAAGAAATGAGAAGGTCACTGCAGAGCTGCAACTCCACAGTGACCAGGGCTTTCAGTATACCTCGCAAGCGTACTTTAAGCTAACTCAAGAATACGGTATTACGCCGTCTATGTCAAGACGTGGAAATCCTTACGACAATGCCTTAGCTGAAAACTTCTTCTCGATTCTTAAAACGGAATGCATCTACCGGGTAAAGCTTGCTTCTTTTGCAGAGGCAAGAAAGACCATTGATGATTACATCTACTTCTACAATAACCAGCGTATCCAGACTAAAACAAAACTGACGCCGCTGGAAAAACGACGTCAGCATGTTGCTTAATATTTCATTCCCTATGTTAGGGGGCTTCTTTTGTGCTGTCCGCACAATCTGGGGCGGTTCAGGTTTTCCTGCAGGCGTTTCATCTTTTTGGATTCTTCAAGCGGACAGCCGTCCTGGACATCTGCCGCTACGAGTAAATGTCGGGTCGGCTTCATGCCGGCCGCTTCCACTGCTGCGATTGCCCCGGTTTGTAGACATACTCCTCAAACATAGCGAATGTCCTCCGGGCGGGTTTCCGTGTTTCTGTTCTGGGAGCTCACATATCTCACCACATAGTCGGCAAAGCGCCGGGTGGCTGGCCCTGCTTTGCTCCCGGCGGCAATCCCGAGGCCGATCGTCCGTTTGGCCTCGGGAACCAGCGGCAGGATCTGCAGGTCGTACTGCCGCCCCTTCAGCAGCAGCTCCGGCATGATGCTCATCCCGAGGCCCTGCTCCACCATGGCGATGACGGCGTAGTCGTCCTTGGTGTAAAAGCGCACGTTTGGATTGACGCCAGCGGCTTCCAGGGCCCTTCTCGCATCGTGGTCGGAGCTTTTGAGCAGGCTGATAAAAGGCTCGGTTTCGCATTCGACAAGGGGGAACTTCGGGTAGTGTTCAAAGCGGCTGTGAAGCGGAAGAATTGCGAGCAGCCTGTCCTCCATCAGGGGGATGAACTCGCAGTTCACCGGGGACGGCAGCGCCACAAAGCCAACATCCACACTCCCGTTCGCCAGCCACTGCTCCACGTCGTGATAGTCGCCGTTGAGAAGACGAAAATCCACGCGCGGGTAGTCGCGCTGGAACTCTTTGAGGATCGGGGGAAGCCAGTGGACGGCAACGGAAGTGAAGGCACCGATGCGCACCGTACCCGACTCCAGTCCGCGGATGGAAGACGCCGTCTGCCGGAGCTGTTCTGCCGCGCCCAGAAAGCTGCGCACCGCGGGCAGCAGGCGCTCGCCCTCGTCGGTGAGCATAACGCCGGCACGGCTGCGGCGGAGAATTGTAAAACCGAGTTCGCTCTCAAGCGTGTCAAGGCAGTGGCTGACAGCAGACTGCGTGCAGCCGAGCTGCTCCGCCGCCCTGGTGAGACTGCCTGTCTCCACCACGGTCATGAGCGTCGCATATCTGTCCAGCGCCATCCTTCAACCTCCTTAAATGAAAATATTTCATGAAATCATAAGTATTATTATAATTGTTTCTATTATAAGCCGGATTGGGGAATAATCAAGTGATTTCATCAAAAAACACCCTTGAAGATTGTCCCGGTTGCCGTATAATCCTTTCATCCCACGTTTTGAAAGGATTTTTTACCATGACCACTTCCACCGGATTGATTCTGACCGCGATTGTTGTGTATCTCATCGGCATGCTGGCGATCGGCTTTGCCTATTCCAGGCGCAACAAGACCTCCAGCGACTTCTATCTCGGCGGCAGAAGGCTCGGCCCCATCGTCATCGCCATGAGCACCGAGGCTTCCGACATGTCGAGCTGGCTGCTGATGGGCGTACCTGGTCTGGCATACTTCTGCGGCCTGGCAGATGCTAGCTGGACCGTCATCGGTCTGGCCCTCGGCACCTACCTGAACTGGCTGATCGTGGCGAAACGGCTGCGCGGTTACTCCCAGAAGCTCGGCGCAATCACGATCCCGGACTTCTTTTCCCACCGCTTTGGCGACACCAGCGGCCTGATCGAGGGCATCGCGGCGCTCGTCGTCATCATCTTCTTTGTGCCGTACACCGCCTCGGGCTTTGCTGCATGCGGCAAGCTCTTCACAAATCTCTTTCCCAACATGAGCTACATGGCCGCCATGATGATCTCCGCGGCTGTCATCGTCGGCTACTGCGCGATGGGTGGCTTCCTCGCGGCCTCGATCACCAGCCTGATCCAGTCCATCGTCATGACCATCGCTCTCTTTGTAATCCTTGTGTTCGGCATCCGCTCCGCGGGCGGCTGGGGCGCCGTGGTCGAGAATGCCAGGTCCGTTCCCGGCTACCTGAGCCTGTTCGCGAACACCACGATTCAGAGCAGCACCCCCGGCAAGTACGGTTTCATCTCCATCGTTTCCACAATGGCCTGGGGTCTCGGCTACTTTGGCATGCCCCACATTCTGAACCACTTCATGGCGATTAAAGACGCCGAAAAGCTGAAAATCTCCCGCCGTATCGGTTCGATCTGGGTGGTCATTTCCATGAGCGTCGCCATCATCATCGGTCTGGTTGGTTTTGCCATGAGCAGCAAGGGTGTGATTGCCCCCTTCGAGAGCAACTCCGCAGCAGAGGCCATCCTGGTCCGCATTTCTGCACTGATGAGCACCTACGGCGTGCTGCCCGCTCTCCTGGCCGGCGTTGTACTCGCGGGTATCCTGTCATCGACCATGTCCACCTCCGACGCCCAGCTCCTCGCGGCAGCATCCGGCGTGTCCCACAACATTATCAAGGGCGTGTTCCACAAGGAACTCAGCCACAAGAAGGAGATCGCCATCGCCCGCGTCGCAGTGCTGGTTATCGCTGTCATCGCCGTCTTCTTCGCGCGTGACCCAAACAGTTCCGTCTTCGGCATCGTGTCCTTCGCCTGGGCGGGCTTCGGCGCTGCATTCGGCCCGCTGATGCTCCTCGCCCTGTTCTGGAAGCGCTGCAACAAGTATGGCGCGATCGCAGGCATGATCGCCGGCGGTGCGACGATCTTCCTCTGGAAGTATCTGGTGCGCCCTCTCGGCGGCGCATGGAACATTTATGAACTGCTGCCCGCCTTCATCGTTTCCTGCATCTTCATCGTCGTCGTCTCCCTCATTACCCCCGCTCCCGATGCGAAGATTGTCAAAGATTTTGAAAGCGTCTGATCCTCCCACTGATAAACACGAATACCGGCAAAAAACGCCCGGGACAATCCCGGGCGTTTTTCTGTGGTTGTTCTCAGGCGGCGGCATTCAGGCCGGCATAGTCTTCGGCCAGTTTTTCCCTCAGCAAGGTGATCTCGTCCCGCGTCATTCCGATGCGTTCCAGATAGGCTTCTGCGCACGCCTGCAGATCTGCGTTTTCATCCCGGATGGATCCGACGCCGAAGGCTTTGGACAAACTGGCTTCAATGTTGCCGGCTGAGATCTCCGCATACTGCGGGGAGTCCGGACCGATCCCGTAAAAGTTGCGGTAGGTCAGCATATAATCTGCCACAATCTCATCGGCGTCCGCGCCCATCAGGCACTCCAGCACCGCAGCGATGAACCCGGTGCGGTCCTTCCCCTCCTTGCAGTGGATCAGATAGGGTCCTTCGTGGGCGGCCAGCCAGCGGAAACCGTCGGCAAGCTTTGTTTCGAACTCTGCCGTAAAGAAATCCATCCCCATGTTCAGGGCCAGGACGCTGCACTGCGAATAATACGTCAGATTATAGTCGGCAAAGCCTTTCATGGTTTCTTCGCTGTTCGCCAGGTTTATCACCGTGCGTACCAGCGCCAGCTGCATGGCCGCGTCCGCTTCCCTGTTCCGGTTCAGCGCAGGGTCCACCGGCGATGAGGAACGGTACAGCGTACCCATGCCGAAGCCCGTTGTTTCCACCGCGCGGAAATTAGCATACTCGGCGTCGCTCAGGTCCGGGTAATCGGCGCGGTCTTTGCTTCTCTGGGCGCCGAGCTGGTGTATCGCGTATCCTGCCGCGTAGCCCTGCTTCTCCGCCATGGAAACCGAAACCGTCAGAGAGTCAATCGGCTCGCCGGCAATGCCCATCAGCGAAGCCATATTCCCGATATTGACCGCCAGCACAACCTGGTCGACTCCGCTGGAACTGGTCTTAAAAAGGCAGACCGGCTCCCCGGTATCTACGTCCGAATAGTTTGTTCCGATCGGCATCTCCAGTTCGGCAGTTCCGATCTTCACCAGGATGACGTCCGCAGGCTCGTACCCCAGCCCCCGCATCGCATCCGGCCCGATAGCGAGGATGATGTTGCCGGAGTCCTTGATTTGGGCGACGCTAGCCTCCACCGAAGGGACTGCTTCCGCACTGGTAGTTTCCTCTGCAGGCTCCCCTGCCGTTTCACTTACATCTTCTCCCGTCGCTTCCGCAGCTTCTTCCGATGCTTCGGTATCAGCAGTCTTCTCTGCTGTTTCCGCCTTGGTATCCGTTTCAGTGACAGCTGGAGGATTCGCAGCAGGCGCTGGCTTCGCTTTTCCCGGCAGGGAACACGCGCTGAGCAGCATCGCCAGCGCGAGAACAATACCAAGAAACTTGATTATCTTTCTTTCAGACATGGGTTCTACCTCTTAAAAAAGTGTTTTGGAGTTTCTTCGATGGCGGAATTATACCGCCTGCCGGGGTAATTGGCAATTCCTTTTCCGCCTTCTCCACCCTCCGGATCAAAAAACCCAAGTCTTTCGAATTCACAAAATCATGCAATTCTTGTTCATGGTTTGTTCACAGAAATTAGCACTCTCTCCTTGACAGTGCTAAAAACAGTGCTATAATATGCTCGAACAAAGGAAATAGAGATCGAATGAATGACCTCCTTCCCCTTGCTCAGGTAACAAAAGGTATGAATGCAAAAGGAGGCATGAATGATGTTACCGAGTATTTTTGGAGAGAGTTTGTTTGATGACTGGTTCGACTTTCCGTTCAGAGGCTTTGAATCCGGTGTGGATCAGAAGCTCTACGGCAAACACGCGGCCCGCGTGATGAAGACCGACCTGAAGGATCACGGCGACCACTATGAGTTGGCGGTTGACCTTCCGGGCTTCAAGAAGGACCAGCTGGATCTGCAGCTGCAGAACGGCTACCTTACCATCACAGCCAGCAAAGGGCTTGAAGAGGAAGAGAAGGACAAAAAAGGCAAGATCGTTCATCAGGAGCGGTATTCCGGTTCGATGACCAGAAGCTTCTATGTCGGTGATCATGTCACCGAAGAGAATGTGACGGCCAAATTTGAGGATGGCGTCCTGAGACTGGAATTCCCGAAAGAGGAAACCATCAAGCTGCCCGAGAAGAAGACCATCCTGATCGAAGGATAAATTCAAAACATGATTCGCGGCGCCCTGAGCAATCAGGGCGCTTATTATTTGACATGCCTCCGAAGCCGGGGTATGATACAGAAAAGCGTTCTGACCGGCACGCCTGCCAAACCAGGAAGGAGGTGAAGACATGGCCTACAGCGAACTGATCAAGAGTTTTGAAAAGATCCGCAGCTATATGCGCGAGTTCTATGTTTACGGCTTCAAGAGCCGCGAAGAGTATACGAAAAAGAGCGCGCGCAGCTACGACGACGAGCGCCGCCGTATCGAGAGCTGGCTGGGCGGCTACATGGCCTTCCGGCGCACGTCCGAAGGCAAAAACGTCTTCATCTCCGTGGATAACCGCAGCGTGACCTTCAATCCCCTGCACAATGCCTGGAAGGCGAAGAGCTTCACCGACAAGGACATCGTGCTGCATTTCTGCATTTTGGACCTCCTTGCCGGCGGAACTGCGCGCAGCGTGGGCGAGATTGCCGACGGTGTGGCGGAACTCCTCTCCCACACGGACATCCCCTTTGAAATAGACGAATCCACCGTGCGGAAAAAGCTGAAGGAGTATGCGGAATTCGGTGTTCTGCAGGACGAGAAGCACGGCCGTCTGCTGTATTACCGTCTTGCGGAAGACGGGGTCGACCTCTCCGCCTGGGAGGACGCGGCTGCCTTTTTCTCCGAAGAGGCGCCGCTCGGCGTGGTCGGCTCTTATCTGCTTGACCGGCAAGACGAGGCACCGGAACACTTCAGGTACAAGCACCACTATCTGCTGCACACGCTGGACACGCAGATCCTTTATGAAGCGCTCTGTGCCATGAAGGAAAAGCGATGCGTCGATATCACCAACTTCAATGTCCGCAGAGACGCCGAGGTCGAGCACAGGGTTTATCCCCTGCGTTTTTACATCAGCACGCAAACCGGGCGGGAATACTTGCTGGCCTATCATTACAGATTCCATCGGCCGATGTTTTTCCGCCTCGATACCATCCGCTCCATCAAAGCGGGCCCGGTGGAAAAACAGCATGAGAAATATGAAAGTTTCATCGGAAAGTTCGATGAGAACCTCTGGGGCGTTTCAACCGGAAGCGACTACAGCATCGACCACGTGGAACTTACCCTTCGTGTTGAAGACGGTGAGGGATACATTCTGGATCGTCTGGAACGGGAAAAACGCCATGGTCGGATCGAAACCGTCGATGAGCATACTTATCGTTTTGTCGCGGATGTGTACGACGCCGGCGAAATGCTGACCTGGGTCCGCAGTTTCATCGGGCGCATCATTTCCTTTGAGAGCGATAACCATTTCGCTGTTTCACGTTTTTATGACGACATGCAGCGGATGAATGAAATCTACGGAGGAGGTGAGGAGGTATGATCTTCTCCGAGATCTACGGCAGCTACTTCAAGGCCGTTGCCGCCATCCTCGCCAAAGCTGTCGAGGGCGGGCTGACGGAACAGAAGCTGACCCGCACCGTGCTGGAGAACGCCTTCGGCGAGAGTCTGGTTACAATCCCTGCAAAGCTGAAGGACGGGAGCTGGCCCCTGCTGACGGAAGGCTTCAGTACTCCCCTGCAGCACAGTCCGTACCTTCCGCTTACAACGCTGGAAAAGCAGTGGATGAAAGCGCTGCTGCTCGACCCGCGCATTCAACTGTTCAGCCCTTCCGAGGACGGCCTGGAGAATGTGGAGCCGCTCTTCACACCGGAAAAGTTCGTCTACTTTGACCGGTATTCCGACGGAGATGACTTTTCCGATCCGCAGTATGTCGAACATTTCCGCACGATCCTTCAGGCAATGCACGAAAAGCGCAAGTTGCGCATTCAGTTTCACGGTCACCGCGGTACCCGGCAGAACTATTTCTGCATCCCGTACAGGATGGAGTATTCTTCCAAGGACGACAAATTCCGCCTGATCACGGGATTCAAGGGCAGGCCGCTGACAGTCAATCTCTCCCGCATCGACTCGGTGGAACTGCTCGGTTCCTGGGACGAGGACGAATACGTGCTTCCGCATGAGCGGGAGGAAACACTGGTCATGGAATTGTACGACGCCCGGAACGCCCTGGAACGCGTTATGCTTCACTTTTCTGATCTCGAGAAAGAGACCGAACGGATCGGCGACCGGCGCTACCGCATTACGCTGAAGTACCGGCAGGGAGATGAGACGGAAATTCTGATCCGCATCCTCTCCTTCGGCCCGGTGCTGAAAGTAACTGTGCCTGAGAGTATCGTCTCCCAGATCCGCGAACGCCTTGCCAGACAGGCCGCACTGACACATAATTAAACCGCAAGTATAACAAAAAGCTGCGAATTTCTTTGAAAACGGAGAGTTCGCAGCTTTTTTTCCATGAAAACATCATTCCGGAGTGATATTTTATGCTTGTGAAAAGCACGAACAGCAATCCATATTCATACAACTCTTAATTGTACTGGAAAAACGCGTGCTTTGGGAAAGGTACCAACAGCAACAAAGAAGCAAGCTTTGTGGTTAAGCAGCGTACTGAAAATACGCATTTGGGTTCGAATCCCGTTTCAACGGTGCCTTGAAAACCGAAAGGTGCATACAGCAAATAGTTCTTCATTCTTTCCAATGATCCGGGGCTTAGAAACCCCACCCTGCCCTGCGCAGGTCTGCACCTTGTTTTATTCAGCATACTAAATTTTGTAAAGGAGGTATTTCCCATGCTGGAATTCCTGAAGAGAGAAGCAAACAAGACCTATACCGAAAACGGCTCCGTCACCTACCGCAGCACCGGCAGGGACTGCCTCGACCTTTTCGCGACCATCGGTGCGCTGCGCCGTGAAAGTGAGCAGGAGATCACCGCGCGTTTTCTCCGTGCCTATGCGGAGGATCCTGATCTGGCGATGAAGATCCTCTTCTACGGCCGTGACGTCCGCGGCGGTCTCGGCGAGCGTCGTGTGTTCCGCATCCTGCTCCGCTGGCTCGCAGTCAGCAAGCCGGAGTCCGTTGTCCGCAACCTGCCCTATGTCGCGGAGTACGGCCGCTGGGACGACGTTCTCGTCCTGCTGGACACTCCCTGCCGCGCCGAGGCGCTCGCTCTGCTCAAGCAGCAGTTCGACGCCGACCTTGCTGCACTCAGCTCAGACGGCGACGTCTCCCTTCTCGGCAAGTGGCTGCCCTCTGTCAACGCATCCAATGATGAAACCGTCCGTGCGGCAAAGCAGATCGCAAATGCTTTCGGCCTTTCCGACCGGGATTACCGCAAGACCCTGACCAAGCTTCGCGCACAGATCCGCATTCTGGAGAACAACCTCCGCGAGAGGGACTACACGTTTGATTACTCCAAGCAGCCTTCTAAGGCGATGTTTAAGTACCGCAAGGCCTTCCTGCGCAACGATGCCGAGCGTTACGGCGCTTTCATGCAGCGTGTTAGCACGGGCGAGGTAAAGCTCAACACCGGTGCTTTGTACCCTTACGAGATCATCGAGAAGGCCTATCACTGCGATGATGCAGAGCGCCTTTCCCTGGACGCAACCTGGCGTGCTCTCGCGGACTACACGCAGGATGAGAACGCGCTTGTCGTGGCGGACGGCTCCGGCTCCATGTACTGGGGCGGCAAGCCCATGCCGGCGGCTGTCGCGCAGTCTCTGGCGATCTACTTCGCCGAGCACAACCGCGGCGCATTCCGCAACCATTTCATCACCTTCTCCATGAACCCGCGTCTCGTGGAGATCAAGGGCAGGGACATCGTGGACAAGGCCCGCTACTGTGAGACTTTCAACGAGTGCGCCAATACGAACATCCAGAAGGTGTTTGAGCTGGTGCTGAACGCTGCGGTCAGAAACCGCGTTCCACAGAAGGATCTGCCCTCCACGCTCTACATCATCTCCGACATGGAGTTTGATTCCTGTGCGGCCGGCGCTTCCCTCACGAACTTTGAATACGCCGCAAAGCTGTTCCGGCAGGCTGGCTATCGGCTTCCGAATGTGGTATTCTGGAATGTATCCAGCCGCAACCAGCAGCAGCCCGTCACCATGAACGAGCAGGGCGTCGCGCTGGTCTCCGGCTGCAGCCCCCGTATCTTTTCCATGGTGATGGAAGGCAGTCTGGACCCGTTTACCTTCATGCTCAGCGTCATTGACACCGAGCGCTATGCGCCGATCAGGGCATAACAGACAACAGAAGTGTTGATCACACCCTATATCGGACTCGGGTCTTGCCTTGCGCTGTTTTGCACGGGGAGAGCGGTTTTTGTCACCGCCCTCCCCATTTCTGAAAGGATTGACTTACAATGATTGAAATCAAGGGATTATTTAACACTGCCATCTGTTACACCCCCGATCTGGAAGAAGCTGCGGCCGCGCAGATACGGGCGGTATGCGACCAGGCGGCCTTCGCCTCCAGCAAGATCCGCATCATGCCCGACGTCCATGCCGGTAAGGGCTGCACCATCGGCACCACCATGACCGTAACCGACAAGATCGTACCCGGCATGGTGGGCGTGGATATCGGCTGTGGGATGGAAACCGTCCGGCTGGCCGAACGCGAACTTGATTTTGCCGCGCTGGACGCTCTGATCCGCCGGGAGATCCCCTGCGGAATGGAAATCCGCAGCGTGCCGCATGAACTGAATGAACAGATCGACCTCGGCCAGCTTCGCTGCGCTCCGTATGTGAACCTGGACCGTGCCTGCCGCAGCATCGGTACGCTCGGCGGAGGCAACCACTTCATTGAAGTGGATCGCGGGGAAAACGGTGACCTGTACCTGGTTGTTCACTCCGGCAGCCGCCATCTGGGCAAGCAGGTCTGTGACTTCTACCAGGAACAGGGCCGCTTTGCCATGTGGGGCGGAGCGCGTCATCAGATCGACGAACTGATTGCAGAGTACCGCGCTGCGGGACGCTTCCAGGAGATTGAGACTGCTGTCAGGAGACTGCGCCGCGAGCACCCCATCAGCATCCCCAAGGAGCTAGCCTATGTGGAAGGCAAGCTGTTCGACGACTACATCCATGACATGCGCATCACCCAACGCTTCGCCGTGCTCAACCGCAAAGCCATGACGGATGTGATCCTGCGCGGCCTGGGCCTGACGAAGGTCGAGGAGTTCACGACCATCCACAACTACATCGACACGGAAAAGATGATCCTCCGCAAGGGCTCCGTTTCCGCCGAAGCCGGCGAAAAGCTGCTGATTCCCATTAACATGCGTGACGGCAGCCTGATTTGCCTGGGTCGCGGCAACGAGGAATGGAACTGTTCCGCCCCCCATGGGGCCGGTCGGCTCATGAGCCGCAAGCAGGCGCTCGCGGAACTCTCGATGGATGAATATGCCGCCGAGATGGAAGGGATCTGGTCAAGCTGTGTCGTGAAGGACACGCTGGACGAGTCTCCTATGGCCTACAAGCCCCTGAATGAGATTGTCTCCGAGATCATCCCTACCGCCGAGATCATCGAACGCATTTGTCCGGTCTACAACTTCAAGGCAACCGATTAACCGGACAGCCGGGGGTTTTGAAAAACAAACAGGGTTCGCAACTGTTGGAAGGACAGCGGCCTGATAAGCCGTTAATGCAGGTTCAATTCCCGCAGGAGCAACCATCACGGGAGAATGCCTGAGCCCGGCCAAAAGGGGCGGACTGTAAATTCGTTGGCACAAGCCTGCGTTGGTTCAAATCCAACTTCTCCCACCAAAAAGAGAAGCCCGGACCGCAGTACCGCCGCCCGGGCTTCTCTTTTCTGTTTTTTGATTCTTTCTGCCGTAGCTCACGGCATTAGTTATAATATTAAAATGATACGGTCAGGTTGTCGATAAAGGAGTACTCTTTTCCGTGCACCTCCAGCGTGACGGGCACGGTGTTGGTCTCATTGCGGATTTCAAGCGCTCCGTGCTTTGCGATAACGCTCAGCTTCTGTCCCTGCCAGAGGATGGTGTAGCGCAGTGCACTCCAGGCCTCCGGCAGCTTCGGGCTGATGCGGAGTTTTCCGCCGAGCATGCGCACTCCGCCAAAGCCGTAGACCACGCACTGCCAGAGACCGCCGCAGGAGGCCGCATGAATTCCTGCGTCCGAAGAGTGCGGGTTCTCGTTGCTCAGGTCAATCCCGCATGCTTTCTGGAACATCTGGTACCCGAGTTCGACATCACCGATATCGCAGGCCAGGACAGAATGCGTGGAGAGAGACAGACTGGAATCGTGCAGAGTTCGGGGCTCGTAGTAGCTCCAGCTTGCCTTCTTGACCGCCTCGCTGAACTGCTCCTCCAGCAGATAGAACAGCACCATGACGTCGGCCTGCTTGGAGACCTGGATCTTGTTGATCTGTTCCTGGTTATAGTCCTTGTAGATGCCGCCGACATGCTTTTGCTGTTTATACTTGCTCAGGTCGACCTCCCTGAGCGTCAGGTAACTCGCATCCTGCGGCAGCACGCCGTTCTGGTTCGGCTTGGTCAGGAAGATCTTTTCGATGCACTCTTTCCACTCCGGCACCAGTTCCTCCAGGCCAAGTTTGGCGTCCAGTGCAGCATACAGTGCGGGTTTTTCCGATTTCAGGAGTTTTGCGTACTCGACAGCCCTGCACATCGTCCACCGGGCCATATAGTTGGTGAACGCGTTGTCGTCGACATGCTCCTTGAACTCATCCGGTCCGACCACGTTGTTGATGTGCAGCATTCCATCCGCACCCGGCTCCAGGCGGCTGTTCCAGAACTTCGCGCAGTCCAGGATCAGCTCGTACCCGAAGCGGTCCATAAAGTCCTGATCGCCGGTGCACATGTAATACTGCCACGCACCAAAGGCCACGTCGGCAGTGATGTGGATTTCAATGAGGCCGCTCCAGACCTTGATGGGCAGCCCGGTCAGGATATCTGTTCCAAAATACTCCGGGGTCACCTCTCCGTCGTCCAGCCAGGCCGACTCCCAGGGGAACTGAGCACCATCATACCCGTTGTGCTTTGCCTTGGCATGCGCGCCGGGCAGTGAGAGATAGCGGTACTCCTCCAGGCTGCGGGCAATTTCGGGCATGGTGAAAATGAAATACGGCAGCAGGAAGATTTCCGTGTCCCAGAAGGTATGCCCCTTATAGCCCTCGCCGGACAGGCCTTTCGCACCGATGTTCATGCGGTTGTCGTGGGCAGGCACCATCAGCTGCATGTGGTACTGTGCGAAGCGGATGGCGAACTGGTCAAAATCAGGGCCTTCAATGACGATCGGCACCCGGTCCCAGACCTTTTCCTGCCAGCAGGCAGCGGACTCCGCCGCCAACACCTGAAAGCCGGCATCTTCATCCTCGCGCATCGCCTTCAGCGCGTATTCCTGCATCTGCGGGAGCGTCATGCCGGCCAGTTCCCGATCCCTTCCGGTGAAGACATTCGAGAGCTTTTCCATGACGACGCTCTGTCCGGCTCCGGCAGCAAGCGTATAATTGGAGTACATCCTCCGGCGTACGATGTTGATGTCGCTCTGCGGAACGGTTTCCGTCCCGTCCAGCCAGAAGCGGTGCACGGCACTGTGAACAAAGGGAATCCCGGACTGGACAGTTTTGGGCGAATACTGCAGATATTTTTTGTCATAAAAACGGGTATCTCCTTCCGTAAAATGCTGTGAACCGTCGCTGGTCATCCGGCCGTCGATGCCGGAACGGAAGCTGATCGTCGTGTCCGCCTCCGGAACGACCGTAATCCGCATGCCGATGCTGTGCAAGCGCTTCAGGGATACGAAGCGTTCAAAGCGCAGACAGTATCCCGCACCTTTCGGCGATTCCCATTTCACCGTACGGGTAAGCAAGCCTGTTTTCAGGTTCAGTTCGCGGCTGTAGTTCAGGATTCGGCCTGAAGTCAGGTCAAAGCGTTCGCCGTTCAGGGTCAGTTCGATGTTGGTTACATCGGCTGCGTTGGGAAGCTCCGTCACTTCTTCAGGCGAGAAGCAGTCAAAGGTTCCCGCAACCAGCAGATCGCGTGTCTGCCCCAGGTAGTTTTCCTCCGTTGCCGAGCGGAGGCCGAGATAGCCGTTTCCCAGGCAAAAATTTGCCTCTACTTTGCCCTGTGCGTCCGGATCAAAGCTGCTTTCCGCCAGGATCCACTCGTTTACTCTGCTGAAGTCCAACATGTTGGAACCTCCTGTCTCAATTGATGAAAGGTCTTTTTTCATTTCCGCTCCCCTTTGGGCAGGCAAACGGCATTCTCTATTCTGAATGTATCACAGAACAGGGATAGATGCAAGGATCATAGTCCGTTCCGCAGAAAAGGCCTCTTGATTTATCCCCGGAAATGGATATAGTAAATCATATAAAGCTTTCGGCAGGCTTTCTGTCGATCCGTCATGGGGAGAAAAACATGAAAAGAATCTCTGCGGAAGAATATTCCCGGCTGTTTTCCGATCTTTCGGGGCCGGAAGACGAAGCCGTTTCCCTCTCCGTCGCAGAGGAGCGGGACTTTCTGCTTCCACGGCGTGAAAAACGCAGCCATAAGTATTCTTACGGCCGCGCTCTGATTATCGCAGGCTCTTTGGGCTTTTCCGGTGCGCCGGTACTGGCGGCAAATGCCTGTGAGCGCAGCGGTGCGGGACTCACGCAGCTTGCTGTCCCCGAAAGCATCTATCCCATCGCCGCATCCCGCTGTGACGGCGCTGTGGTCACGCCTCTTCCTGCGTCTGAGGACGGCGGATTTTCCGCAACAGCGCTCAGGCACATTCTCCCGCTTCTCCGACGGGCGGATGCCTGCGTCGTCGGGCCCGGACTCGGCCTCAGCGAAGGCGCCGCCGGCACGGTCGGGTTCATACTTCAAAATGCCGAATGCCCTTTGGTTCTGGACGCTGACGCTCTCACAATCTGCGGCCGGAGGCCGGAGTTGCTTTCATCCTGCCGTGTACCGCTGATCCTGACGCCGCACGAAGGCGAATTCCGCCGTCTGGGCGGAGATCTCTCATCCGGGCGCCTTGCCGGGGCACTTGAGTTTGCGGCCCGGTATCCGGAGGCAATCCTGATCCTGAAGGGGCACGGGACCCTGGTCTGCCGCGGGCACGAAATAACCGTGAATCCCACCGGTAATCCCGCCTTGGCGAAGGGAGGTTCCGGCGATGTGCTCTGCGGCATTCTCTGCGCACTGCTGGCGCAGGATTTTGATCCTTTGTTTTCCGCCCGCTGCGCAGTCTGGCTCCATGGGACGGCAGGCGATCTCGCCTGTAGCGAGCTCGGGGAATACTGCGTCACGCCCTCGGATCTGATCCGCTGCCTCCCGGCGGCATTCGGAAAAATCTGTGAAAATGGAAACATCTTTTGAAAGGGGCAATCCTATGCTTACGGTTTACTGCTACAGCAGGTGCAGCACCTGCAAAAAGGCTTTGAAATGGCTGGATGATAACGGAATTGAGTATGAGACGGTTGATATCAAAGCGGATCATCCCGACGAGGGCACCCTTCGAGAATATTACAGGATGAGCGGTCTGCCGCTGAAACGCTTTTTCAATACGAGCGGTATTCCGTATCGAGAGATGGGGCTTTCTACAAAACTGACGGAAATGAGCGAGGATGAGCAGCTGGCTCTTCTCGCTACCGATGGTATGCTGGTGAAGCGCCCTTTGGTAGTCGGTGACGGATTTGTGCTGACCGGGTTTCGAG
>JAEEGI010015520.1_pt1 | contig 15852 bp, 27 predicted proteins | sample 8958751 | NCBI WGS metagenome assembly JAEEGI01 (sample SAMN16246545, study PRJNA631951) | gut metagenome | biome: gut microbiome; feature: rumen; material: KS-attached | host: Bos | place: Iran: Karaj | collected 2018-10
CGAATACAAGGCAAATTCAAATTACGACGCACTGCACATACGCCTCGCAAGCGGTCGGGGTACTTTGTATGTCTCGGGTGCTGTGATCACCCGCTTCGCGTACTTCTCGTCGCCGGAACTCATACAGGCGAATTACATCAGCCAGAACACAACGGGCGTCATCCCTGCCGGGGCGCGCTATGTGGTCGTCAATCTTCTGCGCGCTAATAATACCGCCGGTTATGGCAATCTGCTTGTCTATCAAGACCAGAATTACGTCTATAAACCCGATTTTTACTCCACCTTCGGGAACTATGTCAGGAATGTCCCAACCGGAAAAAACTACATTGATTCCGCGAGTCTCGCATACGGCTATCAGATAGCGAATGGCCGGGTCACTACGAACTCCAACGGGATTCTCTCTAATAAAATTTTCCTCGAGGATGGCGAGACATATACCATTCAGGGGATCCCATACTACGGGCTATATACTCGGTGCTATTATGCCAAGTACGACATTAATGGGAAATTTATAAGCACCACATATGTAAAGGTGGTGGATGTCAATAACGACGGACGCGGGACTGGGTCGTTTATGTACAGCAACAACAATGGCCAAGTAGCGTTCATCCGCTTTTGCGTGCAGGCATCCACCTCGGTTTCATTTGATGCGTCGCTCGCGCAGCTGGAACTCGGGGAACCGGCTACTGCGGTGGAGGCGTACACGGGCGCGGATAAGTTCTTCCCGACCTCCGGCAATAATTCCGCCGAGCGGCGGAAGGCGCGCGTACTTGTGGTCGGGAACTCGTACAGCCAGGACGCCTTCGACTACGTTCCGTACATTCTTCCGGGGCTTGCTGACATTGATGCAGAAGTGGGCATTCTCTACCACGACGGCGCATCTCTGCAGCAACACTACAACTGGCTCGTCAATGATTCCGCGGAGTATACATTCTATTTTTCGGACGGGAAGGACGCCTGGCAGAACCTCGGAACATACTCGCTGAAAAACGCGCTTTCTTACCTTGATTGGGACATCGTCGTCCTTCAGCAACGGGGCCGCCTCTCCCCTGATTATAGTTCTTATCAGCCGTATCTGAACAACCTTATCACGGAAATTTATGGCGCCTTGAGTTTCCCGGTGAAGTTCGTGTGGTACGCCGTTATGAGCGCGGCCGCCTACAACAGCGGCGGAACTACCTATTACTACACCGATGAGGAAATCGTCCAGAATTACGAGAATAACTGCGCCGCCGCTCAGCGGGTATTGAATGAGACGCTATGCGAGGCGGTCATTCCTGTCGCTACGGCAGTGCAGAACGCGCGGACGACAACTCTCGACTCGGTTGGTAATTACGGAAAGCTCACATACGAAGGTGTGCACCTGCAGGAGGGACTTCCCTGTCAGCTTGCGGCGTATGCCGTTTGTATGACTATCATGTCGCTCTGCGGTTTTGCCAATCGCTCCATTTATGGAGATACAACCCGCGCGACGTCCGACTGGCTCTCGGATAAAAGTATGCCCGGCCCGAACGGGTCATCCACTGGCGTCACTGACGAAAACTGCCGCCTTGCCCAAATGTCGGCCATAATGGCGCAAAGACACCCCTTCCAAGTCACCGACATATCGCTCTTGTAAGCCGATTAATTCAAATATAAATGCAACTATATGAATGAGAATTTAACCAACCAGATCGTCGCCGCCCTCCTTCAGGACGGCACGGTCAAGATGTCCGCCGACCGGATCCGCGCCGTCGTCGCGCCGGCCGTCGCGGCGCTCCCCCGGGAGTACCGTTTCCTCGGCGTGGCCACCCTGGCGACCAGCCCGGGCAAGATCTTCCAGCCGACCCTCTACGTCGCCGTCGCCGGCGGCTGGTACGGGGGCTTCTCCAACCAACAGGTCGAGGAAGGGGACATCCGCTTCTTCACCTCGGACGACGGGGCCTTCTGGGCCTCGGACGTCGTCTACTCCGAGCTCGCCGAGCTCGAGAAGCGCGTCGCGGCCCTGGAGGGCGAGGACCTGTCCTTCGTGGATGCCTTCGGCAACGCCCTGGCGAAGCGCAGCACCGCCAACTGCTACGTCGTCCGCAAGGCCGGCCGCTTCAAGATCCCTCTCGTCTACGGCAACGCCATCAAGGACGGCGCGGTCAACGCCGCCGCCTACACCCGTCAGGGGTCCGACTACACCGCCGATTTCGTCAACCACCGCGGCGTGAAGCTGACCTCCCCCTACATCGAAGAGAACGAAGGCTGCAAGGCCTACTCCGCCGGCCTGCTCTGGCAGACCGCCCGCATGATCAACCAGGTCACGCTCGTGGATGGCTATCTCGTCTTCGACCTCGCCGGGGTTCCGGACACCAACGGCCTCGCTGTGCTCTACGTCAAGGACGCCAACGGGGAGATCATGTGGAGCTGGGCCATCTGGGCCGTCAGCGATTCGCTCGAATCCTTCAAACTGACGAACCACACGGACGTCGACTACGAGATGCTCGGCCTGCCGCTGGGCGCCATCTGGAGCGCCGACCGCGCGCACTACGTCGTTCCCTTCTTCCAGTGGGGCCGAAAGGATCCGATGCCGCCCGCCGCGGCATACAACTCCGGGAACAACATGACGCTCTACGACATCACCGGCGCCGCCTACACCGGATACGGCGCGTATGGCGTCGATGAGGATGAGGACGCCGGCGGCACCGTCCGCAGCGTCGCCAACGCCATCAAGATGCCGGAGAAGTTCTTCCTGGAATACGACGCCACCAACCGCAACTGGAACAATCTCGCGTGGTTCAACAACTTCTGGGCCGCCGAGATCATCACAACCAGCGACAACGACGACGACCAGGACCTCGAGATCAAAACGATTTACGACCCCTGCCCGGTCGGCTGGACGCTCCCCGGCGCCCGCTTCGCCACTGGCTTCACCACCACGGGCAACAACTCGTCCGACCCGACGCAGTACAACGTCATCGACGTCAACGCCGACAGCGACATCACTGCGGCGGATTTTGTCAACGGCTGGCGCTTCAAGAAGAACGCCACGGACACCGAGGGTGTATTCTTCCCCGCTGCCGGGCTCCGGAGCCGCGGGACCGGCGCGTTGAACAGTGTCGGCTCGAGTGGCAACTGGTGGACTTTTGCCCCGGGCTCGCAGCCCTACGCCCGGTACCTGAGCTTCTACTCGGGCGGCGTGAGCCCGTTGTACAACAGCTACCGCGCGAGCGGCTTCCCCGTGTGGCCCTGTCGAGAATCATCTTAGAACCTTTTACACCGTGCCCGTTTGCCGGCTCGACCGGCAGGGCGCGGGTGGGATATGTTAGAAAATGGTAGTTAAAATCAAGATCAGGAAGTCGGTCATCATCGTCGGGTCGTCCGGGGCAGACGAAGCCGTCAGGCGGTTCGATCTCTCGACGGCCACGCCGATGGCCTGTTTCGACTTCCTGCGAAAACTCAAGGAGAAAGATGGAAACGAGGAAACTCCCCGTCTATAACGCTGCGCGCGAGCTCTACCTGCAGATCTCACGCTCGACGCAGAAGTGCCCGGTCGAACTGCGTCGCGGGCGTATCGCCGCGATGCTCGAGGACGCGCTGGGTATCATGGACGGGATAGCCTTCGCCAACGAATCCCTGGACGTTCGCGGCCGGCTGGAGTTCATTAGCTCCGCCCGGCAGAAGCTTCGGACGATCGAGGTAGGGATCCGTTGCATCTTCGACCTCGGGTTCCTTCGCCGGAGATCCTTTGCTGCCATTGTACGCTGTGAGGATAACGTCGCCCGGCAGCTCGCCGGATGGGAGAAAAAGACTTTATCCGATGCAAGATAACCGAGCATATCGCCCTGCGCTGCGGCGGATCTCGCGCGGTCCTGCGGTCATTCGCAACCGGCGCGGGGCGACCTATCGAATTCAGTGTGCCACTCCGAAAGGAGAAGTCCCAGAAGGGGGCGCCTTTGCTCCCGGAAGTCTGCCCCGCCGTCGGCGTCCCGCCCCCGGCCTCGCATTCAATAACGGGCGCACTCATAAACCAGGTCGCTGCCGGGAACCGGAACCGCGGGACCGGCGCGTTGAACAATGTCGGCTCGAATGGCAACTGGTGGACTTTTGCCCCGAACTCGCAGACCAACGCCCGGAACCTGAACTTCAACTCGGGCAACGTGAACCCGTTGAACAACAACAACCGCGCGAACGGCTTCCCCGTGTGGCCCTGTCGAGTATTCGGGAGGCGCAGGGTGATATGTTTTGTTTTTGACCTATGAGGTACGGATTCGTCGATATATACAACAGGCTCGTCGACGGGTATCTGGATGCCCGACGGCACGAGCGCGACACGCTTCCGGCCCTCGCGTTCGAGGTTGACCTCGAGCGCAACCTCGGGGATATTGCGCGGGCGCTCCACGCCCGGTCCTGGCACCCGTCGAGGATGGAGTGGTTCGTCACCGACAGGCCGACGATCCGCGAGATCTTCGCGCCGTCGTTCCCGGACCGCGTGGTGAGCCACCTGCTCTTCAATATCCTCTCACCGATCTCCGAGCACTACCTGATCCATGACACCTGCAGCTGCAGGAAGGGCCGTGGCACCCTGTTCGGGATCGAGCGCTTCGAGCACCACGTCCGAAGCATCACCCAGAACTACAGCCGGCCGGCGTGGTGCCTCCACGTCGACATATCCGGCTATTTTATGAGCATAGACCAGGCGGTTCTCCGCGCGATCGTTGTCGATATGCTCGACAAGGAGGCGCGGAAATACGGGGACGTCTTCGACTACGGGTTCACGATGTGGCTCGTCGATGAGTTCCTGAACCGTGAGCCGACGCGGGACTGCGTCTTCGTCGGAAACCCCGCCCTCGTCCCGATGGTCCCGAAGAATAAGAGCCTCTTCGGCCGCCCGTCCGGCGTTGGCGTCCCCATCGGCGACGTCATCAACCAACTCTTCGCCAACCTCTATCTCTCGCCGTTTGACAACTACGTCAAGCGGACCCTGAAGGTCAGGAACTACGTCCGATACGTCGACGACTGCCAGATCTTCGGCGCGGACCGCGAGCGGCTGTGCGAGATCATGGCGCAGTGTGCCGCCTTCCTGGAGGACCGGCTGCGCCTGGCGGTACACCCGGAGAAGACCACGATCTCCAGCGTCTACGACGCGCCGGACTTCCTGGGCGCGGTTTATCATCCCTACCGCCGTTACGCGAGGCGCTCCGCCGTCGACGACGCGCGCGCGGCGCTGAAGCGGTACGACGGCCTTCTCGCCCGCGGCCTGATCGAGCCGGCGGACGCCCTGGCGGAGATCAACTCGAGGCTCGGCTATCTCGGCCACTTCAGCGAGTGGCGCGCGGTGGACCGGGCGCTCCGCAGGCGCCCCGCACTCCTGGACGCCTTTACCTTCAACAAGAATTTAACCAAAGCAACGATAAGAAAATGAAACGCTACACTTTCGCAAACCCCCAGACGCTGGCGGTGCTGCCGTCCGGCGCCACCCGCATCTACTTCGACGAGAAAACCGCCGAAGAGGTCATCACCATCACCGACGAGAAGGGCAAGGAGCAGGCCGTGAAGCAGAAGGTCTACACCTACCGCGCCACGGACATCCCTGCCGGGGATCCAGTCGACAAGGGCGCCATCGCCCAGGCGATAATACGGGCGGACTACTCGCAGGCCGAGGTGGAGGCCATCTTCCGCAAGAGGCTGGCGGGCGCGAAGACCGACGGATTCGACGATTTCAACAAGGCCGCCGAGGACGCCGTCGCTCGGGCGGAGAAACTCACAAAATAATGGAGTACCGCGACAAGATCCTGCATCTCCTTGTTTCGGAGAACCTCGTGATGGTCTGCGCCGTCGCGTGCTTCGCCATAGGCCTGGGCCCGTGGTCCCTCGCCGTCGCCCCGGCGCTCACGCTGGCGGCCGGACTGGCGAAGGAGCTGCACGACCGCAAGACCACCGGCTTCGACAAGTGGGACTTCGTATTCGACGCCATCGGCACCGTGGCCGGGCTGGCGCTCATCTTCGCCGCTACACTCACAACCTGACACCGCCATGACACGCGATCAAGTTCTTACCAGATTCCGCGCAGCCGCCAAGCGCATCAAAACGAGCACGTCCATCGCCCTATGGGTGTGCCTGTCCGCCGCGCTCGGGCTGCTCATCGCATCCTTCGTCGTACCGCCGACGGGCATCATCGACCCCTCCGTGCTCCGGGCCGCGTCCCTCATCTTCGGCTTCGCCGCGCTCTTCGTGGTGCGCGAGGCCGTGATGGAGGGCCTGGGCATCAAGCTCACCCACGGCAACACCACCCTCGTGATCAAGGATCAGGACGGGAAACCGGCCGAAGAAACAGCAGCAGATGGAGATCAGGGTTGTCAGGAATAGCTACGAAAGCGCCGCGGGCTACACCCATGCGCGCCTGTTCGTCGACGAGGGCGGCTTCCTGTGCTGGACCCTGGAGCCCGAGGACCGTGGCCTTCATCAGGATATGCCGCTGACGCAGATCCAGGCGCGCAAGGTCAAGGGGAAGACCGCGATCCCGACCGGGCGCTATTTAGTCAAGCTGCTCGTCTCCCAGAAGTTCAAGGGCCGCGACTATGCCAAACCATACGGCGGCCGCTTCCCGACCATCATGAACGTGCCCGGCTTCTCCGGGATCCTGATCCATCCCGGCAACACGCCGGCCGACACGTCGGGCTGCATACTGCCCGGCATGCTGCAGGGCAGCATCCGCGGCCACGTCTTCGACTCGGTCAAGGCCTACCGGGATCTGATGGACTTCTATATTTGGCCCGCCTACAAGCGCGGCGAGGAGATCTGGATAAATATCTACTGACATGATTAAAAGCCCGCGATTTGCCGCCCTGTGCGCTTTTGGCGCCATTTTCTTTGCGTCCTGCGCCATCACCAAGCCGCCGCAGGTCATCATACGCGACAGCACCGTCGTCGAGTACCGTGACCGGCTCATCCATGACACCGTCGCCTTCGAGGTGCCGGTCGAGGTGGAGAAGGTCGTAACCCGCGACACGTCCAGCCACCTGGAGAACACCCTGGCCAGCTCGGACGCCGTGGTCGCCGGCGGCTTCCTGCATCACACGCTGAAGACCAAGCCGCAGAGCATCCCGGTCCCGGTGACCATCGCGGTCCGGGACACCGTCTATATCGAGAAGCAAAGCACCGACACCACGCAGACCGAGACCATCGAGGTCGAGCGCAAGCTGACGTGGTGGCAGCGTTTCCGGATCGGCGCCTTTTGGTGGATCCTGGCGCTCGCCCTGGTCGGCTGGCGCCGCGAGATCCTCGCCCTTATCCGGAAGATCATCTAATCGTAACCGTTTCCTTTTTCCTTTGTATTTCCTGAGCCCGCCCGCGCCGAGAGGTCCGGGCGGTTTTCTTTGCCGGCTACGTAGTCGTACATTCTGCGGACCGCTTCGTCGATCTGCTTCTCCCTGAGCGTCACGTAGGTCGCCGTGATGCGAGGACCGATAGAGTGACCCATCGCACCGGCGACCAGCTCGATCGGCGTGCCTATTTCGATCATTAATGTCGCGAAGGTATGCCGCGCCCAGTACATCGTCGCCGGCGGGATCCCCAGCTTCCTGGCGATGCCTCGGAGCTCCTGGGCGACGTGACTCGTCGAGAAATCCCCGTCGCTGCGATAATATCGGGCCGTTGGTGCAAACAGGTGGCCGTCGTCGCTCCATTCCTGGATCAGGGCGGCCGCCTCGGGCTCAATGATAAAGTCGTAGTCTTTCCCGGTCTTCGCGCGCGTGTAGCGGATCCGGCCGTTGTAGATGGCGTCCGGGCCGCTCCGAGCGATGTCGACAGGATTCATGGCACGCAGGTAGAATGACAGCTTGAAGAAGGCCAGGGCCTCGCGCTGCAGCTGCGTCTCAGGATCGTAGGTCAGCAGTCGGCGCAGCTGGTCCAGGGTCAGGGCTCGGGACTTCGAGACGACGTGGTGCAGGTGGATCACCCGGCACGGGTTGGCCTGGATCAGACCTTCGCCGTGCGCCCGCTTCATGACGTGGCAGAGCTTCGCGATGTAGGTATTGCGTGTGCTCATCGCCATGCGCTGGCACAGCCCCTCGTCGATGCGGCGGACTGTGGCCTCGTCGAGCAAGTCCAGATCCATCGCCGCGAGCTTCGGGACGATGTCGACGAAGGTCGCCCAGGCGTTTTCAAAGTGGACCCGCGTGGCGCCCTTCTTTTCCTTCGCGATCTTCATGTAGTAGTCCATCAGCAGCAGGTGCTCGTCCGCGTCGATGGTCCGGGCCGCTATCCAGTCCCGCACCTGGAAGGCGCTCATCGGCGCGCCCTCGCCAGTGAGGATCAACTGCCGGAGCAGGTCCTCCAGCTTCATGCGCAAGCTGTCCAGATAGTTATTTATGACGCGCGGCTGCGGGTAGGCGCGCGTGACGCGCTGCGCGCCCGCGTCCCACTGGTCCGGCCGCAGCCAAACGGCCACAGGCATCAGGGCCGTCTGGCCTCGCTTGTTTACCTGGAGCTTCAACGGGAAGAGCCCGTCGATCTTGCGGGCCTTCCGGGTATCGAGATAGTAGCGGAATGAGATCAAGTCGTTGCAGTTTTGTTGCAGGTCAAACGGGACGGACTGGCGAGGCGTGGGAAGATGTGGGAAAAAACGGGAAACGACCCGAGCGGCAAATCGGCCACCCAGGCACGTGTACGCACGAAATCAACCCTGTTCATCTTCTGACGTGTCCGCATTTCCGTAACCTATTGATTAACAAATAACGCCGTGCGCTCCCCATTTTTGGGTGCAGGCGCGGCGCAGGTATGCCTATTTCTGGGTAAGCGTATCAATGATCCCGAGCAGCCGGTCCTCGCGCTCCTTCGCCTGGGCGAGCTGCTCGCGGAGCTGCGCGTTCTCCATCGCCAGCGCCTGGTCGCTCGAGATAGTCTGGATCCCTGTGGATCCGCCGGCGACGCTCTGCGACTGGTGGATCCGGACGCCAGGATGGATAAGGACGCCCTCGCCAGTGAGAAGAAACTCCAGATCGAAGCCATAAACGTCGGCCAGCCTCTTTGCAACCTTCTTGCTGATTCCGAAACGGCCGGATAAAATACTCGAGACGGTACCGGAGTGGAGTCCGAGCACCTCGCAAACCTCCTTTTGTAGGATGCCATTCTTGTCGAAATATTCGCGCAATGCGTCACTTTGTCTACTCATAGAAAAAATCTTTGAAAAGTTTGGAAAAACAAAAAAAATAACTATCTTTGTAGCACCAAACGCAAACAAAATTAAAATAAATTTTCAAATAAATCAAACATTATGACACAGCAAGAATTTGAGCAGCGCATCGGCACGGAGGTCGCCACCTCCACTTTCGACTTCGCCAACCGGGTCTACATGGCCGCCGGAGAGATGGACAAGGACAGCTTCTGCGCCGACTGGAAGCAGACCGACCTCACAACCTCGAAGATCGTGAGCTACCTCACTCAGGCGATCGAGGATCTCAAGGGCGCTCTTCATGGCGCCTTGCAACTACAGGACGACCTCTCCTACTTTATCGCAGACATGGCCCACCTGGCCTTTAGTGGATGTAAAATCGGCCAAGATCTCCGCAGGAAAGCCGTCGAAGTCCTCGGGAGAAAGGCCTACCTCAAGTACATCCTTGCTTCGGGCTACGGGCTTGAACAGTATGACCGCGAGGATCTCATCAACATCCTCGAAAAGTAAGTTAAACCCGGGCCCCTCCGGGCCCCCATACCCCCCCCCAAAAAAAACCAATGATGAAAGCAGAATATACATTCCACACCTGCGGCCCGGACATTATCGCTCGTGTGACGCCTACAATGGACGCACTCGGGGACCAGCCCTGGCGCGTCGAGCTTATCGACCCGGTGGACAATACCATGATCGCCGAGGGTCAGTTCTATGAGGCCAGCAGCGCCCTGTCTGCGGCTTCAGAGGCCGTCGACCAATGGCTCAGGAATAACGGATTTAACACCTCATTCATAGTACAATAATGGAAAAGAAACACAACATAGCGGCCTTCGCGGTCCGCAACGCGGACGGCAGCCTCCGAGAGGCCGGCGTCATCGAGTTCAAGGAACTGACCAACGCGATCCAAACGACCATCAGGACCCTCAAGCAGGAAGCCGCTCAGGCTATGATGAAGGATAAACCGGCCGGCAGTTATCGCATCGTCGACGACTTCACGGGCGGCCTGATCGAGATTTTCACCGGCGAGATGCACATCGACTACGACGCGCTCACAACCTCCATCGACACGCTCCGCGAGCAATTCGACGTCCCGCTCTGCGAGGCGTGCGTCAAAGAAGCGAAGAAGATGAAGGAGGTCGTCTCCATCGCGCTCAAACCCAACCCGACGAGATCATGACCGAGTCGAAGACCTGCGCCACCTGCGCGAACTTCCAGCCCAACGGCGGGATCCTGAAGATGGGCTACTGCATGGCCGAAAAATGGACCTACCGCAAGCCTACGCAGTCCTGCCGGGATAAGTATACGCCAGGAGTCCCGAACGACTCCGACGGCCAGGGGAACCTCTTTTATACCACGAAGCCATGACCGACATCCAGCTCACAGCCGCAGAGGTCGCGCAGGTCCACCTGCGCCTATGGCGGATCCAAAAGGAGGCGGGCTCCAAGTCCACCAAGATCTACAACCAGGCCCGGCTGCTGCTCCTGCTCTTCAAAAAGGCGGAGCGGCGCCAGGCCAAAGCTAAGACACCCTAACCATGAAGCCGACCTGGAAGATATACGACATCGAGAGTTGGGAGCACGGCGTCGCCGGCTGCTCCCCCAGGAGCTTCCCCGTGCCGACTGACCGCTTCCTCTGGAACAACTGCGGCGTCTGCACCAACCCGCACGTCCTCGGCGTCGCCGCGAAGTCCTGGAGGATCGGGATCTACACCGCCAAAAACAAGAGGGGCCGCTGGGTCGCCGGGAGCGATGTTTCCTTCATGACGGCGGGCCATTGCCGGGGAGCCCTAAACGCCGATGCGGACAGCTTCCCCGAAGAGTGGGGAGCCAGGTCCATGGAGCTCCGTCGTGTTGCTCATTGGATAGAGATCTACATGAACCCGGAGACCGCGTCCTACCCGATCCCAGGGCCTCATGCGCGCGAAGCTCTGCGCCTGATCTCCCAGGCAATCGAGGACATCGAGCCGAAACGGATGCCGGTCTACACACAGCTCTCTCTCTTCGACTGAAAATTTTTTTGCCCGATAGTCTTTGATAATCGAAGAAAATAACTAATTTTGCAAAGAGAAACAAAACAACGCAAAGAAATGCAACTCTTACAACTCACCGACACCGAGCGCCGTCGCGCATCCGAGGACCAGCGGATCTCCGCCGAGTTCAAGACCCTGCGCCGCGCCTACCCCGATGCCTCCGACTTCCGGATCATCCGCACCCTGGCCAGCTCCGGGCGCTACCAGTCCAAGTCCATCGCCGGGATCCGCAACGCCCTGGTCCGCACTGAGACCATCAAACCCGCCCGCCGCTCGTAACCATGGTCGCCGTCCTGCCTGACTCCTTCGACGTGCGCGGCACCTACACGGCCCGCCAGGTCTGCGACATCCTGCAGATCGGTACGTCCACGCTCACGCGCTACGTCCAGCGCGGAGCCATACGCAGGGGACACCGGCCCGGATCCTCCGTCGCCGTCTACTCCGGCCGAGACGTCCTCAACCTCCACCGTATCGTCTACTAACATCAAAGCACATGAAACGTATCCTCACCAACACAATCGCGGCCCTGGCGGTCGTCGCCGGCCTCGTCATCGGGGCAGTGGGCCACGGCCTTCTCGTCTGCCTCGTCGCCCTCGCCCTCATGTACGCGGGCGCCCTCACCCTCATCAGCAAGAACACCGACTGGTTATGGCACGCATGATCACCCGGCACTTCGCCGTATGCTACAACGCATACTGCCCGCGCAGCAGCCGCACTCGCGTCACCGCCCGGACCCGCGAGGAGCTCTGGGTGAACATCTACGAAGCGCAGGAGCGCGGCGAGCTGGGTGACGTGATCGAAACCGGCCAGGAGGAGATCGAGGATCCCGAAGACAGGAAGGCGCGGATGAGAGAGATAGACAGGATCCTCATGACGTCCTGCCCCATGCCGGACGACGAGGACCTGAAGCTGCAGCTCGCGGCGAAGGCCGTGGATCCGTCCGACTGGGACGCCGTAATGGCCATCGACGAGACGAAGGCGCGGGACCGCCGGGTCCGCGAGAGGATCTACCAGATCAAGATGGACAAGGTAAACACATACTGGAAGCATACGCCGTGACGGCGTACCGGGCCGAGAGCGTGATAGAACTTTTTCATAGCATAAGTAGGTTTAATTGGTTTTCCCAGGGTGGATGGCCCGGCGCCCGGGGTTTTTAGAAGTAAGTAGCAACAAACCCGGAGCGGTGTGATGGTCGCAACGCCCGGTCGGGGGAATCTGGTGAAGCTGTAACCCCGGCGCGAGGAGGTGGAGGTTCGAGTCCTCCCTCTCGGGTCCAAGAAAATAAGCCGCCCGGCCACGGGGGCACGGACGGCTCAAACATCAAAGCACACAAAAGTATGGAGAAAAATCCACAAAACCAAGAAATTCAGCCGGCCGACACCCTGGCGTGGTGGAAATCATGGCAAAGGGTCGACGATGCGAGCTGCCTGAAGCGGATCTCCGGGGGCAACCTCAACGGCAAGACCGACATCAACCCGGTCTGGCGTATGCGCAAGCTGACGGAACTCTTCGGGCCCGTCGGCTTCGGCTGGAATGTCCGCGAGGTCGAGCGCTGGACCAGCGAGGCCGCCGGCGAAATCGGCGCCTTCGTGAAGGTCCAGCTCCGGATCTGCCTGGACGGCAAATGGTCGGAGCCCATCGAGGGCACCGGCGGATCGAAGCTCTGCGGCAAGGGCCGCGGGGAAGGGCTCAACGACGAGGCCTGGAAGATGGCCACCACGGACGCGATCAGCGTCGCGTGCAAGAGCCTCGGCATGGCCGCGGACGTCTACACCGGCCGCCAGTCCCACAACAACAACGACGGCCCGGACTTCGGTACGAAGTACGAGCCGCGGAATTACGCCCCACAAGGGCCGCGAAACGCCCAGCCGGGCAACTATACCGGCGGGGGCTCTTACGGCCGCCAGCGGGCCCAGAATGCAGCGCCAGCGCAAAGTTATCAGCAGACCCCGCCTCCTGCGCCCGCTCCGGCTCCGGTATATCAGCAGCCACAGCCGCAGCCGGCACCGGCTCAGTCCGCGAAGAAGACGCACATTATCTACTCAACGGTGACCACCGGCCGCTGCCGCAGCATCATCGCAGCCCAGGCCCGTCATGACTTCGACGACCTCGTCGACTGGCAGGCAGGCCTCGACGCCATCTGCGCAAAGTATGACGTGGATCCTGACGCGCTGAAGGAAATCGAGCAGCGCGCAGTAGCGCTTCGCCAAGCCAATCAACAGCAGCAGATTGACAATCTCAACCTCAACTTTCAGTAAAGATGAAGAGCGAAGACTACATCGTCATCCAGGGCTGGATGCGTGACCTGGGCCTGCCCGACAAGGCGCTCATGGTTTACGCCATGATCTGGGGATATTCGCGGGACGGGCGTAGCCGGATGCGCGGTACCGCCGCCTATATCGCCAAGTGGGTCGGATGCGACCCCCGCCACGCCCAGCGACTCGTGCGCCAGCTGGAGGATCTCGGTCTCATCGAGCACGAGGTTGTCGTCACGCGGAAGGGCGTTGTGACCGAGTTTTGGGCCGTACTCCCTGAGGGCGCGACGAAGCCCGCGAAGGGCTCAAGGAGCAAGATAAACTGGAGCGGGAAAAGGACTCGAAATGTCGTAACCCCTTACGACACTGATGTCGTAACCCCCCATAAGGGTATCAAGGTATTCAAAGATAATACAGGTGGTGGTGGTAAAAATACCGCGCGCTCACGCGCGAAAAGCACCACCACCACCGGATTTTTATTTGAAAATGAAATTGAAATACCGGCTCCGCTGAAGGCGTCGCCGCTCTTCCAGGATGCCTGGGCGAAGCTGCTGCGACAGCCCGGCTGGACCGAGAAGACGCCGGAGGCCCTGGAGATCGTGCTCGGCCGCCTCGACGAGGTCAACGACCCGATACAGGCGGCGTGGTGCTGCCTGAAAGCCATCGAGAAGGGCTGGGACACGATCAAGGATCCCGGCAAGATGTTCAACGACGACATGGATGAGGCGATCGCCTTCATCGATGCCCACCAAGATACGACCGCGCTATGAATAGAGTCCCCCAGATAATTGCCGCGATGAAAGGCCGCCAGGCCGCCGCGGTCAACGACAGCCGGATGCGCGACGCGGTCCGCCTGAAGCTGGAGCAGCTCGCCAACGTCCAGGTCCGGCCCCTCACGAAGAGCGCCATCGCGAGCTACGCCGTCGCGGTCTGCCAGGCCGCCGGCCGGACCATCATCTTCGAGGACGAGGTCCTGGTCGCCCTGGAGATGGGCGCCGCCGGCGAGTTCGACGTCCCGCCTCAAATCAACCAGAAGAACGTCGCCGCCTGGGTGACGGCCTACGTGGTGAGCGGAGACCGTCGCGCCGCCCAGGAGCAGATCTCGCTCAACGCCGCCCGCGACCGCCGCCGCATGGACTCCGTGACGGCCGCCGAGCAGCGCGAGGACTTCGAGCGCAACGGCCTGCGCCGCGCCTGGACCACCTTCATCGAGGAGGGGTCCTGGACCTTCATCACCGGCTACGGCGCCGCACTCTACGACCGGATCGGCCGGCAGGCGGTCCGCGCCCTGCTGCACTCCGGCCAGGTGGCCGACGCGAGGGTGACCGCCCTGGCGGCCGTCCGCCGCGAATATCCGCAGAAATATCGCAACGCCCCCGAGGGCGAGATCGAGGCCACCGACGTCTTCAAGATGCACGCGAAGGCCCAGATGGCGCGCGCCTACTTCGAGGAGCTCCGCCGCCGGGGCCTGGACATCACCGACAAACCAGCACAGCTATGATCGCAGTATTGAAAGTCCTTGCAGTCATCGTCGCCGCCATCGTCGGCGTGGCTGCCGCTGTAGTGCTCGGGATCTTCTCGCTGCTTCTCCTCGGCACCCTGGAGCGCGACATCGACAAGGAGGTGGAGCTATGAGCCGATACAAGACCGACCTGACTGGTCAGCGCTTCACGCGCGTCACCGTCCTGGGCTTCGCCTATTCCAATAAGCAGGGCGCCTTCTGGCGCTGCCGCTGCGACTGCGGGATCGAGTTCGTCACGCTGGGCTCCTCGCTCCGGCTGGGCAATACCCGCAGCTGCGGCTGTCTTCGCGTCGAGCACGCCCGCACCAACTGCCCCTGGATGCACGCCAACACGAAGACCGCCGTGCGGGTCACGTCGCCCGACGGCACCGTCCGGCGCTGCGAGTCCATGGTCCAGGCTGCAGCCGTCGTTGGCTGCTCCAAGTCTACCATCTCCCGCCGGTGCTTCGACGGGAAACCTTACAACGGATTCACCATTTCAAAACTCTAATATCATGTCAAATCACATTGGGAAAAAGGTCATCGTCCGCGCGGACCGCGCTGGCGTGTTCTTCGGCACTCTCGCCGAGAAGAACGGAACGGAAGTAGAACTCACCAACTGCCGCCGCATCTGGTACTGGGATGGGGCCGCATCTATCTCGGAGTTGTCGGTCAGCGGCGTGACGAGGCCGCGCGAATGCAAGTTCAGCGTTCCCGTCGAGGAGATAACCGTCACCGGGGTGATCGAGATCATACCCTGCACCGAGAAGGCCGTGGCATCCATTGAAGCTGTGCCCATATGGAAGATGTCAAGATAATCGAGGACTTCCTGCGCGTGCGTCCTACCGGCTCCGGCGACGGCTCCGGCTCCGGCTCCGGCTACGGCTACGGCGACGGCTACGGCGACGGCTCCGGCTCCGGCTCCGGCTCC
>JAEEGI010015521.1_pt1 | contig 15851 bp, 10 predicted proteins | sample 8958751 | NCBI WGS metagenome assembly JAEEGI01 (sample SAMN16246545, study PRJNA631951) | gut metagenome | biome: gut microbiome; feature: rumen; material: KS-attached | host: Bos | place: Iran: Karaj | collected 2018-10
ACATCTTGAGCCGTAAGAGCGTCCGCTCCTACACCGCCGACACCATCCCCGCCGCAGTGATGGAGAACCTGCTGCGTGCCGCCATGGCAGCCCCTTCGGGCAGGAATATTCAGCCGTGGAGCTTTGTGGTGTTGAGCGACACAAGCCGCTACGACGAGATTTTCGGCGACAACCACAACATGGCGATGTTCAAGCAGTCGGCTGCAATAGTTGTGTTGTGTGCCGACACGACCGTGGTACGCCCTCCGCGCGACAATCCCGATGCCCCCGCCGTGCAACAGCCTAACGGCATTTGGCGCGACGACATGGGTGCCGTGACCGAGAACCTGCTCCTTGCTGCCGAGGCTTACGGCCTGGGTGCCTGCTGGACGGCCTGCTACCCCTACATCGACCGCATGGCCCCCGTCAAACAGGCGCTTGGACTTCCCGCCACCGTGGTGCCTTATAGCGTGGTGCCCATCGGCTACCCCGCTGGCGACGAGCAGCCCAAAGACAAGTGGGACCCTGCCCGCATCCATTACGGCAAGTGGTAACACACAATAAAAAAACAGTGGGAGCCATAGTTTGGCTCCCACTGTTTTTTTATTGCCACCTACGTTTATTTATACTTAGTGCCTTTTTTGGGGGAGGGGTCTCGGTCTATGATAAATCCTTGAATCTGTAGAATGGTGTTTGGCGCGTTTTCTGCATTAGACCTAACCACAATTGTTTTTCTGAAATGTCCTTTTTGGTGTCCATAGTATACTATTTTTATGTTTCCCCATCGTCCGGGCAATAATGGTTTACTGCTCCAAATAGGTGAAGTGCATCCACATGAGGCTTTGACTTCAGAGACAATAAGCGGTGCAAGTCCCGTGTTTTTGTATTGAAAGATACATGTATCACCTTTCCCCAATGGAATCGTGTCAAATGTATGAAGTGTCTTTGTAAAATATATCTGTGCTCTCGTTTTTTTAGTGTTATTTTGAGCAAATGAGGACAGGCTGCAAAAGAAAGCTATAAAAATGATAAGAAAATTTTTCATTGTAGTTTCTTTTCATATTCTGTTTTGGCCTGTAGCAGTTCGGAATAGTCTCCAAGGTCATGGGATTTGTAAACTATCTGCTTGTCGGGAGAAATAAGGTAGTATTGTGGCATCACATGCATGTCGAGTATCTTGCCTATCCCTTTGGCATGATACATGATGTCGGGTATTTGGCTCCTGCTGTCATTTGCTTTCTGGCTAAGGTAGTTGACATTGTCCGACAGACAGTTGATGCACATGATTTTGATCCCATTCTGTTCAAGTATCCTATATCCCAACGTCTCTTTCTCTTTGCCCAATGTGTGAAAACATTTGATGCATCCTGTGCATCCCGAGAACCAGAAGTCAAGCAATATCCAGCCGTCTTGTTTCGCTATATTGGTGGTGTCGTTGGAGAGTGAGACGATAGGGAATTTCTTCACACTGTCCGTCAGACTCTCATTCCCTTGCATGGATAGCGTGCTGTACCCGACAGGCTCCGAGTCGGTTCCTTGTGAGTATGGGGCATACCTTGGACTGGAGCGGTCAAACGTTGTGTACCATCCTGTTGTGTCGGCATCAAAATAGTAGTTTACATAATATTCCTCAGGCCATGCACGGTTCCTTTTCCGTGAGGTGGGTGTTTCTTTGATATACTCAAGCCTTTTGGATGCGGTGTTGTAGTAATAATCAATCTGCAGTTCGTTAGGTATGTCAAACTTTTTTGTCTCTTGGTTGTAAAAGTATTTCAGGCTTATCCTTTGCAGTATCTTGTATGCAATGTCGTTTATTGTGGTGTCGTAGATGTATCTGAATGCTGTGGCATTTTGTGGTTTGTTGTTTGGGAAGATGAGGTTCTTAATATTCTCTAAATTGCCTTGGAATACCTGGCTATAGAAATCGTCATAGAAACTTGCGCCGCGTTCACTTTCTATGTAGTTTCTATCGATAGAATCCACACAGACGAGGTTGTTTTCGCTCATCAGGTACTCGACACTGACATCTTTGACATATACTGAATCATTGATTCTTACGATTTTCCAGTCAGATTTGTTAATGCCATCTGTTGTATTGAGAGGTGTATGGGAGTAATACAGAGTGAAAGCTGGGTTGACTTGAAAAGGTTGTCGTATTTCTGTTTGCCAAAACACGGTGGCTTTCAGCCATCCTTTGCGATTGCTGCGGGAAGATGTTTGGGCAGATGTATAATAAACTCCACCCAGCAAGACGAGAAATAGGATTGCCTTCCGTGTCGAAGGCAATCCTATTGATAGGTTATTTAATTTCATGATTTGTTGGAAAATAACATCAGTGTTTGCTTCTATTTTTTTGTTGAACTTGCAATTGCGGCGATGATAGCGGAGGCAATTGTACCAATAGCAGTTCCGATGGCCTGCATGGCAGGAGTCTCTGTTCGTTCACAAGTTCCATCAGAATTAACACAAGGAGTGCAGTTTTTTCCATCCCTTTTGCAGCCACTTTCTGTGTGATCCTGGTTGGCATAACAGTTCGTCCCCTTACAAGTCACAAAAGTCCATGTACATCCCTCCTGTCCAGGTAATGCTGTAATGTATTTTATAGTGTCATTAGTGTTTATTTTGTCAATATCATAGAAAATATTCAGGGAAGCCCCTTCTGAAATTTTAAATACAGCAATTTTAAGATATGCGGGATTGTTCAGGTTGTACGGATAATCGTCAAAAATGGCAATGTCCTCATAAATATAGTCATCGCCTATGTTGTTTTGTATTTTAGGTCTAAATTGAATCTCAAAACTGTCAAGATTGAACATGAAAGAGGCTTCCACACCATTCTGTGTGTAATAGGCTATTTCCATCGTTGAATTGTTTCCTGTGCTTTTGCATGGTTGCGATGAATTGGAAGAATTGTTCAAAGTGATATTTGAATCTTTGTTGCATGATGTTTCTGCAAAGATGAAAAGAGTGCATAATAACGAAACAAAAATTGTTTTTTTTCGTATGCCACTATGGCATTTTAGCGTTTTTTGAAGGTTCATTTTTTTTTAATTTTGAATAATAAATGATTAGTTTAAACAAGTACTTGATTTCAGTGTGCAAAGATACATCTTTTTTTCTATTCCTTGAATCGTTTTAAACATCATTAACTTTTTCGATATTCTCCCCAGTTGCCTTGCAGGGTGTTGTCGCCACGGATGGCGTTCAATTCCATGAGGTATTCGCTGCGGGGAATGGGACGGGCGCCGAGGCTGGCAAGGTGGGGCGTCTCCTGCTGGGCGTCGATAAGGCGGAAATGGTGCGCCCGGCAGAACTCCACTAGCTGCACAAAGGCCACCTTCGAGGCATCGGTCATGGTGTGGAACATCGACTCGCCGAAGAAGAAAGGCCCCAGGCTCACCCCGTAAAGCCCGCCGACAAGCTGCCCTTGGTAATAGGTCTCGAACGAGTGGGCAAGCCCCAACCTATGCAGACATACGTATGCTGAAACCATCTCCTCGGTAATCCATGTGCCACTCTGTCCTTGTGCCGTGCGGTCCACGTTGCCACAACTGCGCATGACCTCCTCAAAACGGGTGTCGATTCTCACCTCGAACTTGCCCGACTGCACTACGCGACGCAGACTTTTGCTGTAGCGGAACTCTTCGGGGAACAGCACCATGCGGGGGTCTAACGACCACCACAGTATCGGCTCGCTATCATCGTACCAGGGGAATATCCCGCAGCAATAGGCATTGATGAGCCGTTCGGGCGATAGGTCGCCCCCGATGGCTATCAGGCCGTCGGGCTCCGACTCCTCGGGGTTGGGGAAGCCGGGATAGTGCGGGTCTAGCTCGTATATCATGAGAGGGGAATGCGTTAATTCGTTAATTCGTTAGTCGGGGTGGCTGACACATTCAACACATTTGCTGTAATAAGGCGCGGCAGCCTACGGTGATGTCCTCCCAGGCGGCATCGAAGTTGCGGGTGTACCATGGGTCGGCCACATCGCGGTTGTGGTGTGCTTTGTCCGACGCAGGGGTGTGGTCCAGCAGCAGGCTTATCTTCCCTTCCGGGTCGTCGGGGATGATGCGACGGATGCCATACAGGTTTTCGCTGTCCATCAGCACGATGTGGTCGTAGTAGTCATAGTCTTGCCGTGTCACCTGTCGGGCGGCGTGGCGTGCGCCGTGGATGCCGTGTGCCTCGAGGGTGCGCAGGGCCATGGGGTAGATGGGGTTGCCGATTTCCTCGCGGCTGGTGGCGGCGGAGTCCACCTCGAACAGGTGCCCAACTCCCGCCTCCTCGGCCATGCGGCGGAAAACGAACTCCGCAGTCACACTGCGGCAGATGTTGCCGTGGCAGACAAAAAGTATGCGTTTCATGTGTCTATGCTTAAATGTGTCGCAATCATAACGTCGGGCACCCTCATTTATTGTGAGAGCCTGATGCATGTTGACTGTGCGAAGAACAGCGATGATTTTTTTGTACAGAAAATGTGTTGTTACAATATTTTTTTGTACTTTTGCATTTCGGTTGCGTGACGCAATGCCGCGTACCGTCTCATATCGTATCAACTAATCTGCATCTCAATATGAAGAAAATAGTATTCGTTCTCCTTCTTGCCGCCCTCCTTCCGCTGTCGGCTCAAAAGAATTATGTCAACATCGGTGTCATCCCCTCGCCCCAGCGTGTGGAGATGGGACAGGGCACGCTGACCGCCACCCGCTTTACGCCAAGACGCAATTTTGTCGAGCATATCGAGGGGGCACAGAACCAGCAGCAGGCCTACCGTCTCGACATCACACCCGATGGGGTGGTGGTGACCTGCGTGGCCAATGAGGGGTGGGGCTACGCCCTCAAGACGCTCGACCAGTTGAAGAAACTCTACCCCGCCGGCATCCCCTGCATGACGATTACCGACTGGCCGGCCTACGAGTACCGTGGATGGCTCGACGACATCAGCCGTGGGCCTATTCCCAACCGCCAGTTCCGCCGTCAGACGCGCTCTTTCTCGGAGCGGTACAAGTTTAATTTCGGCAACTACTATACCGAGCATACACTCTACAATGAGCAGTATCCCGACATCTCGGGCAACAGCGGGTTGAGCAGTTTCGAATATTCCGACGACCCCTTTATGATGGCCAACCTCCAGTGCTTTGCCCATTTCGAGAAGACCCTGCGCATACCCTACTACCAGAGCATCATGGACAGCCCGACCAACGTCAACCCCGCCCGCGAGGAGACCTATACCTTCCTCCGCAACCAGATAGAGAATGCCGTGGACGCCTATCATAGCAGCCGCTTCTTCAATATCAACTGCGACGAGACCGAGGGCCTCGGCAGCGGTCGCGCCAAGCAATATGTAGAGCAGATAGGTGCCGACGAGGTGTATGTGCAGCACATCAACCGCGTCTACAACATCGTGCAGCAGGCCTACCGCGAGGCCCACAACGACGGCCGCAGGATGGAGGTGCTGATGTGGGGCGACATAGTGGCCAAGAATCCTGCCATGCTCCGCCAGCTGCCAAAGGATATGCAGTATATTGTGTGGAACTATGGCGCCAGCGACAGCTATGCCAATATGATTGAGCCGTTTGCCCGTCTCCACCGCGAGCAAGGCAATGCGTTCTGGGTGGCTCCCAGTGTCAGCCACGCCAGCGGCGCCCCTTCGGTGCGTAACTATATCGAGAATATCGCTTTCTTGGCGCGCGACGGCTATCTGGCTGGAGCCCGCGGACTGATGAACACCTCGTGGGACGACAGCGGCGAAGGCCTTTTTGCCGACGGTTGGCATGCCATGGCCTGGGCCGCTGAGATGGCTTGGCGCCCCCTCAAGTCCACCAACCCCAAGGAGGCCAAGCGCGAGCTGGCAGAACGCGAGCGCATCTTCAACCAGAACTACGACCGTCTGTTCGAGATAGAATATCGCAAGATTGACCCCGAGGCCTCCGGCAACCCCTCCGTCACCCGTATGCTCAACACCGTTGGAGCGTTGAATGGCAATCGCTGGGTGGGCGACTGGTGCAATACCGTGGCATTGATGCAGCCCCTGATGGAGTTCAACCCCATTGACGTCAGCAACGACATGCTGAAACGGTGCGACAGCGTCGAGGCCATTGTGCGCCGTGCGCTGGCTGTGGTCGACAGCAACCGCCTGCCCCACTATGCCTACACTTGCCACCGTGTCCTTTGTGTGGCAGAGAAGAGCCGCCTGCGCATCCAGCTCTACCGTGCCTTGATGCAGGACGATTCGGCTTCGGCAGCCAAATACGACATCCAGGCCGCCTCCCGCCGCTATTTCCTCCATCTCCACAACCTCAAGCTGGAGTATCTGAGACTTTGGGACGAGGAGAATACCGACTACAGCCGCGACATCGTATGCGAACGTTTCGACCGCCTGGGCCGTGAGGTGCAGGAACTGCGCCAGAAGGTCTTCATCACCAACGACTATCGCGATGGCAAGATGTATGTCTCGCTCCGTTCAATATTCAAAGACCGACCCATCTACTTCACGGTGGATGGCCGCAAGCCCACGCAGGGTGCCAACCTCTACCGCCGTCCCTTTACCATCGGGCGCAGTTGCATCGTTAGGGCGGTCACCTACAGCAAGTGGGACGAACCCGTCTACAGCGACCAATACCTGCTGTTCCATAAGGCCATCGGCAAGATGAAAAAGCTCAACAGTCGCTACAGCGACTATCAAGCCAAGTACAGCGGTGGCGGCGACAACGCTCTCGCCGACGGCGTGATGGGCAGTGACGAGACCTATACCGACGGACATTGGCAGGGCTACTGGGGCAAGGATATCGACATCAGCCTAGACCTCGGCAGCAGCACAGCGGTCAAGTCCATCACCATGCGCTTCTTCCACAATGCCAACGACTGGATCCTCACCCCCAAGACGATAGAGGTCTATACCTCCAGCGACGGCACCACGTGGAAACTGGCTCATACCGAACAGTTCAATCCCGATTTCCGAGACCGTGGCGGCTTTGTCCGTACCAATACCATCCGTAATCTCAAACTCAACACGAGGCATCTGCGTGTTGTGGCCAAGAACCCCGGCCCCCTGCCCGAATGGCACCTGGCCAAAGGCAGTGACAGCTGGCTTTTCTGCGACGAAGTGATAGTGGAATAGGTGACGGGGCTTAGTAAAGGAAGCTGCTGCCGCCGAGGAATTCGCGCATGATGCTGGTGGGGGGGATGAAAGTGGGGTCGATCGGTTCGATGATGTCGATGAAGTTGAGCAGCCGCTGTGCCTCGGCATATTCGGGGCAGTTTTCGGGTATCTTTTTCAGTTGGGGTCCGGCATAGAGCTTCAGCACGCCCAGCTCGTAGAGGAGGGCGGAGTTGAACATGATGTCGGCCTGCTCTTGGTAGGGGAAGATGTTGACTTCCTCGCCGTGACGCACTTCATGCCAGCGGTGCAGGGTGTTGTAGGCATCCCATCCGCGGAAGTTGTTGTCGCGCACGATGCGGCGGAGCATACGGTTCTCGCTGCTGCGGATGCTGTTGAGGTCGTCGATGGCTATCTGGGTGAGCGTGGAGACATAGACTTTGAACTTCAGCTCGTCGGCAATCTGTGCGGTGAGCTTGGGGTTGAGGGCGTGGATGCCTTCCACCACAAGGATACTGTTGGGACCGAGCTGGATGCTCTTGCCGTCGTAGTAGGGGTCGCCTTTCAGAAAGTCGAAGGTGGGAATCTCTACCCGCTCGCCGTTGAACATACGCTGCAGGTGGTCGTTGAGCAGGGGGATGTCGAGGGCGTCGATGGACTCGAAGTCGTATTCGCCGTTGGGTAGCTTGGGAGTTCGGTCGCGGCAGACGAAGTAGTCGTCAAGCGACAGCTGCTGCACGTCGAAGCCCAGGACGGTGAGCTGCACGCTGAGGCGGCGGCACGATGTGGTCTTGCCCGAAGAGGAGGGCCCTGCTACAAGCACCATACGCACTTGGCCGCGCTTGCGGTAAATCATGTTGGCAATCTCGGAGTAGCATTTCTCATGCAGGGCTTCGGAGATATGGATGAGTTGTACTTGGTTGTTGTCGCGGACAATGCGGTTGAGGTCGGTGATGGTGGAGACATGCAGGCGGTCGACCCACAGGTGGTGCAGCTTGAAGATGTTAAAGAGCTTTGGGGTCTCGGGCATCAGGGGAGGCCTGTCGAGATGGTGAGGGTCGGGCATTTGGAGCAGGTAGCCCTCGTCGGCATACGTGCGGAAATCCCACGATTTGAGGCACCCCGTGGAGGGGACGAGCTTGGAGGCCAGCTTGTGCATGGTGCCGTCGAGCACATGCATGGTGATGTAGAGTTGCGAGAGGGACTGCAGGAGGTGGAGGGTCTTGGGGATGTTCTGGTCTTTGATTTGCTCGATGGCGTCGGAAAGAAGCATGGAGCGGTGCTCGAAGGGGAGGTCTTGGTGTTGGAGCTCAATCATGCGGTCGCGGACGGTGCGGGCGACGGTGATGCGCTCGTCGTCGATGCCTTCGATGTTGCAGTAGAAACCTCCCTGCATGGAGTGCTTGACGGAAAGGCGTGCAGTGGGGTAGGTGTCGCGGACGGCCTTGTAGAGCATAAAGGTGAGCGACGACTGGTACATGCGCCATCCGTGCGGGTGGTGGATGTCGAAGAAGAAGACGGTCTTGGGGCTGTAAAGCCGGAATTGCATGTGCTCCACCTTGTTGTTCACAAGGGCACCCAGGATGGGGTTCTGCAGGGGCATGCGTCCCAGTTCGGTGTAGTAGTCTTGGGCCAGTTGTGCAAGGCTGATAGCGCGTGGTACTTGTCGGCGTTCGTGGGTGTTTTCTATGATGACTTCGATAGTGTCCATGATAAAATAAGGGTAAAAATTTGTTGTAAATAACGCGTATGGATTTTTTTTAGTATCTTTGCATCGCGAAAAATATACGTTTATAGATGAAAAGATACTGCTTTATCCTGTTAGTTATGGCTTTGTTGCCGGCGTTCGTGCAGGCACAGGCCGACAAGAAACTTATCGACAAGGCCCATCAGGGCGACGTGACCGCCATGGTGCGGCTGGGCGAGTGCTATGAGAACGGCGCCGGCGTGCAGCACGATTCCACCCTTGCCCTGCAGTGGTTCCGCAAAGCCGCCGACCTGGGCGACGGCGAGGCATGGCTTCGTATTTCAAAATATCACTTGCACGGCACGCTCATGCCCAAGGACACGGCGCGCTATTTTGCCATCCGCAAGGAGTGGGCCGACAAGGGGCTGCCCAACGGACTGGCCGCTTTGGGCGCTTGCTATGAGAACGGCATCGGCTGCAAGGTAGATACCGCCAAGGCCAACCAGTTGTATCAAGAGTCTGTGAAAAAAGGCTCCGCGTGGGGTTACTTCTTCTTGGGCGACAACTACTATTATGGCATTTGCGGTGTGAAAGAGGATATGAAGAAGGCGTTGGCGTATTACGAGAAAGCCCTCAAACTGGGCGAAACCGATGCCGCCGTACGCCTGGCACGCTATTACGCATATAAAGGTGATACCAAGAAGGCTTGGAAATATGTCGCGGAAGGCATGAAGTGGGGCGACCCCGATGCCGTCACTGCAGCGATAGAGTTCTATTGGAGCGGTGTGGGAGTGCCTGAAGACGAGGCCAAGGCCCAACACCTGCTCGACTCGCTGCTGGCAGAGCACCACACATTGAGATATACCCAGTCGCTTGCGGGTCTCTATTACATGTATCCCACCAACCCCGGTCTGCGCGACAGCACCAAGGCCATGCGCTATTGGCTGCAGGGCGATGCCTTTGGCAGCTCGCATTGCCAGCTGCGTTTGGGCCGTTTCTTCTACGAGCAAGAGCAGTATCCCGAGGCGTTGGCCTATTTCCGCAAGGTGGCAGTGAAGGAGGGCATGTACGAGATGCAGGACGATGCTTGCCATCTGATGGGTGTGATGGTTTACAACGGTATCGGCTGCGAACAGAATGCCGACTCGGCCATCTTCTGGCTCAAACGCGGTGCCGACCGGTTCGAGAGCGCTGAGTGTGCCTCGTTCCTTGCCAACATCTATGAGAGCGAGGAGCATAAGGACATGCCCCAGGCAGTTAAGTATTACCGTATGGCCAACGAATATGGCGACACCACCGCACTGGTGAACCTCGGTCGCCTCTATGCCAACAACGGCAACAACGACCGTGCCGCCGAGTGCTTCCAGCAGATGATTGACAACGGTCAGGCCGACGGCTACTTTTGGCTGGGCATGCTCTATGAGTCAGCGGGAGACAGCAAGACCTGCAACGAGTATCTGGTGAAAGGCGACAAGAAAGGCAGCCGCATGTGCTCGGAGGTACTGGGTACCATTTACGAGTTTGGCATGGACGGCAATAAGGTGGACTGCAAAAAGGCCGCCAAGTACTACGAGCGTTCGGGCTCCTCCAAGTCGCTCTACCGTCTCGGTCTCTTCTACCTCAACGGCGATTTAGGCAAGAAGAAGGACAAGGATATTGCCAAGGGTATGGAGCTGGTGTCGCGTGCCGCCGACGAGGGCTTGATCGACGCCATCTATGCCATGGGCTATTGCTATGAGACAGGTAGCAATGTGGACACCGTCGACCACGTGAAGGCCGTCTCCTACTACAAGCAGTTGGCCGATAACGATATTGCTTCGGGTCAGTTCAAGATGGGTCTTTATTATGAACTGGGCGACGGCGGACTGGAGGCCGACAGTACCAAGGCTATTGAATATTACCAGAAGGCAGCCGACCAAGGGCATGGCGAGGCCATGTGCTATCTGGGCGACTTCTACCGCATAGGGCAGTATCTCCCCATGGACAAGGCCAAGGCTTTCGAGTTATATACCCAGGCACACGAGGCCGGCGAGGAGATGGGTACCTATTATGTGGGCCGCTCCTATCTCGAGGGTTGCGGGGTGGAGGTCGACACCATTGCCGCCATCCCTTATCTGAAGGCCGCCGCTGCAAAGGGCGTGGGCAATGCCGCCTACAAGATGGCCGACATCTATAATTTCGGCCGTGCCGGTGTCCCCGCCGACGGCGACTCCGCCTTGCATTATTATGTCATGGGACATGAGAACGGTAGCGGCGATGCCAGCAACTTCCTTGGCCGCCTGCTCCTGAATGAACAGAATTACAGCCAGGCTTTCGAGTATTTCTATATCGCCGCCCAGCGTGGAAATGTCGACGGTACCATCTCCTTCGCCGTCATGCTACAGCAGGGCATAGGAGTTGACGCCGACCCCGCAACGGCTTACCGTGTCTTCGAGAACTGCGCCCGCTCGTCAGGCGACAGCCGCGCCTATTGCCAGCTGGGTATCGCTTGTCTGCAGGGCAACGGATGCCCCGAGGACGAAGCCCTTGGCAAAGCTTATCTCGACACGGCTGCAGGCATGGGCAATGTGCTGGCCATGTACGACCTCGGGCTCTGCTACCTGAACGGCTACGGCTGTGTGACAGACACGGCTATCGCCATCTCATGGCTGGAAAAGGCCGCCGACAACGGTCGTATCGATGCCATCAATTCCCTCGGCGATGTGTACGAGGCCCAGGGCGAATTCAAGAATGCCGTCCTCTATTTCGAGAAGGCCGTCACTATGGGAAGTCTTGAAGGCTATTGCAACCTTGGCTACTGCTATGAGCAGGGACAGGGAGTGGTGCTCAACTCAAAGAAGGCTTACGAACTCTACCTTTATGCCGCCGAGCATGGCTCTGTGCGTGGGTGCATGTGTGTGGCCAACTGCTATATCAACGGCATCTATGTGGAGAAGGACATGTCCAAAGCTCTCGAATGGTATACCAAGGCTGCCGAAGGCGGCAATGTGCTTGCCATGTACTATTGTGGAATCATCCTCGAGAATGGCGACGAGGGCGTTCCCGCCAACAAGAAACAGTCCAAGAAATGGCTCAAGATGGCTGCCGATGCAGGCTATGCACCTGCCGCCGCCGCTTTAGGCCGTATGAAATAAAAACTATCAGTTCTATCATATCTATAAAATCTATCCCTCTATAAAATAATGAACGTAGAAGAATATATAGTAGCCCGTGTCAATGCCCTGATGCATACCCAAGACGCAGCCATCGTCAAGCGGCTCGAGGGAGGCATGAGCAATTACACCTATGTCGTCGAGACACGCGGCAAACGCTATACCTACCGTGTGCCGGGCAAATACGCCGAGAAGTTTGTTGACCGTGTGGAGGAGTGGGACAATATCCAGGAGGTGAATAAGCTGGACTTGAACAATGCCACTTCATACGTTGAGATTATCTCCGGCGAGAAGTTGGCCGAGTATGTCGATGGTGTCATCATGTCCGAGACCGATGTGGTGAGCTACAACGACATCTCGGTGCAGGCATTGAAAAAGATTCACAACAGCAACCTGCATTTCAAGGACTATAATGCCTTCGGCCGCCTGTCCGACTACGAGCGCTACTGCCGCGAGATGGGTTTTACCCATCCCAAGGAGTATATCGAGTTGCGCGAAAAGCTGGAGCAGATGCGTCAGGCTCATTCCGATGTGCCCATGGTGCCGTGCCACTGCGACTATCAGCCTACAAATCTTGTCATCAGCGGTGACAAGCTCTATGTCCTCGACTGGGAGTTTGCTGGGATGAACGACCCGTTTTACGACATCGCCTGTTACGGCAATGCCGGGTTCGACAAGGCGCTCTCCCTTCTCGAAGCCTACGTGGGTCATAAGCCCACCTCGCAGGAACTGCGACGACTCTATTACCACCGCGCCTTCCAGTGCCTGCAGTGGTACAACGTGGCCATCTACAAAGACCGTGTAGGCCTCAGCCGCGACCTCAATATGGACTTCAACCAGGTGGCTGCATTCTTCTTCAACATGGCACGCGACCTTGCCGCCCAGTACGATAACTTGTAATGTTTTCATAATGTTGAGTATGCCGCACAACCCATCTGTGGTTGTGCGGTTGCTTTTTTGTCTTTTGGACTGTTTTTTTAGTTGTGATGGGGTTTATTATCAGTGTATTTGCATCTTTTTTTTAAGATTTTTCGAGAGCGTTGAAACCTTTGTGGTATTTGGCTTTACCTTGATTATAATAGTCTCTTTTTTTTGAAAAATAGTTCAAAAAAAGTATTAAATAATAAAAAAGTTGTATTTTTGCATCCGTTTTTGAGTTAAAATTATAACACAAAATCAGTATAGTAATTAACATAATAATGGAAATACAAATTACAAAACACTGTTATCTCCCGCCCAAGGTCCAGACGGTCGAGTTTCTCGTCGAAGGTGGGTTTAACAGTTTCGCACGGCTTTCTCTTTTGGATCTAGAGGATAGCGGCACCGGAGAGTCTTATGTCGAATCCTCCAACAGCGGAGAAGGGTTCTTCGGGGGCACAGGAAATTACGGGACAGGTACAGAGTCGTACCAAACTGACCCCAATAATCCTTGGCAATGGTAATTAATAAATTAGCAATAAATAGTTTGATATGAAAAATATGAGATTTTGCAGCCTTTTAGTGGTTGCTATTTTAGTTTCGATGGTTGTGTCGGGGTGCAAGAAGGATGGTACCGTCTCGCTCCGTGCAAAGATAGCCAACTTCGGCAACGAATCCAAGGTGTATCTGGACAACCGCACACCGCGCTGGTCCGCGGACGACCCGGTCAATGTCAACGACAGTCTTGTCCTTCTGAGGTATTCGGGAAGTAACCCTGTATTGGATGTGTCCCAGGCTCCTACGTACTGGGCTGTGTATCCGAGCCAGATAGTCTTCTCTTTCTCCAACAGTCGGATTAATCTTTCTATCCCGCAAGTCCAGACCTACGAGGAAGACGGCTCGGGTCGACAGGTGGTCAAAGCCCCCATGGCTGCTTACAGCAGGGGTGAGGAATTGTCGTTCACCAACCTTGGTGCGTTGCTCGCCATCAATATTCAGAACAACGCCTATGGCTCTATTACCGTGAGCGAGGTTCGCGTAACCGCTTCCGACATTGCGCTTTGGGGCGATGGCTATGTGGATGACTATCAAAGCGACAACCGCAAGATGGTGCTCACCTCCACGCCTCAGGACCACAACGAGATTATCGTACGTGGAGCCAACAACGCATCGCTGAATTTCGTGATAAGCAGGAATAACTCGAAGACAGTGTATGTCTATGTCCCCGCCACCGAGTCGGCCAACAAATACTCTATCACTGTAGTGGCGACATCTGGCAGCACCGATGTTTCCAATACCCGTACACAAAGCAATTCTCATGGCGGCACCCTGCCCAGGAATTGTTTTGCCGTTGTTCCCTTTAATATCGCCGACATAGCTCTGCCAGAAGGTGCGTTGAGCGGTGTTTTCACCGTGACTTCTGGTGGCGTCAAGGTGAGATTCTCGCAAGGTAATCTCCAATATAAAGCTACGGCAGCCTCGGGGAATAAATGGCGTTTTGCCACCAATCAGTGGGATTATGTAGGCGATGCCACTCACGGCAATGTGTATGAAAATGGCGTGAAATGCAACAATGCATCGATCAGCTCTACCTATTCCGGCTGGATTGACCTTTTTGGTTGGGGTGCCAATGGATATAGTGGTAAGCATCCTTATACTCATACTGCTAACGAATCGGATTACGGAGTTGCTGTTAATAATGTATTAGGCTATTATGAGTGGGGGAGAAATGTTATCTCAAATGGTGGGAATTCGGATAATCCTACTCTATGGTGTACATTATCGGCGACAGAATGGAATTTTTTATTGAATTCTAGATCTTTCGATGGCAATAAAGGGAATGGGTATTCCTATTCAAAAGTTACGATTAACAACGTATGGGGGTTGTTGCTCTATCCAGATGATTTCCTTCTTCAGACCTCATATAATAATAGAAACGATTTAACAGAGGTGCCCGATGGTTGCGTCTTTCTCCCAGGAGCAGGAAGAAGAGATCCTACTGGGGGCACGATGTCTTTCCCCTCAGTAGGCGGAGGTGTTTATTATTGGCTTAGAAGTATATCTACCAGTGCCTCTGAACCACACTATATTACTGCTACAATATTGGGAGATGTAGCGTACGGAACTGCAAAAAAATATTATGGTCAGTCTGTTAGGTTGGTGCAGTATGTAGAGTAAGCTATTGATGTTATTTCCACACAGCAATCAAGAGTGCCTTCCCCTTCGGAGGCACTCTTTTTTTTGGTGGCATGGCCAAGTTCCTGTGATAGGGCCGTGCGCCGGATGGCCGCCTGCCTGCATTTAACCCAAACCGGTCGTTAGGGAACCGAAAACACCTACAGTCTAACTGCCGAACCGTGCAATGCACGGGGGAATACCCTGCCCCGTGCCTTGTTCAGCCTGCCCGCCCTGCGCCATGGAGCGGCAGCGTTTACCCCCCGCCACGGAGAGGGGCCGTTCAATCCTGCATCGTTATAGTATCGCTATGGCATCGTTACCCGACATGATGACGGGAAACAAGCCGGGAAGCAGGCGGCATCGAGCCGGGATTGGACGGCCCGGGTGGGCCGTGCTTGCCGTCCGCCGAGCGCGGTTGTCCCGATAGACAAGTCGGCTGACGGCCGATTCGGGGTTTGATGCAAAATACTGTGCAACAACATACTACGCAATACATAGATTCCTTTGAAATGCATTAAACAAGTGTGTAGCAGCAAGTTGCAGCGATTTTTCATTTTTCCCGTGCCAATGAGTGCCGATTTTTGGAAAAAACGAGTGGTTTTTCCGTTTTTTGCGGCGTGTTTCGGGGCGGTTTCCGCGATTTTTGAAAAAAAGTTTCGCCCGCAACGCGCTGGTTCAAAGGAGTGAGCGAAAAAAGTTTTGGAAAAGGCGAAAAAAAATTTTGGCAGTTTGGAAAATGGTTGTATCTTTGCACCCGCTTTCGACAGGGGAGCGGCAGTGAAAAAGCGAGGCTCCCTGAAGGCAAAAGGACATTGAAACAATTGGGAAGATGAGATAG
>JAEEGI010015523.1_pt1 | contig 15851 bp, 11 predicted proteins | sample 8958751 | NCBI WGS metagenome assembly JAEEGI01 (sample SAMN16246545, study PRJNA631951) | gut metagenome | biome: gut microbiome; feature: rumen; material: KS-attached | host: Bos | place: Iran: Karaj | collected 2018-10
GGTGGGATGTTAGTTGTTGATTTAACGTGGGTTACGCTTCGCTCACCCCCGGCTAGAGCCGTATCACCCCTTGCGGAGTTTCAGAATGGATCCCTTCGGGATCGGATAATAAAGGAAACACTGAGACGCGAGATCTTGCGTCTCTACAGAACACTTTGTTATTCAATGAATTATCTGTGTTTATCTGTGTGCATCTGTGGTTCTTTTTGTTTGACACTAAAAAAGGGAAAGAGGGCAAAACCTCTTTCCCAAAAAAATCATTATCACTGGACAACTTGTCCTTCCAAAAGGGGGACAAGCGCGGGGGCGTTCATTAATCTTCGCCGAACTTTTCGTCTACCAGTTTTTGCAGTTCGTCCAAAGCCTCGCGGGCATCAGGACCGGTAGCTTTGACCAGGATGTGACTGCCTTCTCCCGCGGCCAGCATCATCAACCCCATGATGCTTTTGCCGTTGACCTCTTCGCCGTCTTTCTCTACATAGATAGAAGATTTAAAACGGCTGGCCAGTTTAACAAACTTGGAAGCGGGTCTCGCGTGAAGCCCGTACCGATTTAAAATAACCATCTCCTGGGATAACCCCTCGGATGTATCTAACTGATTGTTTTCGTCACTCACAAGACAACTCCATTATTGGAGAAAATTCATAAATCCAGCCTGATATGGCTGACAGCGGCGGAGACTCCCCGCCACAGACATATTATTATACCCCAGAAACGGTCAGAAGTCAATCAAAACGCCAAAGCTTCTTTTATTTTGTTTTGAAAAGATGTGGAAAAAACAGGATAAGTGGCTGTCCGACCTGGATTTGAACCAAGACAGAGGCTTCCAAAGAGCCTAGTGCTACCATTACACCATCGGACAACGCGCGGCCGCCTGGAACAAGCGCACCGCCGCAAGGAAGATAGCAATTCCATATAAGAAAGGTAAAGTATTTTTTAATAAAGGCTGGATTTTTTTTGAAGATCCGTTACAATTTCCCCGGTTAAGGAAGTTTATTTGATATGAACTTAGTATTAAGAAGTCGTTTATCGTTGATGATGTTTATTGAATACATCATCTGGGGTCTTTGGTATTCAACACTGGGCGCTTATATGAACACGAAGGGGTTCTCGGCTACGCAAATACCTCTTGCGTATTCCTCTACGGCGATCGCCTGTATGATTTCGCCCTTCTTCGTGGGAATGGTGGCGGATCGCTTCTTTGCCACGGAGCGGGTCATGTCCGTGCTGAGTTTTCTCGGCGCGGGGTTCGCGATCCTGGCGGTGATGCAGAATGATTTTATTCTGTTCTTTACATTCCTGCTGCTGCATACGATCTGCTACATGCCGACTCTTCCTTTGGCCAATTCACTTTCTTTCAAACATTTGGATAATCCGGGCGAACAGTTCCCCTACATCCGTGTGTTCGGCAGTCTGGGATGGATCGCGGCCGGTTTCATCATTTCCGCGCTGCATTATGACACATCTGCCGGAATGTTCTATGTGACAGCGGCTTTCAGCGCGGCAATGGGGCTCTACTGCTTGACTCTGCCTCATACGCCTCCGGTCCAGAGTGATAAAAAACCGACGGTTCACGACATTTTAGGACTGGACGCGCTGGCTCTGCTCAAAGACCGCAATGTGCTGGTATTCATGCTGGGTTCGTTCCTCACCTGTATCCCCATCACTTTCTACTTCAACGAAACAGGTTTGTATCTGGCCGAGAGCGGCATCGAGAAGATCGCCATGACGATGACCATCGGTCAGTGGATCGAGGTCGGCTTCTTCCTGATCATGCCCATCATGTTCAAGGAACTGGGTATCAAGAAAGTCCTGCTTCTGGGTATGCTCTGCTGGGTGCTGCGTCTGAGCTGCTTCGGCCAGGCCGCGGGAACCACGGGCAACCTCTGGTGGATGATCATCATGGGTATCGCTCTGCACGGTATGGCTTATGACTTCTTCTTTGTCTCCGGGCAGATCTATATCGACAAGCGCGCTCCGGAAGCTATCCGCAGCAACGCTCAGGGATTCCTCTACTTCATGACACTGGGTGCCGGTTTCTATGTAGGCAGTCTGGTCGTAGCCGCTGTGAACGCTCACTACAGCTCTGTGGTGGAGAAGATCGCGGCTGACGGAACGATCCAGAGTGTTACCCAGTTTGACTGGAACGGGATATGGTACTTTGCCGCGATCCTGTCCGTTGTTATTTTCCTGCTCTTCGCTTTCGCGTTCAAAGATCAGACAGACGAGAAAGAAGTGGCTGCCCGCCGTCCGATGCGCGCCTGGGGCGTTATCGCCTGCATCGTGGTCATCATGTTCGCTTTGAGCTTTGGTCTGCAGTATGCTTCCCAGAAGGACGCGACCTGCGCCGGTTACTGGACAGGTGATAAGTCCGGAGCTAAGATCGCCCTGGATATTACTACCACTAAAGCCAATGCAGTCACTACCGGAAGCATCATCCTGACTCAGACCGAGATCAACGGAACGGTCACCTATCAGACCGGTGCGATCGAAGACATGAAGGGAACAGTCTATCCCGATGTCAATCCGGACAGACACCTGGTCGTCTTCCCTGTGACGGTGTACAGCAATGAAAAGACCACCACGAAGGATGCTGAAGGCAAGGAAGTTACTTCCGCCACGGTGCTGAAGAAGGGTACCGGCTATCTGAACTGGGTGAAGAACAATAATACACTTTCTTATCAATTCGTTCCTGAAGGAGAAGAACTCAAACCGGGGAACGAGGTCATGCTGGAACACACCGTAAGAGTGTATAAAAAGAATTAACGATAAATTATTTTATTCTTGTAGATTATGAAAAAAATCGAATGTAAACATGGGATTTCCAGAAGACATTTTCTGGGAGCGTCTGCGCTGGCGGCGACAGCATTTACTATCGTCCCCGGCAGTGTTATAGGTTTGAACGGAGCTTCTCCGTCCAGTGAACGTGTCAGGATCGCCGGCATTGGTATCGGCGGCCAGGGCGGACATGATATCCGCAATCTGGCATCGATCCCGGATGTGGATATCGTGGCGCTTTGCGATGTGGATTGGGACAAAGCGGCAGGGATCTTCAATCAATTCCCTAAGGCCAAGCGTTACAAAGACTACCGCAAGATGCTGGATGAAATGGAAGATCAGATCGACGCGGTCGTGGTCGGAACACCCGATCACACTCACGCTCCGGCCAGCATTTCCGCTATCCGCCGCAAGAAACATGTTTATTGCGAAAAACCTTTGACCCACACGATGTATGAATCCATGTGGGTGATGAAGGAAGCCCGCAAGTACGGTGTCGCTACACAGATGGGCAACCAGGGACAGGCTTCGGAAGATACCTATCGCCTTTGTGAAATGATCCAGGCCGGAGCCATTGGCAAAGTCCGTGAGCTCCATGTTTGGACAGACCGTCCTTCCAACGGCCTCTTTGGTGAATACTGGCCGCAGGGTGTGAACCGCCCGCAGGGAACACCGGAAGTTCCGAAGAATCTGGATTGGGATCTCTGGCTGGGTACCGCTCCTGCTCGTCCGTATAATCCTGCTTATCATCCGTTTGTATGGCGCGGTTGGTGGGATTTCGGAACCGGTGCTCTGGGTGATATCGGATGTCACTTCTATGCGCCTATTTTCCGTGCCTGCGGTCTGACGGGTCACTATCCCAAGACTGTCCATGCGGTCTCCACTCGTGTGAATGAGGAAACATTCCCGTTGGGTTCCGTGGTGGAATGGCAGTTCGACAGCTATGACGGCAAACCGCCTCTGAAGATGGTATGGTACGATGGCGGTCTGCGTCCGTTCCGTCCCGACATCGTTCCCGAAGGTGTCGCGATGGCCGAAAACGGCCGTCTGATCATTGGTGATGAAGGTATGATCCTGGATTCGACCATCTTTGATGAGAAACGCCGTAAAGAAGTAGGGGACATTCCCAAGACATTGGAACGTTCTCCGGGTCACTATCAGGAATTCGTCATTGCCTGTAAAGATCCGAAGACACCGGCCCGCATGAATTTCGACCAGGCCGCTCCTTTGGCGGAAGTCGTTCTGATGGGCAATGTGGCTCTGAGAATGGGCCTGCGCGAGGATCTGACCCGCATCCGTCTGCATTGGGATCAGGAACAGTTCAAGTTCACAAATTCCAAGGAAGCCACTGAGTACGTCCATAAGTCGTATCGTGACGGCTGGAAAATAGAGGGTTGTGAACTTTAATCTTCGGATTTGATATTTTCGGGGGAGACCGCTCAAAGGTCTCCCTTTTTTTATTGAGAAATTTTATTGAGAAAAAGGCCATACATATTTAGACTTGAGAGGCTTTATTGTTACAATAAGAGTCAAAGCCAATTTATTGGATGATCAATGAACACGAAAAGATTTGAAACTGTATTGAGCGCTCTTTGCGCTGTGAGTCTGGCCTTGTCTATAGGGGCGGGCTGCTCTAAACAGAAAAATGAAACAACGATGGAGATAAAAGGTCCTAATGTGGAAATAATGACCTTGCATCCAACGAATTACTTGGGCTATGTAGAAGTTGTGGGAAATATAGAGTCTCCGGCCACAGTAGAGTTTCAGGCTCAGGTTTCAGGCTATCTCAAGAGTGTTTCTCCCAAGGAAGGCTTTACGGTAAAATCGAACGAACTGCTGTTTGAGATCGATCCTGCTCTCTATGAGGCGGCCAGGAAGGCCGCGGAAGCCCAGTTGGCCATAGATGAGGCCAAATCGGCTCACGCGGACGCGGATCTGAGACGTGGAAAGGAACTTTTGGATCAGGAAGTCATTTCCCAGGCACGGTATGACGAATATGATGCCGCTGCTAAGGAATGTGCGGCCGCCGTCTTGTCATCCAAAGCCAAACTGCATTCGGCTGAACTGGATCTGAGCTACACAGAGATCCGGGCTCCGTATCAGGGGCTGCTGGGTGAGATCAAGGTGCGTCCGGGCAATCTGGTCAATTCCGGTTCTACGACGCTGGGATCGATGAATGTAACAGATCCGATGTGGGTGAGCTTCCCGCTGAGTGAGCAGATTTATATCATGAGCACCACCAATGGGGTTTTCAAAGTCACTACGGATGAAAACGGGCATGAGTCTTTCAAAGAAAATGATGCTGATATTGCCGATATTGAGCTGGTGATGGTGGATGGAACGACTTATTCCCACAAAGGATCGGTTTTCTTCGTGGATCGTGAATTCAGCGCGGCGACCGGAACTCTGAAAGTGAAAGCGAAATTTCCGAATCCGGAAGGACATTTGCGTCCGAATCAGTTCGCGAGAGTACGGATACCGGCGGCCACCTATACCAATGTATTCGTGATCCCCCAGGCAGCGACGATGCAGGTGCAGAGCATCACGATGGCTTACGCCTTGGGCGAGGATAACAAGGTTTCTATGAGACCTTTGAAAGTGGAACACACGGCAAACAATGAGATGATCATTTCCGATGGATTGAAAGATGGAGAAAAGATTGTCGTGAAAGGTCTTTTGAAACTGAGAAACGGGATGACAGTAACACCGGTCACATCGGAAGAATCAGCTGAAGTGAAGTCGGGCGTGCCTCAAAAGGAAGCTTCTAACTCTTGATTTCTAATTTCAATTTCTAGAGAATCATCACTATGGCAAAGTTTTTCATTTACCGCCCAGTTTTCGCGATGGCAATGTCCATTGTGATCCTGATCATGGGCCTGGTGAGTTTAACCAGACTGCCAGTGGCGCAGTTTCCGAATGTAGCGCCGCCTACGGTATGTGTGACGGCTAGTTATCCCGGTGCTAATGCCCGTGTGGTAGAAGATACGGTTGCCCGTCCCATTGAAGAGCAGATGAATGGTGTGGAGGGAATGATCTATATGTATTCCTCTAACACGGACGACGGCCAGTCGTCCATCAATGTTGTTTTTGAAACGGGTTATGATCTGGATATCGCGGCTGTGGATGTTCAGAACCGTGTTTCCCAGGCTCAGGCTTCTCTGCCTTCCGAAGTGGTCAGTCAGGGTATCACCATCACCAAACAGTCCCCAAACATCCTTTTGATGGGGGCTTTGTATGCGGATGAGGACAAGGCGGACCTATATGATTCTGTCTTTCTGAACAATTATGCCTATTTGAATATCGTCACAGAACTGAAACGTGTGACAGGTGTGGGTGAAGTCAGCTTGTTCACGGCTCAGGATTATTCCATGCGCTATTGGCTCAATCCCGATAAAATGGCTCAGATGGGTGTGGATGCCAGTGATGTGTATAGTGCTGTCTCCGAGCAGAACCGTGAAGCTGCCAGTGGTCAGGTCGGTTACCCGCCGGCTGTGCCGGGAACGGCTTTTTCCAAGACGGTGAAAATGAAAGGGCGTCTGGTGGAAGAACAGGAGTTTGGGGATGTCATCATTCGTGCGGATAAGGATGGTTCTATGCTGAGAGCAAAGGATCTGGGCGATGTGGAACTGGGCAGCCGTCTTTATAAATCTTCCGGTCACTATAAGCAGAGGAATGCAGCCCTGATGGCTGTTTATCAGTTGTCAGATGCCAATGGTGTGGCTACTGCTAAGCTGGTACGCCAAAAATTGGCCGAAATCGAGAAGAATTTTCCGGATGGTCTGCATTTTGATTTTCCTTATGACAGCACCGTGTTTATCAATGCTTCTGTCCATGAAACCATTGAAACACTTTTTGAGGCGTTTGGACTGGTTTTCATCGTTGTTTTCGTTTTCCTGGGGAATTTCCGTGCAACGATCGTTCCCATCATTGCGGTCCCGATCTCCATTATAGGTACCTTCGCGGTCTTTGGTCCGCTGGGATTCGGCATCAATACTATGACGATGTTTGCTATGGTGCTGGCTATTGGTATCGTGGTAGATGACGCTATTGTCGTTGTGGAAGCGGTAGAATTGTATTTAAGCAAGGGGAAAACACCTTTGCAGGCTACACTCGCGGCGATGGAAGACGTTTCCGGTGCGGTAGTAGGTGTTGCTCTGGTGCTGGTTTCGGTGTTCATCCCTGTGGCCTTTTTGGGAGGTATCACGGGAATGCTTTACAAACAATTTGCTATCACTCTGGCGGTTTCGGTGATGCTGTCCGCTTTTGTGGCACTGAGCTTGACTCCGGCCTTGTGCGTTATGATCCTGCGTCCGCGCAAAAAGGACAGCAAGAGTCCCATCGCGATCTTTTCCCGCTGGTTCGATAAGATATTTGAAAAGACGACCCATGGTTATCAGGCGCTGTCCGCACTTCTGATCCGCAGAGTAGTGATTTGTCTGCTGCTGTTGTGCGGGCTTTATTTTGGAGCTTTGAAGCTGGCAATGACGACTCCGACATCTTTTGTGCCTACGGAGGATCAGGGCGTTATTTTCGGTGTCGGTATGCTGCCGCCGGGTTCCAGTCTGGAAAGGACTCAGGCCTATATGGAAAAGGTGGAGAAATATCTCTATAGCTTGCCAGAGGTACAGGATGTGATCAGCATCAGCGGCCTGAATCTGTTCCAGACTGAGTACAGCACTTATTACGGTTCTGTTGTTGTGACGTTAAAGAATTGGGAGGAAAGACCTCTGCCGGAACAGAAGGTTGATTATTTGCTCCAGAAGATTTCCATGGAGCTGAACAAGTTCCCTGACGCGATATTTGCTGCGGGTGGTGCCCCGGCCATCAGCGGTTTAGGAATGGTGGACGGTGTCCAGTTCGAGTTGCAGGACCGCAGAGGTGTAGAACCCCAGGATCTGGAATTGGTGACAAATGATTTTCTGGAGAAACTCGCTGCCAGGGAAGATATGTTTTCCTCGGCTATTACTTTCTACAGCACACAGGTTCCTGAAGTTTATGTGGATCTGGACAGAGATAAAATGAAAAAGCTTCAAGTGCCGCTCGATCGTCTTTATACCTCGCTGCAGGTCTATCTGGGCAGTGCTTATGTGAATCAGTTCACACGGTTCGCCCGTAATTTCCAAATATACTTACAGGCCAAGCCCGAATATCGCATGAACGAAAAGGATATTGGGAACATCTATGTCAAGAGCGACAAAGGTGAAATGGTCCCGGTCAACACTTTGGCCACGATCGTCGCGACAAATGGTGCGGACAGTTTGAGACACTATAACATGTATCGTACAGCGGAGCTCCAGATCCAGACCATGCCAGGGGTCAGCTCCGGTACGGCCATGAATACCATTGAGCAGATGGCTCAGGAAAGTCTGCCCGAAGGTTTTGGCTATGAATGGACAGGCATCGCATATCAAGAGAAACAGACGACAACCGCGCAGCAGATCGCTGTGTTCGTTTTGGCGCTGGTTTTCGTGTTCCTGGTTCTGTCCGCGCTGTACGAGAGCTGGGCGGTTCCGTTCTCGGTGATTTTTGGTCTGCCGATCGGTGTTCTGGGCGCGTTCCTGGGAGTATTTATGCGCGGGATGCCCAACGATGTCTATTTCCAGATTGGTCTGGTCATGCTCCTGGGTCTGGCGGCCAAGAACGCCATTCTGATCGTGGAATATGCCAAGGTGCGCCGTGACAAGGGAATGGATATTGAAAAAGCGGCCATTGAGGCGGCCGGACTGCGTTTGCGTCCGATTCTGATGACTTCATTCGCCTTTCTGTTTGGTGTGCTGCCGCTGGTGATCGCTTCCGGGGCCTGCGCGGCCAGCCGTCAGTCTCTGGGTACGACCGTCTTTTTCGGCATGACGCTGGCCAGTGCGCTGGGAATTTTCTTCATTCCGGCATTGTACGTTTATATCCAGAAACTTGCTGAAAAAATGTCACCTCCCAAGAAGCAGGAATAAAGGATATCAAGGAAGATATTTATGAACTGGTGTGTTGACTTTGTTCGTGGGAATCAGTTATAATCACACCGTTCTAACGATTTTAGGGCGGAACGTTTGAGTTACGAATTAGTTCCGCCCTTATTCCATTCAAAAGAAGAGAATTATGTCCCCGAAAACGGCTGTGGATAAAATTTTTTATTTTTCAGCGCGGAATCGGGTTGACTTTTTGTCCGTATCATGTTGATGTATTGGGGTGTGCGGTTGTCAGAGATTGACCTGCAAGAGGTATTGTTTTTACTGCCGATGATTCTTTAGACGAACGGGGAGACCCTTCATAAAAAGATTCATTGGGAGGTGCTTTTTATTTTCCCTTTTTTCTTTTATTTTTACTGAGACGATTATTTTTTATTCATGGAACCATTGTTCAAGATATTGCCCAATGAAGGGGTGACCGCTCCGGCTGGTTTTCGTGCCGGTGGCGTTTTCTGTGATATCAAGCGTTTGGGTACGGGAAAAGGCTCCAGCAAGGGGCAGAAACGTGATTTGGCGGTTCTGTATTCTGCGGTGGATGCCAGTGTGGCCGGGATGTTCACGACGAATCAGGTCTGCGCGGCTCCGGTGAAGGTTTCCGAATCACGTGTGCCCGGCGGTGTGGCGCGCGCGGTGGTGGCCAATTCCGGCAACGCGAATGCCTGCACGGGTGAACAGGGTATCCGGGACGCGCGGCGTATGACTGAGCTGACAGCGGAACTGCTGGGGATCGAGGCCGAAAAGGTGCTGGTCTGTTCTACAGGACGTATCGGCGTGCAGATGCCGATGGAGAATGTGGAACGGGGCATCCGGATGGCTTTGGAGACGGCTGCGGATACAGCGGAGTCGGCTCATTTTGCTGCGGAAGCGATCATGACCAGCGACAATGTTTCCAAGGAGACAGCGGTAGAACTGGTTCTGGGAGGCAAGACAGTCCGTGTGGCGGGCATGTGTAAAGGTGCCGGTATGATCCAGCCGGGCATGAGCACGACCGGCAAACGTCCGGCAGCGACACCGAGACAGCTCCACGCGACGATGCTGGGCTTTATCACAACGGACGCGGCGATCGAGCCGAAGATCCTCCAGATCGCATTGGAAGACGCTGTGGCCAATAGCTTCAACCGTATTTCTGTGGATGGTGACATGAGTACGAATGATACGGTGCTGGCACTGGCCAACGGATTGGCCGGCAATCCCCGGATCACCAGCACAGAATCGGATGATTTTAAACATTTCAGCCAGGCTTTAGCCCATGTCTGTCTGACTTTGGCGCATAAGATGGTGCGTGACGGTGAGGGTGTTTCCCGCTTTATCACCATCCGCCTGGAAGGAGCCGAGACTTTTGCGGACGCTGATGCGGCGGTTCGCGCGGTGGCCAACAGCGCTCTGGTCAAGACCAGCTGGTGCGGCGGCGATCCGAACTGGGGACGCGTGCTGGACGCGATCGGTTATTCCTCCGCACATGTGGATGAAAACAAGGTAGATCTGGCCTACAGTCTGCCTGGTGACAGCAATATCGTTTACGTTCTGAAGGCCGGTCAGCCGACGGATATCCCTCTGGCAACCGTGCAGAAAATCACTCAGCAGAAGGAGTTCGATTTGCATATTTTCCTGAATCTGGGAAAGGTCAGTACGCTGTTCTATACGGCGGATCTGACGGAAGAATACGTGGATTTTAACAAAGGTGAATAGATATGACGTTGAATCAGTTGATCATACGGGCTGATTTCCTGTTGGAGGCACTGCCTTATATCCAGCGTTACCGCGGTGAGACATTCGTCATCAAATACGGCGGCAGTTTCATGGACGCGAAGGATCCTGATCAGCGGGACAGTGTTGCCCGTGACATCACGTTTCTGGAAGCGGTCGGGATCAATCCGGTGGTAGTCCACGGCGGAGGCAAGGCGATCACCCGTGCGCTGAAAGATTCCGGCATCGAGACACGCTTCATCCAGGGAATGCGCGTGACCGATCAGCAGACCATGAACGTGGTGGAAAAAGTCCTTTCCTATGAGATCAATCCGCGCATCGTGGAAACGATCCAGCGTTTTGGCGGCAAGGCAAAGGGTTTTCCCGGCAGCAAGGTCCTGAAATGCAGAAAGAAACTGGTTCCCGGCGAGAACGGGGAGATGTTGGATGTCGGCTTTGTGGGTGAAGTCAATGGAGTGGATACGGCACAAATTTTGGACTGCATTGCTAATAATATCACTCCTGTCATCAGTCCCACGGCTCAAGACGGGGAAGGTAATTTTTATAACTGCAACGCCGATATCGCTGCGGCACAGGTTGCTATCGCCCTGAAAGCAAGAAGGTTGGTCTTTATGAGCGATGTGCCGGGACTGATGCGCGATTTGAAAGACCCCACCTCGCTGATTTCGCAGCTGCAGGTCTCCGAAGTGGACGGATTGAAAAAATGCGGTGTGATCGATGCCGGCATGATCCCGAAGATGGACAGCGCTGTGGAAGCGATCCGCGCCGGTGTGGAAAAGGTGTCTCTGGTGGATGGACGGATGCCGCACAGTGTGATGCTGGAAATTTTTACCCACTCGGGAGTGGGAACAGAATTGATTTTATAGAGAATTTATGAGCGAAAAAGCAGAAAAAATCAAACAGTTGTTCAATGATTATGTCGTACCGAGCTACGGCCGGTTCGATTTAGTGTTGGATCACGCTCAAGGAAGTTATGTTTGGGACGCGGATGGAAAGCGTTATTTAGATATGGGATCCGGGATCGCCGTTTGTTCCCTGGGACACGCACATCCGGAATTGGCTGAAACACTGGCTCAGCAAGCCCGTAAACTGATCCATATTTCCAACCTTTATTATCATGAGGGACAGGGGCGTTTAGCTCAGGAGATCGTCAGCCGTGTGGGAGAAGGCAAGTGCTTTTTTGCCAACAGCGGTGGCGAAGCTAATGAGGGACTTTATAAGCTGGCCCGCAAGTTTGGCAATGAGACCGGACGTTATGAGGTCATTACCGCGCTGCATTCTTTCCACGGACGCACTCTGGCCGGCATCGCTGCTACAGGTCAGGACAAGGTCAAGAAAGGCTTTGATCCGGTCGTGGAAGGGTTCAAATACATTCCTTATAACGATCTGAAGGCGGCGGAAGCGGCGATCGGTCCCAAGACCGCAGCTATTTTGATTGAGGGCATCCAGGGCGAAGGCGGGATCACACCGACTGATCCGGTATATCTGGCCGGATTGCGCAAGCTTTGCACGGAACGGAATATCTTGCTTTTAATGGATGAAGTGCAGTGCGGTTACTATCGCTCCGGCAGTTTCTGCAGTTTTCAGGAGATTTTGAAAGATACCGCTGACGGCAAGAGTTTCCTGCCGGACGCGTTCAGTATGGCCAAAGGGATCGCCGGCGGTTTCCCGATGGGCGCGTTCTGGGTGAGGAAACCCTACGCGGATCTGCTGGGACCCGGTACTCCCGCCACGACTTTCGGTGGAACGCCTTTGGCATGCGCCGTGGCACGAAAAGTGCTGGAAGTTATAGAGAGGGATCACTTGGCGGAGAATGTACGCAAATTAGGCACTGTGATAAAGAATGCCGTTACAGAAATGGCCGCCCGGTATCCGAATGTGATCGAAAAATCCAGAGGCATGGGTTTTATGCAGGGATTTTCTCTGAATATGGAGTCATCCGTTTTTAAGAGATCCTCGGCCACACCGTCTGTTCAATTTGTGAATGCGTTGACAGAAAATGGCATGCTGGCTATTCCGGCCGGAGCGTCCGTAGTGAGACTGTTGCCGCCGTTGAATCTGAGTGCTCAGGAGACTGAGGAAGCTCTGACAATTATTGAAAAAACAGCTAAAGAATTTAATAAAGGATAAAGAAAAAATATGAACCATTTACTTAGTATTGAAAAACTCCCGCTTCGCGATATGAAGCAGATACTGGAGAACACCGCCATGTTCAAACGTGAACGGGGTTCCCGGACCCTGCTCCCGCTGAAAGGACAAACCTGGGGAATGATTTTTGCTAAATCATCCACACGAACCAGAGTTTCCTTTGAGGTGGGCATCCATGAGCTGGGAGGAAACGCACTTTTCCTGAGTGCCAATGATATCCAGCTGGGACGCGGAGAGCTGATCAAGGATACGGCGCGTGTTCTGGGACGCATGACCCACGGCTGTGTTATCCGCACTTTCAAGCAGCAGGATGTGGAAGATTTTGCGCAGTATTCCGGTATTCCTACCGTGAACGCGCTGACAGACTGGGAACATCCCTGCCAGATATTGACGGATATATTCACCGTGGAAGAGAAGATGCGCTCTATCCAGGGGAAAGTGGTGACCTTTGTGGGCGATGGAGCCTGCAATATCCCCATTTCCTGGGCGTTCGCGGCGGCTAAGCTGGGTTTTGAGCTTCGCATTGCCGCTCCCAAAGAGTATCAGCTCCCGGATGAAGTGCTGGAACGTGCCGGAAGCAGTGCTAAGATCTATCGCACGGGTGATCCTAAGGAGGCCGCGAAAGGCGCGGATGTGCTTTATACGGATACCTGGATCTCTATGGGCAAAGAGAGCGAAAGCGCTCAGAGGATCAGTCTGCTGAAGAACTATCAGATCAATAAAGAACTGGTTTCCCTGGCCAATAAGGATGTGATGGTGCTGCATTGCCTGCCTGCCTATCGGGGCAAGGAGATCACGGAAGAGATATTCGAGCAGTTTGCCGGGAACATCTTTGACCAGGCAGAAAACCGTCTCCATACCCAGAAAGCGATCATGGACTGGATGACGGATTAGCCGTAAAGAAAGAAAATCAAAAAAGAAAAGACGCATGAACAGTGCGTCTTTTTTGTTGGGTGACAGAAACAAAAAAAGTGTGGAGCAAACTCCACACTTTTTTGAAAATCAACTAATCAGAATTAGTCGCGTTTGAAACGACGCAGACCAGCGAAACCAACCAGAGAGGCTAAGCCCATCATAGCGAGCTGGAATGTACCGGCCTCAGGAACGAGGGTAGCGGTACCGTCAACGCGCAGAGCAAACGGCTGTGTAGTCTCGGCATATTGCAGATGGAGGGTTTCTTTCCAAGTGCTCTGATCCAGATTGTTGCCGTACCACATATCTTTGTCGTAACTAGGGCTTGTACCATCCTCAAAGGAAGTAATATAGATGCTGTCAGCCTGGGAGAAGGGCAGTCTCAGACCATTCGCATTTTCGGTGGTGACGAGATAGGTCAAACCCGCTCTGTTATAGTCATTGTATGTGATCGGTGTATCATAGGTCTCAAAACCGGTCGTGGAAATTGCACTTTCCTGACCCGCTTCATAAGTGGTAAATGTGAAAGCGGATTCATCGAAACGATAACCAGGACCCATGTAGATGGCATCACCCACTTTATAGAAAGCGTCATTGGCATACAACGTAAACGTCGCGACATCAGGACTCGTTCCAGCAACAAAACTCAAATTACCGGCACCAGTGATGGTGTACTGCGGATAGAAACCATATTCACGCGTATTACCAAGATCGGTCAGAATGCTACCGCCGATTATCCGAGCAGCAGGAGAACTCTGCACTTTCGAATGTTCGAACGCACTTGTACTGTCAAACAGAACATCTGCTTGCACGACAGAAGCTGCAGCCAGAACGGACGCAACTGTAACTGTTTTAATCATGTTCATAACTCAATTTTCTCAACATCAACAAAGGCTAACTAGTCGGAGCCGAAAGCCAGCCACATTAATTATTTATCTGAAGCGCTTTTCTATCACATTAAAACGTGATCTCGAAAAGACATCTTCCCGACACCGCAGAAATTTTTGCAGAAAATAGAAGAAAGTGCAAGCTTTTTTAAAAAAATTTCGACTAAATATTTTATTTCTTTTTCTTTTTCTTGTTATTTCTTATTGATATTCAACGTGTTAAAATTATTTTGAATGATTTCTTTTGTGATTTATTTTATCAGAAACGCTTACTCAGGATTGACAAAAAAACATTTTTTGATGAATCTAGTTGTATGGCGAAGTCCGCTTTAGGCAGAGGCTTTGGGGCGCTGATGGGGGATAGGAAACCCAAAACGTCCTCAAATAATACAACGGTACAGAAAACGACACCCGGAAAACCGGAAGAGAAAACAGATCCCGCGTCTTCTCGTGATGCTGTTCTTAATGTGCCGATAGAACGAGTGTTTGCGTCCCGATTGCAGCCACGCAAGCATTTTATCAAAGAATCTCTGGAGGAACTCACACAGTCTATTCGTGAGCATGGGATCATGCAGCCGCTGATCGTTCGCAAAAGCTCGGATACCCGGTATGAGCTGATTGCCGGTGAACGCCGCCTCCGGGCCGGAAAAGCGGCTGGTCTCAAAGAAGTTCCAGTCATCATTATCGAGGCTGATGACCGCAAGGCATTGGAGCTGATGATGGTGGAAAATCTTCAGCGTGAGAATCTGAATCCCATTGATGAGGCTATTGGTTTTGAACAGTTGATCCGGGAGTTCAAATTGACACAGGAAGCGGCGGCGGCTCGTGTCGGCAAAGGCCGTGTTGTGGTGGCCAACGCGCTTCGTTTGCTGAAACTGCCCCAATCTGTACAGATCATGGTGGCGGATGGTCGTTTGAGTGTGGGGCACGCGAAGGCGATCTTGTCTTTGGAATTTGTTGAGGATATGCAGGCCATGGCCGAGCGAGTGGTCAATGGCAAGTTGAGTGTACGCGAGGTGGAAACGCTGGTCGCGCGTAAACTGGACAAGACAGCACATTCACAACCGAAGACACTGCCAGCTCCGAATGTCCATCTCCGCAAGGTCGAAGAAAAGCTGCGTGAACATTTTGGAACTCAAGTGAAAGTAAAATCCAGTGACGGAGAAAAAGGATCACTGGAAATACAGTTTTACAGTAAGGGAGATCTGAACCGTTTGCTGGATATTTTCTCTGTCAGCATCGAATAATAAAGAGACGCTGAGACGCGCGTCCACATTATTTTAACCTCTTTGAGCTTTCGAGTTACAGCCGCGCTAGCGCGGCTCCATTTTAATGACCCGGAACGGGTCAAAGATGGTAGCCGGGGGTAAGCGCAGCGTAACCCCTGGTAATGGATCCCCCTAATTTCTCACCCTGAAGGGGTGACAGAGCGTATCAATAAAAAAATTCAAATACA
>JAEEGI010015527.1_pt1 | contig 15850 bp, 13 predicted proteins | sample 8958751 | NCBI WGS metagenome assembly JAEEGI01 (sample SAMN16246545, study PRJNA631951) | gut metagenome | biome: gut microbiome; feature: rumen; material: KS-attached | host: Bos | place: Iran: Karaj | collected 2018-10
ATTGCAACAAAATGTCTTTATAAAACTTTCAAAGCTATCTTGCATCAATGCTCATCTTTACGCGTACTGATAACATTGCCGCAATACTCGCACTTAACAACTGTATTGTCAGGAAGTGATCTGGTTGCGCGGCATCCATTGCAGGTAACTGTCCTGTAACCTGCATCAGAATATTTTCTGATCCTGTCAGGAAAAGAAACACGGCCCGAAGCATCATCTATTATGATATTGCCAAAATATCCTCGGTCAGTATATCTGTGAATCCTATCCAGAGTCTCATCATAGGGTTCATGGGTACTGTCCGCAAGTCTTCTGACAGATCCTGTTTCATCCTGCTGAAGGAAGCTTACATACTTCCTAAAATGGCGGATGCTGCACAGATGATGCGATCCGGATCCAATCCCCCAAAATCCAAGTAGCACTGCCAATATCACCACAAGACTCTCAAGGATCATTCCGGAAAAGGTATACTGCCCCCATTTATATACGACATCACAGATAATATTAACAATCCCATAAATGCATAACACAGAACCTGTTGCTATTTCAAACCTTCCGACTCGCTCCATCAATAGAACGCGTGCACCTGACGCGCCCTGTTTTACTACCCCAATCCTACTTTCCATATATCCTCCCATGATATGTGATAGCCCCAAATGCTACTATATCACTTGAAATTCTACACATAGTGTACTTAAAAAACACAATTGACTTAATTGCTTGCCTACAAATATATCTACGTCTGTCTTAAAATCCTATGATGATCTCTCACAAAAATATATATCAATTATATACTCGAAAGCATTATTAGTATATACACTAATGAAACATTTTCATCTGCATTGTATCAGGATCCTGCGCAAACTGTATCGCCATCTCCCTTGATATGCTCCTACTTTGATACAGCTGTATTATCGCTTCATCCATAGTTATCATTCCAAGCTTTCTATTGGTCTGCATGACAGTGATAAGCTGATGAGTCTTGCCCTCACGGATCATATTACGAACCGCGCTGTTAACATGCATGACTTCAAATGCCGCAACACGCCCATTTCCATCTGCAGTAGGTATAAGCTGCTGAGATATAACCGCTTCAAGTACGTTGGCAAGCTGTATCCTTACCTGTTGCTGCTGATGAGGTGTGAATACATCAATAATACGATCCACAGTTGTAGCAGCACCTATAGTATGCAGTGTTGACAGGACGAGATGTCCTGTTTCTGCTGCTGTGATCGCAGTCTGAATAGTCTCAAGATCTCTCATCTCACCAACAAGTATTACGTCAGGATCTTCTCTAAGAGCAGCTCTAAGTGCTGCCGCATACGAATCCGAATCAAGTCCTATCTCTCTTTGGTTAACAATAGATTTACTATGGTGATACAGATATTCGATAGGATCTTCAAGAGTTATAACATGAGCCTCTCTGTTTTTGTTAATAAGATCGATTATCGAAGCCAGAGTCGTGGATTTACCTGATCCTGTAGGACCCGTAACAAGGATAAGACCTCTTTTCCTCTGGTACAGATCTATGACTGAAGACGGTATACCCAGAGTCTCTGCAGGCGGAACCTCTGTTGCAACAAGTCTTAGCGCCAGCGCAACAGATCCTCTTTGCTTGAATACGTTAACACGAAAACGACCTATTCCTGCTATCGAAAAGGACATATCATGCTGTCCATGCTCTTCAAGCGACTCCTTCTGCCTGTCATTCATTATAGAATCGGCAATCGCCTGAGTATCCGGAGGCAACATCCTACCATAGCTATCAAGCGAAATAAGCTGCCCGTTTACACGCATCTTGGGCGGAATACCAACAGTGATATGAACGTCAGATGCGTTAGCCTCTTTGGCTGTCATAAGAATCTCACGAATATCTGCCATAAAATAGACCTCGTTTTAGGATGCGTTTCTATGTCAAGGGATTACAGGATGTAATCCGTACTTGTCCAGAAATGCATGGATGCATTTCTAAGTACTATAAAAAAATGTAATTATATTTTACTACATTTGATAACACAAATACAATTTTATAATGATAATTGATTAACTATACTTCGTATTTTTGCTGTGCCGTATCCTTGAAGTCTTTGCAGAAATTCACTCTTTAAGTCTTATCTTTTCAAGATCCTCAAGTTTTATAACGTCGCGGTCTATATACTTCTCCTGACCTGTGTATCCGTCCATAACAGCCCTGTCAGTATACTGCCAGATAACAAAATCCTGAACAGGATAGAAATATACATTTCGTATCCACATATAAGCACCCAGGTCAGCTCCTTTAAGATATTTATTATAAAAGCTCTGCGTTGTGTATATAACAGGCTTTTGCCCGAACTCATCTTCCATCAAGGATACCATCTTAGTAAGGGTATCGAGCACATTTTCCTTATCAGGAGGATTATCTCTCATATTCCCGTACCATTCTACGTCAATGGCAGGGACAAGATCCATCTCATACTCACCTACTGCTGCCATGAAATTCTCCATCTGAGTTTCAGGCGCACTCTCAAGGCTAAGGAAATGATAAAAACCATATAAGATTCCTGATTCCCTTGCGCCCTGATAATTAGCATCAAGACGTGTATCCACATGACCGCTTCCTTCAGTAGCTTTATTATAGGCAAAAGAGATTCCCTGATCTTTCAAAACTTCCCAGTCTATATCTCCCTGAAAGTGCGATACATCAACGCCCTGAAGCTCATAGTAAGATGCTATATAAGTCGCAACTTTCTGACTAAGTAAAAGCTTACCAAGTCCTGCTATTAAAAGTGCTATGATAACAAGCACAGATATAATCTTTATAATTCTTTTCATACATACTCCGGCATCTAAACATGTCCTATATTTTTTTAAACGTAAAGTTTAAGAATACATACCACACAAAACATACCTGATGACAAAGTTAATTGCATCCATCATGTGCAGATAAAATCCATTATATATAAAAAAACAAGGAGAGTAAAACCATACGGCTACTCTCCTTCGTATCTTTCATGACAATCAATATTTTTATCTCACATATGATCCGCCCCACTCAACGGCTACAAATCCTTCTCTTTCGGGGCTTGTAAATGTCTGCTCGGGAAGTTCAACGTAGCTGTCGCTTTCATAAAATGCCATGAATACTCTGATCATAGTATCAGGCTTTGGTGTGATCTCAAGACCTGCGCAATCTGTGTATTCATCAGCCTGGAAACTTATGACATTGTAAGGATTCTTTTCCATAATAGGAAGCCAGTATTCGATGAACTGGGATGTCTCTTTCTCATTAAGTCCAAGCTGCGGAAGGACTTTTTCCAAAAATCCTTTAGTCTCATCTCCTGCTACGCAAAAGCCCTGATCAAAGCTAAAGTTTGCATAAAGCTCAGCTTCCCAGAAAAGGTAATCGTAGGTCTTTCCATCAAGGTGAATATCGCCGTTTCTGTCTGCAACTACGTTCCAGCCATTATCCATATTAAAAGCAGGATCAAGGCATGTGAAGTATCCGTTTATATCAAGCTGCGCTGATATATATGTATTATCTTCTTCGGGATAGAGATAGATCACTGGTTTGTCGCATGTTACCGGAGCTATGATAGCTTCATAATATTCATCCTCATAATCCCTACTAAGCGCCTTTTCAATATCATCTTTTTCATCTATGAAATCGCAAAAACTATTATTCAGCCATAAAAAGGAATCATTCGAATACGCATCATATTCAGATTCGTAATCCTCGTAAGTATCCTCATCTACCACTTCACTATCTACGTAGTAGGTGCTTTCTTCAGAATCATATTCAGTTTCTTTGGAAAATTCATGTTCAAGAACAAGTTCTCCATCCTGAATGGAATAAACATACTCAGTGATCTTTGAAGTATCTCCTCCAAAACTATCATATTCATAATAAAAACAGTTCTCTTGACTAAAATAGTAAAAGTTACCGTCTGCACCACATGAATAGAAACCATCTTCATTAAGAGGTACTACCTGCCCGTCCTCATATAAGTATAGATACACATCATATGCGTCAATCCCATTTTCAACAAGAACAGCCAGCTCATACTGCTCATCTTCGTCAAGGAGCAGAATTGTAGCATAAAACTCCTGCTCCTCTTCGTCGTAATAATCTCTAAGGAACTCTCTATAGGCTTCAATTTCTGAGCCTTCCCCAGTTTCTTCCTTTTTATCCGGATCTGCAGATGTCAGAGTTGATGCCACGTTTGAGCTTTCTTTATTTGAGTTTTCTTTATCTGATCTTTCATCATCAGATTTTTCTTCTCTGGAAATGTCCGAATCTTTTTGGCTAAGCTGAATATTGCAGCCGCTTACAAGCGTAGTCGCAGCAAGTAAAAGAGCAAGTAACTTTATCTTTTTCATTAATAATCTCCTTTGGATTGTGAAATCATATAACAAGTTTAAAAAGAAATACATGTCATATCATTGTACTGAATTACTGGATGTGATCAGTACATATATTGAAATGCATGGGCTGTATCTCAATGTACAGACTTGTTCATCATTTATCTAATTTTGAATAAGTCAGTACACTTGAAAACAATTTATCCAAAGAATATAGTAATCGAATTTACAAAACTGTCCATTTATTTCCGACAAAAAGCTCTTTTGACACGATGAAATGCAAATATAATGATGATGGCATCATAGGTTTCTTATAAACTCACTAAGTTCACAAGCTGCTATTTCATGAGATACAGGTGATGGATGATAGTCAGCGCCGTAGCCGTTAACTTCAGGGTTCTGAGGTGTAAGGCGCACAGCATAAACTTGTTCAAAACCACTGTTTGCCTTAAAAATATTGACAGCTTCCTGCTCAGTTTCAAACAGCGCATCTCCCATAAGGCCAAAAGCTACTACGATCTTTGATGTTGGATTAAGGCTATGTACCTTCTCAAGAAAAGCGACATACGCCTTGCCAAAAGACTGTCTCTTTACTTCATCCTGCTGGACATAGCTGTCATCATTGGTTCCAAGGTTGATCACGATGATGTCAGGCTTCCTCTTAGAAGCAAAATCCCAGCTTCTATCCTCCATCTTAAGGCCTCTGAAAGTATTGTAGGAATATGCAAAGATATCGTAGTAGGGCTGAATCAGTTCTTCAAGCTTGGGCACATTAGGATCAGGTGTATAGCCTGATATAAGGCCGTGGCCACTGTAAGATACCATGCTAAAGTCTGCATCAAGCTTAGCCGCAGTCCTATATGAAAATGATTTAGTCACGTTTTCAGTTCCTGTGGAAAAAGGGTGAAGCTCATTTGGAACATCTACGCCGTAGCCGCAGGTTATAGAATCTCCTATAAACTCGATGTATCTGTCTTTATAAGGAGTTGGCTCTGCCGGACCCTTAGCCAGTATCTGTATCTCGCCAAGTCCTGCTGTAGACATTCTGGGCTCTGAAAGCTTTAAGATCCTTACCACATGTTCTGCTGCCGGGATACATTCATCAAGGCCGCATACTTCAAAGACTTCTTTGGGCTTTTTGATCACAGTATCAAGCTGAGTAATGCCATCTACGATAACTGCTACTCTTGTTTGATCGCGCCAGGGCTGGGGAACATTTTCATCTGTAACAGTTGTAGAATCGCCATAGAAAGTCACTGTAAGTTTTGTTCCAGTGTATTTGAATTCCACTCCTGATCCAGAAAGACTTAAAACCCTGCAGTCATCAAGCATAAAAGTCCTTCCAAGGGGCTTTACATATTCATTTGTTGGTAAAAAACAAAATTCTTTAAGTTCCATGATAATCCTCGCAAATATTAGTGTGTCATTTTTATAATAATCTTCAGATATTTATATTTTGATTCGAATCCGGATCCAGTGCTCTCATCTTCATCCTGTTATACAGACATACAAATGAAAACGCTAATAATATTTGATACCATCCATAATAGAAGTTTGATTCCAGCGAATGGGTAAATCCATGTACTGCAGTACCTTCTATAAATCTCTCTATACCATTTTGAATAAGATCAAAAACTACTCCCCATAAATATGAAAAACCTATTGGAAAGAAAAATAGTAGCGGTTTTACTTCCTTACCACTATTTATCTTTTTTAGTAAATATATAAAAAATACAAAAATAATAATACTATCAGCTCTGGCGGGTATTCCTAACAAAAATGGACTAATGTCAAAATACTTAAAACCATCAAATAAGTCATAATTGGCTTTAAATGTAATTAAATACAAAGGAAGCTCCAACGCATAAATATATATGACTGCAATATACGTTAGAATCTGCTTTCTGGTCCTGTCAAAAACGATCAAAAGATACGGGATCACCTTTTCTAAAACAGGCAATAATGATCTAAATGTCCCCGGCTTATAAGCAAGCGGTCTTCCTGTACTAAAATCATATATCAGTGATATTATAGGCAGCACAATACAGACAACACCGATCACCTTTTCTATCATCTTCCTGTTTAAGGCCACGGAAGAACGGATGGCTTCAGATGAAAGCGCCTTAGGACTATCTCCAAATTCATTAACATTTGGATCCGTATCTATCAGAGTCAGATAAAAGAACCATGCAATATATATTATCAATATATATTCTATAAAGCCTCCCCAGTAATCACTTGGAATAAATAGTGTCAGAGTTACCAGAGGAAACAAAGCTATAGTTCCCTTCATCCCTATATCATGGAGCCTTCTTACATGATAAGAAAGCGCTATAATTCCAAAGACAAGGGAAAGGATTATCTGAAAAACAGATCCAAGGCTTCTTGTCACAAGAGAGGCAATTACATTAACTATGCCAAAGATAAGAAGACCTGTAAAATAGTCTTTCCTGCATATTCTCCCGCTAAAACTTAAAATTCTTTTATTAGACATTTTCCCCTCATAAATACTCGTTCTTGATAATATATAATTGGCCTTTTTGAACGTTATGTTCAAGAATGTATGGCTTTTCGGGACGAAGTAACAAAAACTCATACAAAGGAAATTATACTACCAGTCAGCCATCTATCATAGAGTATATCCAAAATCCCAACATACAATATCCGGCAAAATTTTATTTCTTTGAAGATATGAAAGGCAACTGGAATGATATAACCCTTTATATTGACGGTATAAGCGAATCTCAAAGTGCCATGGATACCTTGAGAAATGCATATAAAAAGGGCAAGGAAGTATTCCCAGATTCAGAAAAGCTGTATATAGGGAAAGCAATTGTTGGTGGCAAAGATGGATATGGCATATATTTAGATGGTCATTCCCGCTATGGTGTTAAACTTTACAATAAAGATACTAAGGACGAGATCGGATTCTTCTATACTCTTCCGGAGATTATTGCAAGCATGGATCTGATCAAGGAATAATGATTTTTGAATCAATAAGCTACAGCCAAATTATTCATGAGGCTGTAGCTTTTTATATTTGACAAATGAAGCCAGCCCCATTACAATGCATCCAAATTTTTAAAAAAAGAATCTGATTAACCGTTTGGTTAATCAAAAAGGAGTGCATATGGATTTAAAAGTTATGTGGGCGACGATTCAAAAAGAGTTCTGGATAAGACTTCGTGCCTACCCTGTCAGCTTCATGGTGGGATGTATTCTGACATCTTTCTATACTACCCTTGGAGCCTGGCTAATGTACCATTACTTTTTCAGGCAAAGGCTTGCCTTGGATTTTACCGATCTTACAGGGACGAGCGACTATATGAGCTATGCCATAGTCGGGAGTCTTCTATATCTGTTTGTAGTTCGCACATGTCTTAATGTCAGCAGGCGCCTTATTACAGAACTTCGCGAAGGAACGCTTGAAAGCTTGATGCTGGCACCTTTTAAAAGAACTTCGTATTTCGTTGGTAATATGCTGCTGCAGACTGTCATGACCTTTTTGGAAACAGCTATCGCGGCTATGATTGGTGTATTCTTTGGCCTTCGTATACATGACTTTTGCTTTTGGAAATTGGTCATTGCTACTGCCCTGTCACTTTATGGATTTTTTGGGCTTTCGCTAATTCTTGGCTGCGTGATGATATATGCAAGAGATACTTATATATCTCAGAACACCTTGTTTGTGGCCATCTTCCTTGTATGTGGTATCACTTTTCCAAAAGAATATCTGCCTTATCCCTTACAGCTACTTGGAAATATAATACCCGTAACGGATGGCCTGACACTTATGAGAGCCGCTATCCTTGGCGGATTATCATCCGAGAGATACTGCATCATCGCACTGAGATTTTTCATTCTGGGGTCTGTATACGTAATCTCAGGACTGCCGCTCATGAAAAGATTGGAAATAATAGCACTTGAAAAAATGGAAGGATAATAACTATTAGAGACAATATCTCCTAAAACCGGAAGGATAATAACTATTAGAGACAATATCACCTAAAAATGGAAAGATAATAACTATTAGAAACAATTTCTCCTAAAAAAACGTAAGGATAATAACCATTAGTAACAATAGCACCTAAAAACGAAAGGATACAACCTATATGATAGAGATTAAAAATTTACAAAAAGTATATGACGTAAAAAGAAGGCAGAGCTTTTTTCATTCAACCAGAGAAAAAGTTGTAGCAGTAAAAGACATCTCCCTCCGAATCGATAAAGGCCAGATCGTAGGTCTTCTTGGAATTAACGGAGCCGGCAAGACCACTACCATCAAGATGCTCACTACTCTTATAGAGCCAACGAATGGATCTTATTCATTTGACGGTATCGACGCCATAGTAAGACCAGACCTTGTAAAAAGGCAGATCAATATGATAGCAGGCGGCGAACGCATGATCTACTGGCGTCTTACAGCCTACGAAAACCTCTGGTATTACGGACAGCTTTATGGTATTGATAATACTCTTTTGAAAAAAAGAATAGAACAGCTATTACATATCGTAGGACTTGAAGACAAGGCAGATCTTCCTGTAGAAACCTACTCCAAAGGAATGAAACAGCGCCTGCAGATCGCAAGAGGACTTATTAACGATCCCAAGTACATTTTCCTTGACGAGCCGACTATAGGGCTTGATGCGGTAGTAACCAAAGACCTTCACAGGGAGATACGAGGTCTTGCCAAGGACCAGGGTAAGGGAATACTGCTAACCTCTCACTATCTGTCTGAAGTTGAGGAACTATGCGATTATATATACATTATGAACAAGGGAGAACTTGTGATCGAAGGAACCAAAAAGGAATTAACTGACTATTGTTTTGCCAAGAACAGTTATGAATTTGCTGTACAAGGCATGGATGAAAAGATTTCGCTAAAGCTTAAAGCTTATCTTAATCCCCTTGATAAGGACCTTGAAGTCACTTACAAAAACGGTTATGCCTTAATCTCTTCTAAAGCCGAGCTGTCATCTTCCATTGCAGAGTTTGCAATAAAAGAAAAGCTGATCATAAGTGAGCTTCACAAAAGAGAGCCGTCTCTTGAGCAGGCCGTATTAAAGCTTTCCAAAAATCTTGAAAGGAAGGATATAGCATGAAATATTTTTTCAAAGTAGTTCTTGCTGAAAGCTACAAACAGCATAGAAACTATTTTAACAACAAGATGATATATGTATCATTATTCCTGTGGCCTGTTCTTAGCTTTATGGCAAGCTATTACAGCTACAAAGCTTTTGACTTTGAAGGATGCGCTATCTCCTATATTAACAGCTGTAACATACTTATATTCCTTCTTATAGGCTACATGGCAATGAGCTTTTTCAGGTCTGTAGTTCAGTCTGCATGGCGCTTTTCTCAGGAACGCCAGAGCGGAACACTTGAATACATCTACCTGTCTCCTGCAAGCAGACTTGCCGTACTTATAGGCAATGCTCTTTCATCTGTATTTGAAAGTAGTATCGTAATGCTGGTATTCGGATGTCTGATGATCTTTAGTAACAGACGTTCACTCCAGGTAAACGTAGTCGGAACCGTTGTTGTCGTGCCTATTTTTCTAATAATGGCTCTACTATGGGGTGTTTTTATAAATGCATGCTTCTTGTATTCAAGGGATACAGATTTTCTATTCACGATACTTGAAGAGCCTATGGAGATCTTCTCAGGTGTCAAAATACCTGTATCCATCTTCCCTGGATGGGCCAGGCTTATAAGCTGCATCTTCCCACTTACATATGCATTGGAAGCCCTAAGGCAGGTTACGCTTAATAATTCCGGCTTAGAAACCATCAAGATAACTGTTATCATAAGTATACTAATAATAATAGTGCTTTTAGCTGTGACATTGATTACAATACATATTGTAGAACAGCATGTCAGAAAAACCGGGAATATTATTTTGTTTTAACCGGTAGATAAGGATTTGTTTTATACAGGTCTGATTTATAAGGATTTGCATAAAATTATAAAGCTGTTTTTTACATACAATTTTGGGGTGATTTTTTATATGAAAATAGGTATATGTAATGACCGAACTGAAGAATCATGGACTTTCGGTATTAGTGGAGAGATATTTTTCTCTCCGCTTTTTGAGATGTTTGCGGCTATGCATGTAATCTGTAATCCCGAACACCATACAGGAAGTCTTGACTGGTGGAAAAGAGTCAAGCGCCAGGTTGATGAATCACTCCTAGATGATATCAAAGCCTTGTCAGATCTTACTATGCAGTGGCTTGTTCCCTGCGATTTTGTGATCACTTCTCCTTATAACGAAATCCGCGATATGGATATTGAAGAGGCTCTTCGCACACTTGAAAGTTACAATATCAGACACTGGAAGAAAATATTTGGAGACAACAATTGTTCCATCTCTCTTTCTGAAAAAAACAGAATAATTGAAGTTTCAAGAAGTTTTTATGATGTCTATTTCAAGCAGGAGATAATGATCATTGAACCCATAATGACTTCAGCTCTTAGAAAAGTCCTTATAGACTGGGAAAAAGAAGGCATCGCAAAAGCATCATCTTCTATTCACGAAAGACTCAAGTTTACCAAAAATGACATTATATTTTATAAAGATAAAGAATATCATTACAAATATAATGATCTAAATAAGATATATCTTACAGGCAGTAGTTTTCTAAGCCCTCATCTTATCATGGGATATAGGGATAAAGCACTTCTACTGGTCAGATATTTTGGAAGGATTAAAGAAAGTACTCTCCCACCAAAAGATCTTGTCGGATTATACAAAGGACTTGCCGATGGCACGAGACTTCAGATATTAAGGTGCCTTAAGCATATGCCGGATTCAACCCAGCACCTTTCTGTAAAGCTTGGAATAACAGAAGCCGCTGTATCCAAACAGCTCAAAGTGCTTGGTGAAGCCGGCCTTGTCACAAAAGCAAGAAAAGGTAATTATATGATCTATGCAGTTGATGAGAAGGCTTTGGATTTTTTGACTTATAGGATTTATGAATATCTCATGTAATATAGAAGCTCAAAAATACATTAACTGACTTATTTATTGAAAAGACCCGCCAAAACTGGCGGGTTCTTCTTATTTAAATTCAATCTTAAGCTCATAATCCCCATCTACTGCCTGGACTACAGGATAATAGATATCGTACACTGCATCCAGCGCAAGATCATCTGCCTGCTGCCCATTAACAACAGTATCGAACTTCTCCACAAGCCTTCTCCTAAGCTCCGACTCAATATCTATATAGTCCTCTACTGTCAGCTTAATGTCTCCTATGGTAAAAAATCCGCTGGTCTGATTACCAATCTCCACCTCATCCGGATTTATATCAATAGCATCAAGCTGCGGGTGTGGTATCTTTATAGTAAGTATCTTATTCTCTTGATCATCAATTATATCGCCCTGCGCTATTTGATCCAGCTCCACTACAAAACTCCCTTTCCCTGTATACTTTACTGTAAGAGTTTTTGTCGTCTGATCCCAGTCAATTCCCCAGAGTTTATCCGTGATCGTATAACTGACTTCACCGCTTTGCTCATATACAACAAGCTTTCTCGTCTCTTCAGGCTTTGATAATATCACTTCAGAAAAAGAAACTGTTACGCTGCTGTCACTAAGCTGTATAGTATCAGGATCTATATAATTAACGCCGTCGTTGTATTTCTGGTAAGCCCTACCACTGCCATTTCTAAATATTATTGCCACAATCATAGCTCCTATTATAAAAGCTGCGCTTATTAGCCAAATAACAAGCTTTTTTGTATCTATCCTATTCTTCATGTTCCACGCATCTCCTTTTGTATCTCCTGCATAGAAAAGATAATTCACATTTGATTTAAGTAAGGCCCGAATCATAATAATTTTTTGACCTTACGTCATTTATATCTGGTTGTTATTATCTTTCTGCTCGCCTTTTTCATTGCAAACTGCGCTGATCTTTTTAATGGCCTTCACATCGTCTTTGGTCAGACTATACCCTTTATCTCTAAAACTTTCGAATAAGAATAGCTGATTCATAAACCACAGCATTAGAAGGAAGGTCACAAACGGTACTACCAGATAAGCAAGCATCATAATCGCTATAGTATTGATGAACTTCTGAATGATGCCCTTATAATAGTTAAACAGATCCGTCACACCTTCAATTGCCGAATCAAATACACTTGAAACAGTTTCATAAAAGCTCTTGTCCGAAGAAGAGCTTTCCGATATCTCTTCTATCTTGTCGGAGCCGTCCTGTGCCTGTGTTACAGTCTCATTGACATAGTCCAAGGAAGAACTGCACAGCCATTTGGATACGCTTGTTCCAAGAGGAACTGCCAATATGATAACAATTGCAAATGCCAGAATCTTATATGCAATTGTTCTGATTATCTTCTTATGAGAAATATAATATACGATAAGTAATATAATACCTGCAGGAATTATAAACCTGAAAATAAAAGGAACTCCAACCGTGATCAAAAGCTTCTCAAACAGGATCATTCCCAGTAAGATCACGAAATATGTACTCATATCTGCCAGAGTGTCCGCAAGAGGTGAAGCATAATCATCCGGCAGGAATGTTATGGCAACCGACACTCCAAGCGTAGCTCCAGTAACCGCCATTACTACCTCTTGTGAATCATCAAGTGACTCAATGGACCTGGTAAAAAGGGAACACTTCGAAACCACAGATGATGCCACAAATATTGATAACGCCATAATAAATACTAATATTGAAACCTTAAGAACCAGATACGGACTTATCTTTTGTATTTTTTCCAGAACATGCATGATAGTACCTCCAAACAAATAGGCATAAATCTATATATCTATTATATCAAAAATAAGTCAAAGATAGGACCCGCCAAAGCTGGCGGGCCCTTCTTATATCTATCATTTTATCTGCTGCAATATAAACGGATCTTTGATCTTCTGATCTTCCGCAAGGAAGAGGAGCTTGGATATGATCTCTGCAGTCTTTGGATCATCATCCACAAATGGAAGGAAGATCTTGCCACGTCTTTGTGAATGAACAGGAAGGATATTGATCATAGGTCCGCCCTCCTGATGTATCACGCCGCTTCCAAGGTGGAGACTGTAGCTGGCTCTAGTTCCTTTAATAAGCGCATGACTTTCTGTAAAGGTTACATTAGACAGCTTGAATAGAGGAAGTGTAAACTCAGCGATTGCTCTTCTCATCTCTATTGTTGAGTGTGAGAATTCAGGATCAACGCCGCCTGCATGAGCCACACTAACTACAAGGTCCACATCTCTCATAGTCTCTGAGAACAGAATATCCGGTACATCACTGATCTTTAACTGCTTAAAATTCTTCCTGTCATAGAATACTACCCATTCAAGAGTTGGCTCTTCTATATCTGAAGGTGAGAACCAGTCTGCAAGTGCATAGATTGAAGATATGATATTCTTCTTGTAATATACCTTCTGAAGTCCGTCCTCCATATCAGCGATCCATCTTCTTGTCTTAAGAAGCGCAAGGGTACGCTTTGGCTGGATCTGATTGCCTGCAAATCTGTTGCAGATTTTTTCTTCCATCTCATCTTTGGTCTTAATATAAAGCTCTCTGAACACCTGCTTGAAGGGCTGCCTCAGCTCCATATCGAATATCTTCTTCTGATAGTCTCTCCATACTCCGCTCTTATAAAGGTGCCATGGGTGAGCTATAAGAACTTCAGTATCATTCTCTAGATGCTCAAGCTCATCCAAAAAGCCGTACTCATCTCCTGCCTTCAATACAAGTGCCCTTATGACAGTACCTATTACAGGACTCTTTGACAGATCACGAAGCTCTCCTATAGAGAACACAGTCTCTTCTTCCATAGCTTCTTCGAACATGGTCTTGCTTCTTGATCCTTGTGTCTGAAGAGTCTTTTTAGCTTCCGCAAGTTCCAGGATATAGTCATCTTTCTTAATCTTTGCAGGTATAGCTTTAAGCTTTTTGCCGCCTTTATTAACGACTGTAACAAGCTTGCCGCTTGCATCAAGTTCAAGACTTACCTCTATATCGTCAACCTGTTTTGGTTCAAAAAAGCTAAGAAGCCCTTCCGAGATCTTACTTTCCATTCTAAGGACAAATCGCATCTCATCCTGATAGCCTACTGCAGTTGCCATATTCTTAATTGCCATTTCGCTGCAGATCTTCTCGCTTGCACGTCTTTGAGCGCCGAACTTTTTGCTTTCTTTTTCAAATTTTCTAATAAAAAGATACCTGTCCTTGATATCAGAAGCATTCTTTGACGGAATAGCTCCAAGGCACATGAGATAGTCCTTGTTTCTCTTAGCTTCTATCTCCTTCATAACGCTGCCTGTATCAAGAATTCCAAGGGCAGCATCGGCATATTTTCTGGCTCTTGTATGCTTTGCTCCGTCGCTTATATACTTGGCAGCATCATATATGATCTTGAATCTGTCTGCGCCAATCAAGTTATATACATCTTTGAACCACTCTACGTCGAAAGCTCCGCGGTTAAGATCTTCTATGCTAAGAGGTGTATACTTGGCTATCATGGCTTTTCTCTTATCATCGAAACGTTCATTCATATGAGCCATGAAATAGTAGCAACAGGAAGTAAAGCCTTCCCAGCCAAGATAATCTCCGACTATGTCTATCCATTCCGGAACAAAAAGAGCTGCTTCTACAAGTCTTGTATCTTTGATCTTTTTACCCTTGAGCTCTGCCTTTAATGTGCCTGCATCCTCTCCATCTTTCGGTATACATATGCTAAGAAGATGGCTAAGGCTTTCGACTCTGGATGGTGCAGTGCGGTTGTAATAGCTATAGTAAGTAACCCTGTCGATCTTCTGCTTGCCAAGTGCAACAAGAATCCTTACAAAATATTCTGTTCCATAAAGCCTTGTAAGACTTGTCGAAAGATCTGAATGCTCACCGGCAAGATCGCCTCTTTTAAGCTCTGATTCTGCAATTACATCAGCAATTTTGTCATAACAGGAGTTTACAAGATCTGCAAGAGCCTCGTTCCTGTCAGCATACTTATCTTTGTCCTTGTAGAAAAGCTGATGTTCAGGATCATTGCCGCCATAATAATAACGGCGCTTAGAAACAACTTTCCCCTTTTCTCTGATATTCTTGGCATAATCAGATATGATCCTGACACTATTTTTTTGTATAGAGTCTTTGTTCCAAAGCATCTTGTCAAGGAAGTCTTTTGAGATAATACCAAGCTGGCATGCTTTAAGACAGTCCTGCGAAGATACACCTTTAAAAGCATATTCACTTCTATAATAATCTACTTTCTCGCCGTCTAGTTCTGCCTTTTGTGCAAGGGCGTACTTAATAGGGAAGAGCTTGTCAAAATAATCCTCGTAGTCACTATATATCCTGCCAAATCTTATAAGACTTGAATGGGACAAGATTGTCTTATGCGCCTTTTCTTCCTTTTTAGACCACTGACTGATATATGTATAATGATAGGTAAGCGCCCCTTTATACTCTGTAAGTATAAAGGCATAGGCACTGACGCCTATCTTAAAATACAGCTTCTTATCTCTATGATGCTTTTC
>JAEEGI010015529.1_pt1 | contig 15848 bp, 13 predicted proteins | sample 8958751 | NCBI WGS metagenome assembly JAEEGI01 (sample SAMN16246545, study PRJNA631951) | gut metagenome | biome: gut microbiome; feature: rumen; material: KS-attached | host: Bos | place: Iran: Karaj | collected 2018-10
CATTAGTCCCGCAATGGCTATCAGTCTCAAGTGTAAACGGATTCTCATGATTCAGAATTGGTATCGCCGATTTCAAACAGGGAAAAGTTCACCTTGCCATAGACGCGCTGCTGCGAGAAGTGGGGCAGGGCGCTGAAGTCGTGTTCCCGCGGGTGTTCCATGATGAACAGCGTGCCGTCATGTACCAGCGGCGAGTCGAGAATCAACTGGGGTATCTCGCCGAAACGCTCCAGGTCGTAGGGCGGGTCGGCAAAGATGATGTCAAACGACTGGCGGCAAGTGGCCACAAACTTGAACACGTCACCGCGCACGAGCGTCAGGTTGTCGTCGCCCAGCAGTTTCTGCACCTTCTTGATGAAGTCGCATTGCACGCGCGCTTTCTCGACGGCGGTGACCTGGGCACAGCCGCGCGAGAGGAACTCAAAGCTCATCGCTCCCGTGCCGGCAAACAGGTCCAGCACCGTCTTCCCCTCCATGTCGATGAGGTTGCCCAGCACGTTGAACAGGTTCTCGCGCGCCATGTCGGTCGTGGGGCGTGCGCTGATGTTGTTGGGCACGTCAAAGCGTCGACGGCCGTATTTTCCGCTTATGATTCGCATAACGCAAGCAGTATTAATTCCAGCGGTGCCTGCATCGCGTTGTGTCCCAGCTGCATCGCAGCGGCGGGATAGACGGCAGACATCACATATTTCACATATTCCCGCAGCCGGGGCATCATCGTGGCCAGCATGGCACGGTCGCCCGTCAGCTGCAGCTCATCGGTCAACTGGTCCAGTTTCCACATGCGCCAGGCATTCAGGGCAAAGTAGGTGGCATCCTCGGCATTGGTGAACGGGTAGCTGTTGGCGCACTGCAGCTTGCCGTCGCGGTAGATGACCATGTCCATGCTGTCGGCGTTCAGGTTGAGGAACATGCGCGGACTGTCACTGCCGCGGTTCTGCCCCTTGAAGTGCTCGCACAGCGGCACCAGGTGGTGGTACACCATCGGGTAGTTGAACGTGCGGCCCAGGAAAGCCTTCATGCCATGAGGCAGCAGGCAGGCGAGTTTCACGCCGTTGAGCGGCATGGCGCACACCACGGCATCACCGTCGTCGCCGGGAAACGCGTGGCGCAGCATCGCCTCGCAGTCCTCGTCGGCAGTCGTGTCGGGCAGCAGCACAAAGCGCTGCGAGTGCACCAGCACGCGCACACGGCGGTAATCGGCCAGCAGTTCGGGCGTCTCATAGATGGCGTCTTCCAGCGCCTGCAGCGAGTCGTCGACTGGAGCCTTCTCGCCGATGATGAGCGAGCCCGCCACCGTCGGGGTGTACAGGATGTAGTTCACCTGCTTGTCCTCGATCGAGACAAGCAATTCCCACACTTCGGGATGCTGTATGTCGATAGGGTGGTTTCCTTCCATCATTCTGCAAAATTACACCTTTTTTCCCATTTTTCCTCAAAATAATCCATCTTTCTCTTGTTGGTGACCACCACTTTCCTTATCTTTGCACACAATCAGCAACTACATTCACTCTTGAAACCGCGCCCTGCCGCAATCCTATCATCCAATGAATAGACCATCCATCACTGCAATTGCCATGCTGCTGGCCATCGTGCTGGCCGCCTGCTCGGGTTCCAAGGTCGAGAACCCTCAGTTTGACTTCCTCGCCGACATGGGCATCACCGTCACCGACAAACTCTTGCTGGGTGACAGCATCTCCCTGCCCGATATCTACTGCGGCGACTCCGACCAGGACAATGAAGTGGACGGCAAGGAACTGGACTGGAAACAGTATGACGCGCTCATTGTGCCGGCCGGCATCGACTTCACCGATGTGATGAGCCGCTGGCTGCTGCTGGGCGTGCGTGACATGGGGCACGGCAACACGCTGGCGGCCTACTATGCCGGCAGCAGCATCGGCTACTGCGTGAACCTGATGACCTATGACGCACGGGGCAAACTGCTCGATGCCATCAATGTGCGCGAGTTGCACCTGCTGTGGCGCGTCGACATCGAGAAGCCCGACGACAACTCGGTCTATACCCTCGACGGGAGCATCACCTTTGACAGCCCCAGCGGCTTCACGCTGCACCGTGCGATGGGCCGTTGCATCATGGACTATGACAAGGGACTCAAGGGCGCCCCGCAGTGGAAGCAGTATTGGGACCAGGCCTACAGCGTCAACGACAAGGGCCACTTCGTGCTCTTGCGCCAGAACATGACGCGCGCCATTGGCAAGGTCGACCCCTATGCCGTGATGGACTTCCGCTCATGGGACCTGCTCGCATGCTCGCTGCATGACCCCGGGGTGATGAACTTCTGGAACGACTACGAGCCCAGCATCGGCAACGTCTATTCACCCGACTACCGCTACAACCCGTTCCCGTGGGACGTGACAAAACTCTACGAGATGAACCCGTCACGTTTCCTCAACTGGATGGCGGCGCGCGGCGACAACGACAACCGCCTGCTGCCCTACTTCAAACTCTCGCCTGACCAGCGTCCCGCCCTGCTCGAGCAGATCAACCGCCTGTCTGACCCCGCTGCCCGCCAGTGGCTCACCGCCCTGGTCAACTCCTGGGACGACAAGCCCCTCACCCAACACCTGTAACTTTTCTCGGAGTTCTCGGATATCTCGGATATCTCGGAGCTCTCGGAGTTCTCGGAGTTCTCGGAGTTCTCGGAGGGGGTGGAGAGGGGGTGGACGGCAGTTTTTATGGGTTTTTCTTGGTGGGATGGGATTATTGGGGTAAATTTGCGAGAAATAATCTTTCATCTTCGATTCATGGGAGAGGCTAACAAGGGGTTCCTGCCGCAGCGCGGGAATTATGAGAACTTGGCGGTTTATAAGTTGGCGACATGCATCTATGCCGTCACCTATTATTTCGCCAATACCTATTTCTCCAAGGGTGACCGTACGATTGACCAGATGGTGCAGGCCGCCCGCAGCGGGAAGCAGAACATCGCTGAGGGCAGCGTTGATGGCAATACGTCCACCGAGATGGAAATCAAACTCATGAACGTCGCCCGTGCCAGCATGCATGAACTGAAAGCCGACTATGAGGACTACTTGCTGCACCATGGACTGCAGCGCTGGCCTGTCGATGACCAGCGGACACAAGCGACCAGGAATTACTGCCGGAGCAACAGCGATCCTGGCGCGTTTGTGGAAAAGATGAAGGAGCGCTCTCCTGAGACCATCGCCAACATCGCCTTGACGATGATACATCAGTTTGATTACCTGATGGTGAGGCTCATCGAGAGCATCAAGCGGCGTTTTCTGGAGCAGGGTGGCATCAAGGAGCAGATGTACAATGCCCGGAAAGACCACCGCGACAAGAAATAGAGCCCTCGGAGCCCTCGGAGCTCTTGGAGAACTCGGAGAACTCAGAGAACTCAGAGAACTCGGAGAACTCGGAGAGCTCCGAGAATAAAAGATAACTAATAACAAAACGATAGCATTATGGCAACAGTTGACGACAAGAAAATCATCTTCTCGATGGTGGGCGTGAGCAAGACCATCCAGCAGAATCAGAAACAAATCCTCAAGAACATCTACCTCTCGTTCTACTATGGCGCCAAAATCGGCATCATCGGCTTGAACGGCGCTGGAAAATCGACGCTGATGAAAATCATCGCCGGCCTGGAGACGCAGTACCAGGGCCAGGTGGTGTTCGCCCCGGGCTACTCGGTGGGCTATCTGCCCCAGGACCCGCAACTCGACCCGACCAAGACCGTCAAGGAGGTGGTCCAGGAGGGCGTACAGCACGTGGTGGACACCTTGAAGGAATTTGAGGAGATCAACCTCAAGTTCGGCATGCCCGAGTACTACGAGGACCCCGAGAAGATGGACAAACTGTTTGCCCGTCAAGCCGAGTTGCAGGACATCATCGATGCCACCGACGCGTGGAACCTCGACAGCCGCCTGGAGCGCGCCATGGATGCCTTGCGCTGCCCCGAGGGTGACCAGTTGACCGAGCACCTGAGCGGTGGTGAGCGCCGCCGCGTGGCCCTGTGCCGCCTGTTGTTGCAGAAACCCGACGTCCTGCTGCTCGATGAGCCCACCAACCACCTCGATGCCGAGTCCATCGACTGGCTGGAGCAGCACCTGCAGCAATACGAGGGCACAGTCATCGCCGTGACGCATGACCGCTACTTCCTCGACCATGTGGCCGGCTGGATTCTGGAGTTGGACCGCGGCGAGGGCATCCCCTGGAAGGGCAACTACAGCAGTTGGCTGGAGCAGAAGACGCAGCGCTTGGCCCAGGAGGAAAAAACCGAGAGCAAGCGCCAGAAGACGCTGCAGCGCGAGTTGGAATGGGTGCGCATGGCTCCCAAGGCCCGTCAGGCCAAGGGCAAGGCGCGCTTGAACAGTTACGACAAACTGCTCAACGAGACCGTCAAGGAGAAAGAGGAGAAACTCGAAATCTTCATCCCCAACGGCCCCCGCTTGGGCAACAAGGTCATCGAGGCCCAGCATGTGGCCAAGGCCTTCGGCGACAAACTGCTGTTTGACGACCTGAACTTCATGCTGCCGCCCAACGGCATCGTGGGTGTCATCGGTCCCAACGGTGCCGGCAAGACGACGCTCTTCCGTCTCATCATGGGCCTGGAGAAGCCCGACAGCGGCACCTTTGAGGTCGGCGAGACCGTCAAGGCGGTGTATGTGGACCAGCAGCACACGAGCATCGACCCCGAGAAGACCGTCTATGAGGTGATTTCGGGCGGTGTGGAACTGCTGCGCATGGGCGGGCGTGACGTCAATGCCCGTGCCTACCTGTCGCGCTTCAACTTTAGCGGCGTGGACCAGCAGAAGAAGTGCGGCGTGCTCTCGGGCGGTGAACGCAACCGCCTGCAACTGGCGCTGGCCTTGAAGGAGGAGGGCAACGTGTTGTTGCTTGATGAGCCCACCAACGATATCGACGTCAACACCCTGCGCGCCCTCGAGGAAGGTCTCGAGGACTTCGCTGGCTGTGCTGTGGTCATCAGCCACGACCGCTGGTTCCTGGACCGCATCTGCACCCACATCCTCGCCTTCGAGGGCAACAGCAACGTCTATTTCTACGAGGGCAGTTACAGCGAGTATGAGGAGCACAAACTCAAGCGCCTGGGCAAGGAAGAGCCCACCCGCGTGCGTTATCGTAAATTGGAAAGTTAGGATTTAAGGAAATAAGGAAATAAGGAAATATGAGACATTTAGCAATCTTATTATTGGCATTGGCTGTCGTGTCTTGCACTGGCAAGTTGCAGCCGGGTGACAGCATCAACAGCGGCAAGGACTTCCTGTGCCATGCAGGCATCTGTGAAGACTCGCTGGTGCTCAACGGTAATGACCTCCGCTACGATAACGATGGCGAGAAGTTCCCCTGCAGGATCCTCGACCAGGCCACCTGTGAGGCGATAGGCCTTGACAAAGTGATGTATGTGGACACTGTCTCGTCGATCGTGCGGGTGTGGGGCGTGAAGGACTATCCTGACAAGAACATCACCCTGCTGTTGGGACACACGTCTTACAGCGACATGCGCACCTGCTGGCTGGCAACATACGGCAAGGACGGCATGATCGACTTCATGCGGCTGGGCGAGTGCGGCGGTGCCGTGAACCTGTCCTACTGGGACGACGTCGACGAGCACACGCGCCACATGGGCATCGACTCGATGCGCATGGTCATGCCCGACAAGTGGGGCAAACCCATCAATGTGAGCCGCTGGATTTCCTATAACGAGCAACGTGATGGCGTGGACACCGACTCCACCCTGTGGTTTATCGACAACGAGGTGCCCGTGACCATCGGTGACGATGGACGCTTCACGCTGGGCAAAATCGGGACTGTCTACAGTGCCGACACCACCTTGCTGACTCCCTATTGGCGCTACAAACGCCAACTCGAGGTGCTGGGATGGACCCCGCTGAGCGACACGACCTTCTGCGACCAGGTGAACACCCTGCTCGACGAGGCTAAGGGGCACATCACCGATCCGGCCCAACTGATGGGCGACTTCTCGGTGCTGGTGATGAACCGCTTCTACTGCAAAACCAGTGAGGTGATGCAGTGGTGCTGTGACCACCCCGACAGCCAACTGACTCGTGGCCTGGTGAAGCACGTGAGTGAAATCAATCCGGAGTATGTCCTCGACGAACTCAAGAAAATCAAGGACCCCGCACTTGTGACGCGAAGCAAAAAACTTTTCGGCTTGAAATAAGGCTTGCTGGTCCCGGCAGCCGGCTACAGGCTGCAGAAGAAGGTGACCAGGAAGGGCACCGAGAAATCAACCAGGAACCCGTGGAACAGCGACAGGATGACAAAGTCCTGTCCGCTGGTGCGTGTGATGATGGGTAGGGTGGTGTCCATGGTCGTGGCGCCGCCGCATGAGATGGGCGTCAAGGGCCCGAAAAACCGTACCAGCAACGGCGCTCCCAGCAGCGTGACCACCTCGCGGATGATGTTGGCCAGCAGGGCGACCGTGCCCAATTCGGGACCGCGGTACTCGGTGATGAGAATGCTCGACAGCGAATAGTAGCCAAAGCCCGACCCCACGGCAAGGCAGTCGGTGAGCCCACGTTGCGGCAGCCCCCACGAGGCGATGGCCGTGGCTGCCAGTGTGCCCGTGATGGTCATCAGCGGCAGCAGCATCAGGCGCGGGTCCACCTGTCGAAAACTTTTCAGCAGTTCGGTGTTGTTGCCCACGGTGACACCGACGCAGAACAGCAGCGCGCACAATGTCAGGAAACTCACGTTGCCCAGGGCGTTCAGGTCGGGCAGCCAGTGCATCAAGCCGCAGACGATGCCCAGCACAAAGAATCCCACGATGATGAGGCTGCCTTTCATCGCTTTCCTCCTTTCCTGGCGATAACCCACTTCCACAATGCCCATGAGAACAGCACCGTTCCCGCGATGCCCGTGAGCGATAACCACAATGCCTCCAGCCCCAGGTCGCGGATGCCCCCGATGACCTGCGGATTCTGTCCCACCTCCACACCGAGGAAGAACAGCAACAGCCAGATGAGCACCGTCACCGCGTGAGGCACCACCCGCAAGCGCCGTTTCCTCAGCAGGAAACCGACGGCCATACCGCATAGCATGATGGCAACAATCTTGAACATATCCAGGCGCAAAGATAGCATAATTACTTGTTGGTTGTTAGATTTTAGACCATTGTTTTTGCCTATTGGTTTTTAGTTGTTAACTTTGCGGGTTATATTCCTTAATTGAAAATGATGAGAAAAGTAAAAAGTATTATTCTGTTGGCTGCTGTCGCCATGGTCGCGCTGGCTGCCTGCTCGTCGCGTGGCGCTGTTGCCAGTGACAACAAAGTCGAGGAAACCGACGCCGTATCGGACACCGCATCGTTGGAAAATCGTGTACAGGAAATCTATGGTGCCGTGTTCAAGGTGTATAACGAGGAGGACTCGCTGCGCAACCTGGACATCATGATGGAGAATGGCGTGTATCAGCACCGCGGTGACTTTGCCGCTAACTACTGCAGCCGCGAGTGGAACGAACTGGTGAATAAAATCGACGAGATTGACAGCCTCTATCATGCCGATGACATGGGCTTCTGGGATTTCGACTACTGGATTATGGGCCAGGACTGGCACAAGTTGTCGATCAGCGACGTGAAGGTTGTCGAGAGGATTGGCCCCTGGGCGTCCGTCGAGTTGAAACTGCACAATTTTGACAATGTCACGCCGCTGAGCCTGACGATGAAGCTGGAAGATGGCACATGGCGCATCGACGATTTTGTGGATCTTGAGACCGGTGCCGGCCTCAAAGAGGATATGAAGGAGTATATCGCCAACGAGACAGCCGAAGCCAAGAAAAAATGAAAAGGACACTACTGGCAATAGCCATAGCCGCCACTGCCTGCCTGATGGCAATGGCAGTCCCAGCCAAGCCTGGGCACGTTACCCACGTCCAGAGCGACGGCTCGACGGTGACACTGGTGATGCAGGGCGGCGAGTTGCAGCGCTCGATGATGACGATGGACGGCCTGACGGTCGCCCGCAACGAACACGGTGACTACTGCTATGTCGCCGGCAGTTCGTTGAGCCATGTGCTGGCCCATGACCAGGGTAGCCGTGGCTTGGAGGAGATTGCCTTTATCGCAGCCTACCGTGACCAGATGTCGCTCGATGCTGCCAGCCGGCGTGCGCCACAGCGCAGCGGCGAGAACGAGCATCCGCAGGTGCCCACCACGGGTTCCCCGCGCATTCCCATCATCCTGGCCAACTATACCGATATCCATTTCATTAATGCCAATCCCGTCGAGACCTTTGAGATCCAGTTCAACCAGATGAACAAGAGCTGTCTGCACTACTTTGAGTCGCAGTCGCGCGGACAGTTCACGCCGCAGTTCGACATCTTGGGCCCGGTGAACCTGCCGCATGACCGCGCCTTCTATGGCACCAACAAGCGCATCCATGGCACCGAGGTCGATACCCAGTTGGGCACGATGATCTATGATGCCTGCACGGCACTTGACGAGGTGGACTTCTCGCAGTATGACAACGATGGCGACGGCGTGGTCGATGTCGTCGTGGTACTCTATGCCGGTGTGGGCGAGGCTCAGGCCTACTACTCCGTCCCCGAGAGCGTGTGGCCCTGTCAGTGGGACATGCAGGAAGCCTTGGACTGGGAGTGCAGCACCACGGGCCCGTTTGAACTCGATGGCGTGACCATCAATCGGTTTGCCGTGTTCAACGAACTGGAGGGCAGCAACAATTCCACCACTTTTATCGACGGTATCGGTACCTTCTGCCACGAGTTTGGCCACTGTCTGGGTCTGCCCGACTTCTACTGCACTAGCAGCGGCAACGTCTATGGCATGAGCACCTGGTCGATTATGGACCACGGCTGCTATCTGGACAATGCCCACACTCCGGCGGGTTACACCTCCTATGAGCGCCACTTCATGGGCTGGCTCGACTACATCGAGCCCGAGGAGAATACCCAATACCTGCTGGCACCGCTCAGCAGCGATGAGGGCCGAGCCGTCAAGGTGACCAACGATGCCAACCCCGACGAATACTATCTGGTGGAATACCGCACCCGCACGGGGTGGGACGCTTATATTGCCGGCGAGGGCATCATGGTGCTGCACGTCGATTACAACCAGTCGATATGGGACGCCAACACGGTCAACAACATCAACAGCCGTCAACGCATGACCATCATCCCGGCCGACAATGTGTGGACAGGCTTCAGCAACTCTACCGACCCGTGGCCCCTGGGCGCGCGTGACTCGCTCACCAACAATTCCGTCCCCGCGGCCCAAGTCTATACCGGCGGCTTCATGAACAAGCCCATCACCGCTATGACCGTTGATGCCGAGGCCGGCCAGGCATCGTTCTGGTACATGAAGGCCCCTGAGTCACCCGCCAAGGCTGCCGATGTCAACGGCGACGGCGAGGTTACCATTGCCGACATCAATATCATCATCGACGACATTCTTGCGGGCAAGGGCGAGGACCGCTGCGACGTGAACGGTGACGGCGAGGTCACCGTGGCCGACATCAATTTTGTTATCGACGTCATCCTAGGCCTCAAGTGAGTGCCCTCTGATAGAATAATCACCTAAAGAATAACCAAAACAGAAAAGTAAATGAACAAGTTCTTGATGTCTATACTGGTGGCTGCGTTGGCCTTGATAGCCGTCACTGCGGCGGGAGCCGATGTTAACCTCACTGCTGCCCAGGCCAGCGCATCGCGTTTTGTCAAGTCGCATGCCCGTGCCGGTGCTTTCATGGCCCCTGGGGCGGAGATGCGCCTGGCGCATATTGAGAAATCGGTGGCCCATGCCGACGCGGCCGACTACTATGTGTTCAACGCCAGCGACGGCAGCGCGTTTGTCATTGTTGCCGGCGACGACCGTGCCGAGGAAATCCTGGGCTTTGGCGAGGGCTCGATAGACGTGGACAACCTGCCTTGCAACCTGCAGTGGCTGCTCCGCACCTATCAGGAACAGATGGAGTACCTGCACGCCCATCCCACGGCCACGGTGCAGCGTGCAGCGCCGTACAACGACGTGACGATTGCCCCGATGGTGACCTGCAACTGGAACCAGAGGGCTCCCTATAACAACCAGTGCCCCGAGTATGAGGGCGAACGCTCGGTGACCGGATGCGTCGCCACAGCGATGGCCCAGGTGATGTACTACTGGCGCTTTCCTTCCAAGACGCCTGCTGTGGGCGCTTACACCACGCGCACCCACAAAATCTATCTCCACTCGCTGCCCTCCAAACCCCTGGAGTGGGACAGCATGCTGGACATCTATTCCGGAGACTACACCGAGCAGCAGGCCGATGCCGTTGCGCTGCTGATGCGCTATTGCGGCCAGTCCAGCCAGATGGACTACAGCCCGACGGGCAGCGGCACCTATGTACACAACCAGTTGCAGGGCATGCGGGCGTTCGGTTACAGTTACGATGCCTCGATGCTCGACTTCGCGGACTACAGCGTCAACGACTGGGATGCCTTGATGCAGCAGGACCTGCTGGATGGACGTCCCATCCTCTACTCGGGTGCCGACCCGCTTGCCGGCGGCCATGCCTTTGTCCTTGACGGCTACTACGACGGCAAGTACCACATCAACTGGGGTTGGGGCGGCACCGGCGACGGTTATTTCATGCTGGGCGCCTTCAGTGTGCGGGGCTATGCCTTCACTGCCCAGCAGCAGATGCTGCATAACGTCCATCCTCCCACGTCGACCGAGCCTGTGAACACCTACGACTTTGTGGCCGACGACATCTATTATAAGTATAACGACGCCGCGACGGGTGTGCTGGTAGCCAGCAAGAACTCCGAACATGCCACCTACAGCGGCAGCGTGGTCATCCCTGCCACGGTCACGCTTGGCGACGCCTCGCTGCCTGTCGTGGGCATCGGTGAGGGCGCTTTCATGGACTGCATCGACCTGATGAGTGTGACTCTTCCCGCGTCGGTGCGTGAAATCGGGCGTTATGCCTTCAGGAACTGCATCAACTTGCAGGAGGCTGTGGTGCCGTCGAGCGTGACCGCAATCGGTCCACAGGCTTTTGCCAACTGCTATAAGTTGGCTAGCGTACAACTTCCTGCCGGCCTTACCACCATCGGCGCACGCGCCTTTGTGGACTGCCTGGCCCTGAAGCGAGTGGACATCCCCTCGCTGGCTGCCTGGCTGGGCATCTCGTTTGCCGACGAACTGTCCAATCCCTTGAGCCAGGCCCACCACCTGTATGTGGATGGCACCGAGGTGACCGAACTCGAGATTCCCGCTACCTTGACCGAATCCATCAGCCGCTATGCCTTTGCCGGCTTCACGGCTTTGACCGGGCTGACGTTGGACGGCGTGAAGTACATTGGCACAGCCGCCTTTAAGGACTGCTCGGGTATTGCCCAACTCACGTTGCCCGAGTCGGTTCAGGAAATCGGCAGTGAGGCCTTCAGTGGCTGCACTGCGCTGACGGCAATCACGGTTCCGGCATCGGTCCAGCAGTTGGGCAGTTCGGCGTTTGCCTCTTGTACGGGACTGCAGTCGGCCGAGGTACTTGCATCGGTTACCGAGATTCCTGCACGCGTTTTCAGCGGCTGTACCAGCCTGAAGACGGTGCAGTTGTCACCGTCGCTCAAGACCATCGGTGCCAGTGCCTTCGATGGCTGCAGCAAACTTGACCAGTTGAATCTGCCCGCCTCGTTGACGGGTATCGGCAGCAGCGCCTTCAGCAACTGCACCGGATTGAAGGCAGTTACCTTGCCCGCCTCGGTGGCCTCGATAGGCGACCAAGCCTTCTCGGGTTGTACCGCACTGGTATCGCTGGTGCTGTCCGACTCCCTGTCGGTTATTGCCGACCAGACGTTCGCCGACTGCCAGGCCTTGAAATCGGTCGTTATCCCCGATAAGGTGGTTTCCATCGGCAACAAGGCCTTCTTCAGGTGCGTGTACCTCACCAGCGTGACGCTCGGCAGCGGCTTGCAGGAGATTGGTCCCAATGCCTTTGCCAACGATCCCCGCATCAAGACCATCACCAGCATGGCCCCTGTGCCACCCCAGATGAGTTCCCCCGACTGCGTTGAACGCAGCATCTACAAGAATGCCACGCTCAAGGTGCCGGTGCGCTATGTGCAGACCTATAAGCACTCTGGTGTATGGTCGTGGTTTGTCAATGTCGAGGGCATCGTCGGCATCACCGATGTCGATGTGAACGGTGACGGCGAAATCACCGTGGCCGACGTCAATGCCATCATCCAAGCCATCCTGTCGCGGGACAGCAGCTGTGACGTGAACTGTGACGGCGAAGTCACCGTGGCCGACGTCAATACCGTCATCAATTTCATCCTCAAGAGATAACATCAAAACCGATAAACCAATAAAAACTGATAGAACTATGAGAAAATACATCCAATCCCTGGTAATGGCTGCCCTCGCACTGACGACGATGAGTGCTGTGGCAGCGAGTGTCGACGGTGCTGCGGCACGGTTGACGGCAGCGCGCTTCATGCAGTCGCGCGAGGCAGGCCGCCTCATGAGTGGCCAGACCGTCCTGCAGTTGACCAGCGTTCGCCAGTCGGCAGTGAACGACCGCCTGGCTGACTACTATGTGTTCAACACCAGTGGCGGCGGCTTTGTCGTGGTGGCCGGTGATGACCGTGCCAGCGAGGTGCTGGCCTATGGCGACCAGGCCTTTGACCCCGACGATGTGCCCTGCGGCCTGCAGTGGCTGCTCGACTTGTACAGCAAGGAGATAGACTACCTGCATGCCAATCCCGATGCCCGTGTCAAGGCGCCGGCAGTGACCTCGGGACAGGTCGTGTCGCCCCTGTTGCCCTGCAACTGGTCACAGCGGGAGCCCTATAACCTGCAGTGCCCCCTCTACAAGGGACAACGCACGGTGACGGGCTGTGTGGCAACGGCGATGGCCCAGGTGATGTATTACTGGCGCTGGCCTGCCGAGTTGCCCGACCTGATTGGTTATCACACCAACAGTTATGGCCTCTCTATCCCCGACCTGCCTCCCACGACGCTCGACTGGGACAATATGCTCGACGATTACCTGGATTACGCTCCCGTTCATGGCGACGCTGTGGCGACGCTGATGCGCTATTGCGGCCAGGCCTGCTATATGGACTACGGCACCGACGGCAGTGGCGCCAACTGCACCGACCAGGTGGTGGCCATGCGCATGTTCAAGTACAACCCGGCTTGTCTGCTCAAGTACCGTGACCAGTATGATGCTACTGAGTGGAATGGCATGATGCAGGCCGACCTGGCAGCCTACCATCCCATCCTGTATTCGGGATTTGGCGACGGGGGCGGCCATGCCTTTGTTGTCGACGGCTTTGACGGCAGCAAGTACCATATCAACTGGGGGTGGGCTGGCACCGCCAACGGCTACTTTGCGCTGGACGCCTTTGACCCCGGCAACATGTCGTTCTCTTCCGGACAGCAGATGATCAACCAACTGTATCCCTATGAATACGGCGTTTCGACGGCCCCCTACGACTTCGAGGTCGACGGTATCTGTTACAAGTGCCGTGACGGCGGCGTGACGGTGGTCAACCGCGAGGCCCGCTGCGGCGACTATAGCGGCCGCGTGGTTATCCCCTCGACAGTGGACTACGAGGGCACGACCTATGAGGTCACGGCCATCGGCAACAACGCCTTCAGGAACTGCACCCGCATGGGCGCTGTCGTCATCCCCTCGACGGTGAAGCGCATCGGCAAGTATGCCTTCGCCAACTGCTACAACCTCGCCTCGGTGGTCGTTCCGTCGTCGGTCAAGGTGATTGACTATGGCGCTTTCTCGGACTGCATGAGGCTGTCGAGCGTAGCGTTGAACAACGGTCTGGAGGGAATCGGCTACTATGCCTTTGAGAATTGCTACATGCTCAGTCGCCTCAACATCCCCTCCTCGGTGAAGTCGCTGGGTGTCGGTGCGATGTTTGCTTGCATCAGCATGTCGCAGGTCAACATCGGTGATGGCGTCGAGGCCGTGGGCAAGCACACCTTTACCCACTGTGAGTCGCTCACCGACGCTGTCATCGGCCACGGGGCCCATCTCATCGACGAGGAAGCCTTCTATGGCTGCAGCAGGCTCACGAATCTGACCATCGGCAGTTCGATGGACTCCATCGGTGCCAGGGCCTTCAAGGGCTGTAAAATGCTGAGGAAAATCGTTGCCTGGCCCGAACTGCCGCCCCTCGCCACCGATGACGACTGCTTTGAGCAGGAAGCCTACGACAATGGCATCGTTTATGTCATCGACGAGTTTGCGATGGAGGATTACCGTTGGGCCGAGCCTTGCTGGACCTGGTTCTCCGATTTCGGCCTCATCAGTGACCTGCAGGACCTTACGGGCGACGTGAACGGCGACGGCGAGATTACCGTGGCCGATGTCAACGCCATTGTCGAAGCCATCCTGGGACACGGCAGCACGCCTGCCTGTGACGTCAATGGCGACGGCGAGATTACCGTGGCCGACATCAACGTCGTCATCAACATCATCCTCGCCGGCTGATAAGGACGTATTGTCCTCCATAATGGTCAATAGTTAACAAGTAAGGCGACCCGCTATGGGCCGCCTTACTTGTTAATCAGTTTCGCTGAATGCTAGTGCTGGATTACTTGATCACTTTCGTGGTGCTTTTCGTGCCATCGTCGTAGGTGGTAACTACGATGGTCACATTGTCGGGTTCTGTCACTTCCTGGCCCTCCAGATTGAAGTAGCGCACGCTGGAAATGCTCTTTTCTTTGGAGATCTCGTCGATGTCTGTTGTTTGGGTGACGTAAAAGTGATAATCATATACTGATAAACCTGTCAAAGTTATCGTGTAGGAGGATCCTACGGGCAGATAATAGTAACCGTTGTCATTGGCTGCCAGTGGATTCAGATAATAGTTAGAGTGACCCAGCGCGGCCTCTTGCATATCGGCGCGAGCACCGTAACGTTCGCTATTGATGATGAAATAGAAAGGTACGTTGGGGCGGTTGGCCTCGTTTTCCTCGTCGCTCAAGTTAGGATCCCATATGAACTCGCCCCACGGCTCGTGCTCGAATGTGCAGGTAACGCTATAGTCATTATCATAGGAGAGTGCATCGAAATGTTTTTGACCATACTGATCAATTGTGACCAAATAGGCGGCGTAGCCAGGATAACTCACCGTAACATAAGCATAGTATTGGCCATCCTTATATATTAATCCAAGTGTGTAAGAGTACCCAACGTGAAGCCAGTAGTTGCCTTGGCTATCGGCAACTAGCGGATTCATCATAACATAAGCGAGATCTGCTTTAGTCATATCAATTTCAGCACCGTAGCGAACGCCGTTGATGGTGAAATAGAAGGGCACCTTGGGACGGTTGACCTCATTCTCTTCAACGCTCAAGCTGGGATCCCAGACAAATTCACCCCAAGGATAGTATTCGAAGGTAAAAGTGGTATAGTACCCATCATTATGCTGCTCGAGTTTAACGGGAACCTCATTGCCGAACTGGTCGATAAGGACAATGTATAAACTATCTTCATTCACCGTTTCTTCGCTGATGGGTGCCGAAACGGTCGAGGCTCCGCTCGCGTTGGCTTGTCCCATCATGCCCATAGCGCACATCATGCACATCAATAGTGCAAACAATTTAGTGAGTAGTTGTTTTTCCATGATTTGATATATTTTTTTATTATTAAAGTGTTATACCTAATTCCTCGCCCGCAAATTTATTGTATTTCCTCGTCAATTCCAAGTAATTGCGTGTTTTTTTTATGCGTTAAATAGAAATTTCGTCTTCGTGCATATTTTCTTAATAATAATAATAATGTGTATAGATATACATGAAAAATGAAAATGGAAGTCATTATTTTGGCGCAAAAAGGGAATGATAGAGGAGTTGACCCTGA
>JAEEGI010015533.1_pt1 | contig 15843 bp, 11 predicted proteins | sample 8958751 | NCBI WGS metagenome assembly JAEEGI01 (sample SAMN16246545, study PRJNA631951) | gut metagenome | biome: gut microbiome; feature: rumen; material: KS-attached | host: Bos | place: Iran: Karaj | collected 2018-10
ATGTTGAGCTTCACGCCGTATTCTTCGTAGCGGTCGGCGAGATCTACCATGGCGCGCTTCAAAACGGCAAGCGGTTCGCCGTCGTTGCTCGCGTAGAAGCCGTCGATGACCTTTTCGTTTTCGTCAATGAGCACGAATTTCGTTGTGGTAGAACCTGCGTCAATGCCCAAGTAGGCGTTGATGGTCGAACCGGAAGGCGGCTGCGGATAATGGTTGTCCGCCATCTTGTGTTCTTCGAGGAACAGCTTGTATTCGGCTTCGTTCTTGAAGAAAAGGTCGGAGGCTGCCTTGGCCTTGTTTTCGGCTTGGCGCGTTTCGCTAAAGTGGACGAGTGCGTCGAGCGAACCTTCTTCGCGGTACATGCATTCCTGGTTCGCGAACATGGAGCCGTTAGCGAGGGCAGCACCCATGGCGACGAGCACTTCGGAATGCTCCGGCACGATAGCCTGTTCGTCCGTGATGCCCAAGCGTTCCTTGAACGCTTTCACGAGCGTCGGGTTGAACGTCAAAGGACCACCTTCAAAAATGACAGGCGGCTTGATTTCCATACCTTGGGCAAGTCCGCCGATGGTCTGCTTTGCGATGGCGTGGAAACTCGAAAGTGCGATATCTTCCTTGGCGATGCCGTTGTTGAGCATCGGCTGGATGTCTGTCTTGGCGAACACACCGCAGCGTCCGGAGATTTCATAGACCTTCTGGCCACGTTTGGCATAACTTTCGAATACTTCTGTCTTGATGCGGAGGAGTTCTGCCACTTGGTCGATAAATGCACCCGTACCGCCGGCACAGACACCGTTCATGCGCATATCAGAGGCGATGAGTTTCCCGGTGGTCTTGTCCTTTTCGAAGAAGACGACCTTGGCGTCTTGACCGCCGAGTTCGACGGCGACTCTAGATTCAGGGTAAGTTGCACGAACTGCAAGAGCGTTGGCGACTACTTCTTGCACAAAAAAAGCGTGGGTGGCTTCGGCAAACGGTTGGCCGCCGCTACCGCAAAAAGCGACTCTAAAATTCTTGCCCGGGAAAAGGGCATGGGCCTCGCGCAGGACATCATAGACCTTTTGGGCCTGCATAGCGTTGTGGCGTTGATACGTATAGTGTAAAAGCTTAGAGGTCTCGGGATCAACTACAGCAATTTTCACAGTGGTGGAGCCAACATCGACTCCAACCCATAAATCGTTCAAAGAAGTATTCATAGTGTGCCAAATTTAGTTTTTTTTCATTTTTTGAAAATGATTTTTTTCGTTCAAACGGATAAAACGCGGCTTTTCTGAATCAAAAACAGCTGTCCGCATGTGCAGTGGGGAAGTAGGAAGTAGGCGGTAGGAAGTAGGAAGTGATGCGAAAATGCTATTTTGACGGCCTGTCATCCTGGAGCCAAAGGCGTCGAGAGTCGCTCGAATGTGTCATCCTGACGACCAGTCATTTCGTTCACGCATGACTTGTTCGCCTCGGTAATGCGAAAGCAAGGTTGACGCTTCGCGTCCGTGGCTGCATTTATCAAATATAAGTCCATAAATGGCTTATGCTTGGATAAATTTGCACACTCTTTCGCACTACTCTCGGCTCCGTTGTCATTCTGGAGGCACGTAGTGCCGATAGAATCCATAATTTTTTTTTTGTATATTCAGTTGTATGAAATGCCGCATCGGAATGAAAATAGCTTTTCTCTTTGCAATAAACCTCTGCATAGCTTGCTCGGATAAAGAACCGAGTGCAGAAGAATTGTTGAACGAAGTTCAAAAGAATGTTGTCTTGACGCGAGATTCCTTAGGCGCTGAAATTTGGCTCGAAGTTGAAAAGAACGAAACCGTCAAAATTTGCATAGACTCAAAAGTCCGTACATGGGAAACTTCGTTGGATACCGAAATTCTCAATGATTCATGCTTGAAAATTCAAATACCAGCACTTATCGGAGTCAACACAATCAATGTAAAATTTTACGATTCTGACAGCTCCCACAAAATCAATCTAGCGGTTGGCATGAAGTATCTGGACTTAAAAAATGAAGAAGTTTTACTTGGCTTTAACAATTATACAGAGCAAGACATAAGGATGTTTCAGCACATCAATGAGGATCCTGAAAGGCTAGTTTCAATCACAGGAGCATACTTAATCGACAAATATCCAGTAACTAATTGTGAAATCATTCAAACAATGTGGGATAGTATTCCACTTCAACCAACCTATCCGGGTGGCTTTTTTAAAGATCTTGCTGAACTATGGATTCTAAGAAAAAAAGCAAGTGTTCGCTACGAAAATTGCCCAGTCCATGACACTGCAGCAAGTTCAATTTTCTTGTTTCAAGCAATAAAATACGCAAATGAGCGGAGCAAACGTGAAGGATTAATGCCATATTATGTTTTTTCCAAAACAACAAAAGACAATCAAGCAATTATATCAAGAAAAAAATACATCATTAGTTACCTTGACTTCAACAATCCAAATGACGTTTATATTCAGGTATCTGTTGATGAATCATCAGATGGGTACAGACTCCCATATTATGACGAATGGATGATGTTTGCTCGTGGCGGAGATAAGAAAAAAAGAGCTATTTGGGGTAACTATTCATCATCTTTACAGCAAGCCCAGATGTACGCAAATTTCGGCATAGGGAACGGATATACACAGCCTGTGGGACAATTAAAACCAAACGGCTATGGATTATATGATGTATTTGGGCTCGTATGGGAACACGTCCTTTTCGAAGAAGATAATCCATTTTCTGTACAAAGAGGGAGTCCATCATGTTTAAAAGGAGGGAACAATAGAGCTTTGCTAGAACCAACGCTAGAAGTAACATATGAACCATATTGGAAAATCATTAACTATGGTTATTCGGCACCTAATTATACTGGAGGCAGAGCCGAAGGTTTCCGTCTCGTCCGCAACATCGGCAATAGCGCCAAGTGGAGCAAAGTCAAGACTAACGTGGAATAACATCCCTAAAATCAAATTATCAAAATGAGACTCCGCCGAGCCTCATTTTTTGCATATACACTTTCGCAGTCACACCATATTCTCGCCGAGTTTACCAAGTCAGGCGGAAAAGTGGTGACTCACACCTTGCCACAAAAAATTATATATTGTCGGTATGGCTCGCAAATTTCCCATTGGCATTCAGACATTTTCGGAAATCCGCAATTTCAACGCTATTTACGTTGATAAGACGAACTTGGTTTACAAGCTTGCTCAAGAAGGCAAGGTTTATTTCCTCGCACGTCCGCGACGTTTCGGGAAATCGCTTTTGATAAGCACGCTCGACGACTACTTTTCGGGCCGCAAGGAACTGTTTACGGGACTCGCCATCGATGGCCTCGAAACCGAATGGAAAAAGCATCCAGTGCTTAGATTCGATTTTAGCCGGACAAAATACCTAAAACAGGAAATGCTGGACGAGCGTATCGACAAGATGCTTTCTGAATACGAAGCAATTTATGGGAAAAATGAAAAAGATATCGCTGTCAGTGCAAGAATGGAATCTTTAATTCTTGCAGCAGAAAAAAAGACCGGTGAAAAAGTCGTTTTCCTCGTCGATGAATACGACGCACCGTTGCTCGATACTTTGGTTGATCATAAAGCGTTTGAAGCCATGCGACAGACGCTCCGCGACTTTTACAGCCCACTCAAGAGTCTTGACGCTCACTTGAGATTCATATTCATTACAGGCATCACCAAGTTATCCTTACATGTCATTCCCGCCTCCGAGCGGGAATCTCCTTTTTTGGGGATACCCGATCAAGTCGGGTATGACACAGGATGGGCTGGACTGAATCATTTGTCCGATATTTCGATGCTTGACGAATACGCGACTCTCTGCGGAATTTCCGAAGAGGAACTGCGTACGCAAATGAAGCCCGAAATCGAGGCTATGGCGGCAGCCACAGGAAAAACTTTCGAGCAGGTGTGTGGCGAACTCAAACGCAAATACGACGGATACCATTTCTCAGCTAAATCGCCCGATATCTACAACCCGTTCAGCCTGATGAATTCACTGCAAAAGAAGGAACTCACTAACTACTGGTTCGAAACGGGAACGCCTACTTTTTTAATAGACTGGATTCGCAAATTCGGGATAGATCCCGAGCTTTTAAAAAACGGCATTGCTGCATCTTCTGAGGATTTCAACGTTCCAACGGAAGGAAGTGAAAGTCCTGTTCCTGTAATGTACCAGAGTGGTTACCTGACCATCAAAGGTTACGACGAAACCCAGTTTCTGCCTTACACTCTTGCTTACCCTAACGAAGAAGTTCGCAACGGCTTTGTCAGGGGTTTGCTGAAATGTTATTCCGGGCAAGAATCCATGGCCTACAACACGACCGCAAACACAATTATCAATGGCTTCAATTCTGGCGACATTGATTCCGTGATGAATGCAATCAGGGCATATCTTAGTGCTGTTCCTTACGATGCTGCTAAGCGAAACGAACTGTTGTACAGTACGCTAATTTTTGGATTACTTTATTTGGCCACACCGTTCCTTGTACACTGCGAACATAAATCTGCAGGTGGACGAGCCGACATCGTTGTGGAGACAAAATCAGCAATCTATGTTATTGAACTCAAAATGGACGGCAACGGCACCGCTGAAGACGCGTTAAAGCAGATTGACGACAGGGGTTACTTAATTCCATACACCGTTAAAAAAATGGATGACGGAATGCCCAAGAAACTCTTTAAAATCGGGGCTGTCATCGACTCCGTAAAACGCACCCTCGGCGAATGGAAAATGGCAGAAGCGTAAGCCATTTCCTCGAAACCGTCATCCTGACGACCGAAGGGAGGAAGGATCCAGTTACATTCTTTATAACGATTGATTTTTGTATATTCAATTATATGAAAATATTTTTGTTGTTCCTAACAATATGCTTTGCGCTTGCGAATGCTCAAGGCATCAAGCCGAAAAAGAATTTGAAAAAGTTTCCTCAAAAAAATCAAAGAACACTTAATGTAAACTGCGATACTTTGGATAAAGAAAACTGGCTCGAAGTAGAAAAAAACGAAATCGTTAAAATTTGTGTTGACGAGCCTGTTGTCGCATGGGAAACATCGTTAAAATCAAAAGTAAAGAATGATTCTTGCATAATTCTTCAAACACCAACGCTCATCGGCGTAGAATCACTTAATTTATTCTTTTTAAATGCAGGCCGTTCAAGAAAAATTAATTTAGCTGTAGGCATGAAATACTTAAATTTCAAAAGTGAAAAAGTTCTTTTGGGATATAACCAAAAGAAAAGAAATGTCGTTACAACAATAAATGGAAAAAACGAAATAAATGAAGATCCAGAAAGGTTTGTATCCGTTACAGGAACATACTTAATCGATAAATATCCAGTTACAAACTGCGAAATCACTCAGCTGTTATGGGATAGCATCCCCCAAAATGTTCCAAACCTCGATCCCGATTCTAAACGATACACCCAAAATTGGATATTAAGAAAGAAAAACGGAATTCGCAATGAGAATTGCTTAACCCATGATTCTGCAGCGGCTTCAGTGTACTTATATCAAGCCATGGTTTATGCAAATGTTCGTAGCAATCAAGAACAACTTAAGCCGTATTACATTTTTTCGGCAAGTGAAAGCAACGATGCAAAAATATTATCAGAAGGTAAATATGTTGTAGGCTATTGGGACTTTACGAATCATAAAGAAGGTTTCATTCAAGTTTCTGTAGATCCATCATCTGATGGTTATCGTATTCCTTTTTACGATGAATGGATGATGTTTGCACGAGGAGGAGACCAAAAAAACAAAGCAATTTGGGGAGATTCCTCCGCTAATCTTAAAGATGTTCTAAAGTATGCGAAATTTGGTACTGGAAAATATTTTGATGAATCAGAACCCGTTGGACAGTTAAAACCAAACGGATTCGGCTTATATGACATATTCGGCCTCGTATGGGAACATGTTCTTTTTAAAAGAAAGAATCCGTTCCATTTACTTATGGGTAGTCCATCTTGTTTGAAAGGTGGCGGTAATTTAGTATTGACAAAAGACGATGGTGAATACCATTCTGAGCCGCATTGGAAGTCAATGAACTATTCATCGTCAAGGCCTAATTTTCATAGTAGTGCAATAGCCGGTTTCCGCCTCATCCGCAACATCGGCAACAACGCCAAATGGATCGAAGTAAAATCTAATTGACAAATGCAGAACCGAGCTATCTCAGTATTCCTTTTTGTATATTCAATTGTATGAAAATTTTTTTGTTGTTCCTAACGATGTGCTTTGCGTTTGCAAATGCTCAAGGTGTCCAACCAATTAAGAATTTGGGAAACATTCCAAAAGATAAAATCCAAAGGTCTTTTGACGTGAGCCGCGATTCCTTGCGAAAAGAGCTTTGGCTTGAAGTGGAGAAGAATGAAGTCGTCAAAGTTTGCATTGATAAAAAAGTTAAGGAATGGGAAACAAAATTAGACTCAAAAAAACTCAACGACTCATGCTTGGTATTTCAAGCACCATCTCTTGTTGGAAGCGACACCCTTAAAGTTCATTTTTCAAAAAGACCGCTTTCGCGGAATATATATCTGGCAATAGGAATGAAACATCTAAAATTCATACGAAAAAAAGTATTGCTTGGATATAGCCCAAAACCAGAGGAAGGAAATATTGCAAAAGCCCTATCTCTTGCACATTCAAAACAAGAAGACCCAGAGAGATTCGCTTTAATCACTGGAACATACCTTGTTGATAAGTATCCTGTAACAAATTGTGAAATAGCACATTTTATGAATGACAGTATGCCTGTAGATTTTTCATACAAGCATGAGTGGATAAAAGGAGTTCATGAAAGATGGTCAGATGTCTTCAAAGAACGTTTTTTTTACAAAGAATGCCCCGCTCATGACACTGCTGCAAATTCAATAATTTTATTGCAAGCAATGGCTTACGCTAATATGCGAAGTTTTCGTGAAGGATTAAAACCTTATTATAGATTTTTTGAAACAAAAGAAAAAGGATCAAGCATTATATCCAAAGGTCAATACATTATTGGATATTTCGACTTTACAAAACGCAATAATCAATTCAATTTCATAAAGGTTGTTGCAGATTATTCGTCATATGGGTATAGGCTGCCTTATTATGACGAATGGATGATTTTGGCCCGTGGCGGAGACATGAAAAACGAGGCACCTTGGGGTGATTCCTCCGTAGCCTTTAATGATACTGAAAAATACGCAAAATTAAGCACTGCAAAAAATTTCAAATCGGAATCCGTAGGTCAATTACTTCCCAATGGCTATGGTCTATATGATATGTTCGGACTAGTATGGGAACATGTTCTTTTTGAAGAATCGAATCCTTTCCGTGTGCAGAAGAACAGTCCTTCTTGTTTAAAAGGCGGAGATAACGGCGTTCTTAAAAGAAAAGATGATGATAAATATCATACCACTACATATTGGAAAGAGCTAAATTACGGTTATTCTCAATTAAATATCAATAGTGACAAAAATGCCGGTTTCCGTCTCGTCCGCAACATCGGCAACAACGCCAAATGGAGCGAAGTAAAGTCCAAATGACAAATGCAGAACCGAGTGATTCCGTTTCTCATTTTTGTATATTCAATTGTATGAAAAAGATTTTGTTGTTCCTAATGATATGCTTTGTGTTTGCGAATGCACAACTCTATTACGACAAGCATGGCGAATGCCGTGGTACGTATAAGGATAGTTTGGACCACGCGACGCTTGTCAAATTTGCTGAAAAAATCCGTGGTCCGATTTTGGTAAAAAAGTCGGTTGAAGGTGTCAAGCCGAGAAAGAATTTGAAAAAGATTCCACAAAAAAAGATTCAAAGAACACTTAATGTAAGCCGCGATACTTTGGGCAAAGAAAACTGGCTCGAAGTAGAGAAAAACGAAATCGTCAAAATTTGTGCGGACCAAAAAGTTAAGGCATGGGAAACATCGTTAAAATCAAGTATCTTAAATGATTCATGCTTGGCATTCCAAGCTCCGACGCTTATTGGAGTTGAAACACTTAGAGTGCATTTCTATAAAGAATACATGCCTTACTACATCAACTTCTATAACGACATATATTCCTATAATATCAATTTGGTAACCGGCATGAAATATCTCAATTTCAAGAACGAAGAAGTTTTGTTGGGTTATAATCAATATGACAAAGAAATGTTAGCCGCATCACCCTTCTTATTTAAAAATAACGATCCCGAAAGAAAGGCTGTTATATTAGGCACTTACTTGGTTGATAAATACCCTGTTACTAATTGCGAATTTACTCAGCTTATGTGGGACAGCATTCCTGCAAAATCATCACACCTTGTAAAATATCATGAGAATATCCAGCAAAATTGGGTTCTTAGGAAAAATAATAGTATTCGCAATGGGTCTTGTTTGCAAAATGACTCGGCTGCCAATATGGTTTATTTGCATCAATCGATGAAGTATGCGAACGAGCGCAGCAAGCGAGAAGGGCTAAAACCATATTATTTGTTTTCCTCAATAAATGCCGATGGAGAAGAAATCTTGTCAAAAGGAAACTACATCATCGCATCGTGGGATTTTAGCAAACACGAACAATCGTATATCAAAGTTACTATAGATACATCTTCAGACGGTTACAGACTACCTTATTATGACGAATGGATGATGCTAGCGCGCGGCGGTGATAAAAAGAAAAAAGCTCCATGGGATAAAGACAGTCTTACAACTTTTGAAGATGCTTCCAAACATGCAATTTTTGCTACTGCAAAGAAAAAATTTGATTCTGAGCCTGTTGGTCAACGTCAACCCAACGGATACGGACTATACGATATATTCGGCTTAGTTGAGGAGCATGTTCTTTTTGAAGAAAACAACCTTTTTCCACATTACGGATTACACCCCGCATGTTTGAAGGGAGGAAACAACCGAGTCGTAAGAAACTCAGACGATAAAAAAGACGACTTTGAATTTGAACCAGCATGGAGTGAGATTAATTACGGGTATGTTGTTCCCAATTGGGGCCCTGCGTTGGCAGGTTTCCGCTTGATTCGCAACATCGGCAACAATGCCAAATGGACAGAAGTAAAATCTAAATGACAAATGCAAAACCGAGCGATTTCAGTTCTCTTTTTTGTATATTCAATTGTATGAAAATATTTTTGTTGTTCCTAACGATGTGCTTTGCGTTTGCAAATGCCCAATTCTATTACGATAAGCATGGGGAATGTCGCGGTGCGTATAAAGATAGTTTGGAACACGCGACGCTTGTCAAATTTGCTGAAAAAATCCGTGGTCCGATTTTGGTAAAAAAGTCGGTTGAAGGTGTCAAGCCTACAAAGAGTTTAAAAAAGATTAAAAGAACTCTTAATGTAAGCCGCGATACTTTGGACAAAGAAAACTGGCTCGAACTTGAAAAGAACGAAATCGTCAAAATTTGTGTTGACCAAAAAGTTCTTGCATGGGAAACATCTTTAAGTTCGAAAATAAAAAACGATTCTTGTCTTGCAATTCAGGCACCAACACTTATAGGTGTTGAATCTATCAACATCTATTTTCCCGATGCCGACAGTTCTTTTAAAATCAATTTAGCAGTCGGCATGAAATATCTAGATTTTCAAGATGAAAAAGTTCTATTAGGTTATAACAGAATCGAAAAAGGAAGAGACCGTAGCGAGATTGACGTAGAATTTGATCCAGAAAGATTTGCTTCAATTACAGGGACTTATTTAGTTGACAAATATCCCATAACAAACTGCGAATTTACACAACTAATGTGGGATAGCATTCCTGACAAGACCACGCATGTACATCCATTTTACAAAATGCTTCAAGAGGAATGGATTTCCCGAAAAAGATCTGGGAAATATAACGCGAAATGCATGACTCGCGACTCTGCTGCGACTACAGTATTCCTCTATCAATCTATGTTGTATGCTAATGCCCGAAGCATACGTGAAGGACTTAAACCATATTATATATTTTCAAAGGCAGGCACAGACATAGAAGACACCAAAATCTTTTTCAATAGACAAAGCGACGATATAGCCGGTTATATTGTTGATTATAAAGATTTCGTTAAACACGAAGACGAGTACATCATAGTCAAAACAGATAATTCTTCTGATGGCTACAGGCTCCCCTATTATGACGAATGGATGATGCTTGCACGCGGTGGAGATAAAAAAAACAAAGCTCCATGGGGCGATTCCACAGCAACCTTTAAAGAAGCTTCAAAATATGCCAAATTTAAATCCATAAAAGGTAGAGATTATTATGCTTCAGAAAAGGAAATTGAACTCTCAGAACATGTAGGCCAATTACGTCCTAATGGATATGGACTCTACGATGTATTTGGCCTAGTGGGAGAACGAGTTCTTTTGGAACGTGCTCGTTATTTCGTTTCATCTTTTGGAATACACTATTTTAACTTTAATTTGCCATCATGCTTGAAAGGAGGTCAATACCTCGTTTCTGAAAAACACATATTTGGCGTAAGCAACACAATCCCCTATTGGAAATATTTCAACTATGGTTATTATGAACCCGGCTATCAAGGATTACCAGGTGGTTTCCGCCTAATCCGCAACATCGGCAACAACGCCAAATGGACAGAAGTAAAATCTAAATGACAAATGAAGGACCAAGCTATCCCAGTCCACTTTTTGTATATTCAATTGTATGAAAATATTTTTGTTGTTCTTAACGATATGCTTTGCGATTGCGAATGCCCAATTTTATTATGACAAGCATGGAGAATGTCGCGGTGCGTATAAGGACAGCTTGGAACACTCGACGCTTGTCGGGTTTGCTAAAAGATTTCATGGTCCGATTTTGGTGAAAAAGCCGATTAAAGGTGTCAAGCCGAAAAAGAATTTGAAAAAGATTCCTCAAAAAAAGATTCAAAGAACGTTTAATGTAAGCCGCGATACTTTGAACAAAGAAAACTGGCTCGAAGTAGAGAAAAATGAATTTGTGAAAATTTGTGTTGATGCGCCTGTTGTCGCGTGGGAAACCTCGTTAAATTCGAGTATTCTCAATGATTCATGCTTGGCATTCCAAGCTCCAATGTACGTTGGAGTAGAAACACTTAACGTGCATTTCTATAAAGAATACATGCCTTACTACATCAACTTCTATAACGACATATATTCCTACAATATCAATTTGGCAATCGGCATGAAACATCTAGATTTCCATAATGAATCCATATTGTTAGGGTTTAATAAATATCCTCCTGGCGAATTAGATAACGAAGGAGAACCAAGGAATGAAGACCCTGAAAGACTTGTATTGTTATCTGGTACATATTTAGTCGATAAATATCCTATAACAAATTGCGAATTTTTGCAATTGATGTGGAACAACATCACAACAAACCCTTCATTCACGGATTCGGACAGACAAGAGATTGCCCAAAAATGGGCATACAGGAAAAAACACGGTTCTCGTAACAATATTTGTGCAGCACACGACTCTGCAGCAAGCTCAATTATTCTATCACAAGCTATTGAATATGCCAATGCCCGTAGCATACGTGAAGGGCTAAAGCCCTATTATATTATTTCTGAAGCAAGCAGCGATCTTTTTGGAGAACGGATGAGTCGTGTCGGTGACAAATGGATTCGCACCATCGTGCGTGCACCGAGGCTTTTATCGAAAGGCAGATACGTCATTGCGTATTACGATTTTTCCCTTGATGAATACGGCAGGTATGTTCTTGTTTCTGTAGATACACTCTCAGACGGTTATCGCCTTCCCTATTATGATGAATGGATGATGTTTGCACGTGGAGGGGACAAAATGAAAAAAGCTCCATGGGGCGATACAACAGCAACATTAGAAGAAGCTTCAAAGTACGCAAAATTTGCTACGGGTGCAAAAGCATACACGGCTGAACCTGTGGGTGAATTGCAACCAAATGGATATGGCTTATATGATATATTCGGTCTTGTATCAGAACACGTTCTTTTTGAAGAACGAAATCCATTCAAAATACTCGAAGGTCGTCCTTCATGTCTAAAAGGAGGAAACAACCATGCCAGAAAAGACCATATTTGGTATAAAGCCTATCGAAATCCTTATTGGAAATGGATTAACTATGGATATACATATCCGAATTATGTAGGAAGTGCTGTGGGTGGTTTCCGCCTCATCCGCAACATTGGCGACAACGCCAAATGGACCGAAGTAAAATCCAAATGACAAATGCAGAACCGAGCTATCTCGGTGTTCTTTTTGTATATTCAATGGTATGAAAATATTTTTGTTGTTCCTAACGTTATGCTTTGCGCTTGCGAATGCTCAATTCTATTACGACAAGCATGGAGAAAGTCGCGGTGCGTATAAGGACAGCTTGGAGTATTCAAAGCTTGTTGGGCTCGCCGAAAGATTTCGTGGTCCGATTTTGGTGAAAAAGCCTGTTGAAGGCGTCAAGCCGAGAAAGAATCTGGAAAAGATTCCAGAAGATAAAATTCAAAGAACATTTAATGTAAGCCGCGATACTTTGGACAAAGAAAACTGGCTCGAAGTAGAGAAAAATGAATATGTGAAAATTTGTGTTGACAAGCCTGTTGTCGCGTGGGAAACATCATTGAAATCAAGTATCCTCAACGATTCCTGCTTAGCGTTTCAAATACCGATATTTACTGGAGTTGAAGCAATTAACGTTTACTTTCCCGAATCAGAAAATTCAAACAAAATCAATCTAGCCGTTGGAATGAAATATCTAAACTTCGAAAATGAAGAAGTTTTATTAGGATATAATGAATTCAAAGGACGAAAACTTTTAGGATTAGATACAAAAGAGCGAGATCCAGAAAGACTCGTATCCGTTACGGGTTCTTATTTAGTGGATAAATATCCTGTGACAAATTGTGAATTTACACAACTAATGTGGGATAGTATTCCTGTACAATCAATACACGAAGTAAAATACGCACAAAATATTCAAAATAAGTGGATTTCAAGAAAAAGAGACTTTACACGCAATAAGAATTGTCCTGTGCATGATTCTGCTGCAAATACAGTGTTTCTCTATCAAGCCATGAAATACGCAAACGTTCGTAGTAGCCGAGAAGGGCTAAAACCATATTATTTGTTTTCTGCAGTAAATGCCGATGGAGAAAAAATTTTGTCCAAAGGAAACTACATCATCGCATCGTGGGATTTTAGCAAACACGAGCAATCGTATATCAAAGTAACTGTAGATTCGTCTTCAGACGGCTACAGACTACCTTATTACGATGAATGGATGATGCTAGCACGAGGCGGTGATAAAAAGAAAAGATCCCCGTGGGATAATGACCTTTCTGCAACCTTTGATGATGCTTCTAAATATGCGATATTTGCTACAGCAAAGAAAGAATTTGATTCTGAACCAGTTGGTCAACGGCAACCAAACGAATATGGATTATACGATATATTTGGCTTAGTTGAAGAGCATGTTCTTTTTGAAGAATATAATCCGTTCTCGTACTATTTAGGGCACCCATCGTGTTTAAAAGGCGGAAGTAATCGAGTACGAAAAAATCCAGAAGATCGAAAAGATGAATTTGAATCAGAACCAACTTGGAGAATGATTAGTTATGGATATGCAGCCCCCAATTGGGGTCCTGCGTTGGCAGGTTTCCGTCTCATCCGCAACATTGGCAATAAAACCAAATGGAGCGAAGTAAAAACGGACGAGGAATAACTTTTTCCTAAAAATGAAGAACCGAGCAATCCCGGTTCTCTTTTTTGTATATTCAATTGTATGAAAATATTTTTGTTGTTCTTAACGATATGCTTTGCGATTGCGAATGCTCAAGGCATTAATCCAAGTAAAAATTTGGAAAAGATTCCGCAAAATAAGATTCAAAGAACAATTAGTGTAAGCCGCGATACCTTGAGCAAAGAAAATTGGTTTGAAGTAGAGAAGAATGAAATCGTCAAAATCTGCATAGACAAAAAAATTAAGAAATGGAAAACCTCTTTAAAAGCGGCCATATCCAACGATTCCTGCCTAACGTTTCAAGCCCCGACTCTTGTTGGAGTTGACACCATCAAGGTGTACTTTTCACAAAACAGCAAGCCTCATAATATTAATTTAGCCGTCGGCATGAAATATCTCGATTTCAAGAACGAAGAAGTTCTATTGGGTTTTAATCAAAATAAAGGGAAATTAGATAATATAAAATGGAAAGCATTTGTTTATAAGAAAAAAGAAGAAGACCCAGAAAGATTAACCGTTATTTCTGCGAAGTATTTGATTGACAAATACCCCGTAACAAATTGTGAAATTACGCAACTGATGTGGGATAGCATTCCTTCAAAAACATCATTCGAACATCCCGAGTTTATAGAAATTGCCGAAAGCTGGTTTTCTAGAAAGAGACGCTATAAACGTGACGAAACCTGCAATGTTAATGATACTGCGGCAAATACAGTATATCTATATCAAGCTATGAAATACGCAAATGCTCGTAGCGTTCGTGAAGGACTTAAACCATACTACAAATTTTCACCATCTGATGCTTACATGACTCGAATTTTATCGAAAGGGCTCTACGATATAGTTTATTACGATTTTACTAAATACAAAAACGATTTTATTCGAGTTTCAATAGATTATTCATCAGATGGTTACAGGCTTCCATTTTATGACGAATGGATGATGTTCGCTCGTGGCGGAGACAAGAAGAAAGATGCAATTTGGGGCAATTGGTCAACTCCTATTGAAGAAGTTTTGAAATACGCAAAGTTTGGTTCTAATTACATCTTTACTTCGGAACCCGTAGGACAATTGCAACCTAATGGATATGGATTATACGACATATTCGGCCTTGTATGGGAACATGTTCTTTTTGAAGAAACAAATCCATTTTCCGTCCTTCGCGGTACTCCATCTTGTTTGAAAGGAGGAAATAATAGCATTTCACTAAAGGAAAACAACCCCAACGATGCCATCGTAACGAGTTGGCAAACGATTAACTATGGATATTCATCATCAAACACTGGCGCTGCACGTGCAGGTTTCCGCCTGATTCGCAACATCGGCAACAATGCCAAATGGAGCGAAGTCAAGTCCAAATGACAACTTTTGTATATTCAATTGTATGAAAATATTTTTGTTGTTCCTAACGATATGCTTTGCGTTTGCGAATGCCCAATTCTATTACGATAAGCATGGAGAATGTCGCGGTGCGTATAAGGACAGCTTGGAGTATTCCAAGCTTGTCGGGCTCGCTGAAAGATTTCATGGTCCGATTTTGGTGAAAAAGCCCGTCAAAGGTGTCAAGCCAAGAAAAAATTTGAAAAAGATTCCAGAAGATAAAATCAAAAGATTTTTTGATGTGAATCGCGATTCGTTGCACAAGGAGCTTTGGCTCGAAGTGGAGAAAAATGAATTTGTTAGAATTTGTGTTGACGTGCCTGTTGTCGCGTGGGAAACATCATTGAAATCAAGTATCCTCAACGATTCCTGCCTAGCATTCCAAGCTCCGATTTTTGCAGGTGTTGAAACACTGAAAATATATTTTCCCGAAAAAGACAGCGTTTACAATATCAATTTAGCAATCGATTTAAAATACTTAAATTTCAAAAATGAAGAAGCACTACTTGGTTTTAACAACGAGGTCGTTAATAATAATTTATCATCCAAAGAAGATCCTGAAAGATTAACATCAATTACAGGCACTTTTCTCGTAGATAAATACCCCATAACAAATTGTGAATTTACTCAACTAATGTTAAACAGGATTCCATCAAAACCATCCTTTACAAATTCAGACAGACAGGAAATGGCTGAAAAATGGGCTTACAGGAAAAAGATTTTCACACAAAAAAATAATTGCATAACACATGATTCCGCTGCATGTACAATTTTTTTATCACAGGCGATGGAATATGCTAAT
>JAEEGI010015534.1_pt1 | contig 15843 bp, 14 predicted proteins | sample 8958751 | NCBI WGS metagenome assembly JAEEGI01 (sample SAMN16246545, study PRJNA631951) | gut metagenome | biome: gut microbiome; feature: rumen; material: KS-attached | host: Bos | place: Iran: Karaj | collected 2018-10
GGCTGCGCTGGAGCAGCACCGCGGCGCTCTCCACCAGGAAGACGCCGCACAGCAGGGGAAGCAGCAGCTCCTTGCGGATCAGGATGGCGCTGACGCCGATGATGCCGCCGATCGTCAGGCTACCCGTGTCGCCCATGAAGACCTGGGCCGGGTAGGAATTGTACCAAAGGAAGCCGATGAGCGCTCCGACGAAGGCGGACATGAAGATTGCGATCTCGCCGGTCCCCGGCATGTACATGATGTTGAGGTAACCGGCGTCGATGACATTGCCTCCCAGCCAGGCCAGGATACCGATCACTACGCCCACAATGGCCGAAGTCCCGGCCGCCAGGCCGTCCATCCCGTCGGTGAGGTTGGTGCCGTTGGAGCAGGCGGTGATGACGAGCACGATCATCAGCACATAGATGGCCCACTTGCAGTACCAGCCCCATTTGCCCTTGAAGGGAGAAAGGACTTTGTAGTCGAATTCGTGGTCCTTGACGAAGGGGATGGTGGTCTTGGTGCTCTTGACGACGTCTTCCTTGTGCCAGGTCGTCGTGGTCACGAGACGCTCGGAGTCCACGTTGAGTTCGCTGCGGTCCGCCGTGACGATGTCCTGGGCCTCCTGGATGTTCTCACGGACGACGATGTCCGGGTTGAAGCAGACCGTCAGGCCGATGGCGAAACCGAGGGCGATCTGGGCGAAGAGCTTGGCCCTTTCGCTGAGGCCTTCCTTGTTGTGCTTGAAGACCTTGATATAGTCGTCGGTGAAGCCGATCGCACCGCACCAGACCGTCGTCAGCAGAAGTAGCAGCACGTAGATGTTGGTCAGGTCGCAGACTAGCAGCACGGAGACGACCAGGGCGAGCAGGATGATGACGCCGCCCATCGTCGGAGTGCCCTTCTTCTGCAACTGCCCTTCGAGTCCCAGGTCACGGATGGTCTCGCCGATCTGTTTGCGCTGCAGCCAGCGGATGATGTGTTTCCCGGCAAAGAAGGCGATCAGCATGCTGAAAATGCTGGCGAGCATCGCCCGGAAAGACAGGTAGCCCATCAGGCGCTGTCCGGGGAAGTCAAAATCTTGCAGAAGTTGGAACAGGTGGTAAAGCATGGTTCGGTCTTAGTTCGTCAGGTCCTTGAATATCTCGTCAACCACCTCGCGCTCGTCGAAGTGGTGGTACTCCTTTCCGATGATCTGGTAGGTCTCGTGTCCCTTGCCCGCCAGCAGGATGGCGGCGCCGTCCTGCGCGGTCACGACGGCGGTGCGGATCGCCTCCTTCCGGTCGGCGATGAACAGGGCCTTCGCCAGGCCTTTGGGGCTGAAGCCGGCGCGGATGTCCGCGAGGATGTCCTCGGTCTTCTCCGTGCGGGAATTGTCCGAAGTCACGATGATGCGGTCCGCCAGTTTTTCCGCGACGGCGGCCATCTCGGGGCGCTTGGTCTTGTCCCGGTCGCCGCCGCAGCCGAAGAGACAGACGAGCTGCTGCTTCGGAGCAATGTCCCGAAGGGTCTTCAGCACATTTTCCATGGCATCGGGCGTATGTGCATAATCGATGACCACGGAGATGCCGCGGGGACCGCGGTGGTTTTCCAGCCGGCCGGGGGCGGATTCCAGCGTGCTCAGCGCGACAAGGGTCTCCATCCGGTCGGCGCCCAGGGCGAGGGCGGTCGCATAGATCGCCAGGATGTTATAGGCGTTGTGCTCTCCGATCAGCTTGGTCCAGGTCTCGGCGCCGTCCAGTTTGAGCAGCATGCCCTCGAAACTCTCTTCCAGGATGCGGCAGGTCCGGTCCGCGATGCGCTTGCAGGAATAGGTGATGACCTGTGCGGCACAGTTCTGCACCATCACGGGGCCATTCTTGTCATCGATATTGATAATTGCGTACGCGTCCGCGGGAAGGCTGTCGAAGAACAGTTTCTTGCAGCGGAGGTACTCTGCGAAGGTCTTGTGGTAGTCGAGATGGTCGTGCGTCAGGTTGGAGAAAATGCCGGCCTTGAATTTCAGTCCCGCGACCCGCTCCTGCTCCATCCCTATCGAACTGACCTCCATGAAACAGAAGGCGCAGCCTGCGTCCACCATTTCGGCGAGCAGGGAATTGATCGTGATCGGGTCGGAGGTCGTATTGGTGGTCTCCATCCTGCGTCCGCCTACGAAATTGGCGATCGTGCTGAGCAGACCGCATTCGTAACCCAGCTTGCGGAACAGGTGGTACAGCAGCGTGACGGTCGTCGTCTTCCCATTGGTGCCGGTAATGCCGACGAGGGTCAGCTGCCGGGACGGATGGCCGTAGAAGTTGTCGGCGCAGAGCGCCAGGCCCCGGCGGGTGGCGGATACGACGGCGGAAGCCCCGGCGGCGAGCGCGGCGTCGATGTAGTCGTGGCCGTCGCGGTCCACGCCCTTGACGGCGATGAAGAGCGAGCCGGGAGCGGCCTTGCGGGAGTCGCTGGTGATGGCTCGGATCTCGGTTTCAGGCGTACCGTTCAGGATGACGGCGCCGGTTTCCAATATGATGTCTCCTAGTTTCATTTCCTTTTCTTCTTATCCGTTGTGGCAGTCGTATCCCGCATCACGGGAATGGTACCGGTCTTGTGCAGGACTTCTCCCCATTCCGGATCGAGCACATACATCTCGTCGACCACGGTCTTGATGGCGAGGGCCGGGATGCCGGCACCCTGGAAACTGGTGTGCGTGGGACGGGTGAAGATCATGCACATGATGCTGTATTTCGGGGCTTCCGCCGGGAAGAAACCGACGAAGGAAGCCTGATAGAGCTGGCGTCCGTATTTGTCTCTGTAAGGCGAATCCGTCCCGGGGCTCAGGGTCGCGAAGGAGGTGCCGGTCTTGCCGGCAATGGTGCACTTCGCGTCCTTCAGCCGGCGGGCCGTGCCTTCTTCCGTCACGGCGGCCAGGGCCCGGGTAATCGTATCTGCCACAGCCTTCGTGCAGATCGAGCCGTTGAGGATGGACGGGCCCCGCTTCTCCACGACCGTCCCGTACTTCTCGATGCTTTCGACCAGGTAGGGCTTCATCATCTTGCCCTTGTTGGCGATGGCATTGTAGAAATTGAGGATGTGGAGCGGTGTCTCCATCGTGGCGTAGCCGAATCCCATGTTGCCCAGCACGCTCATCGCCCATCCCGGACTCTTGGTAGAAGGGATGACCGGCGTGCGCAGGCCGTCGATGTCGAACTCGAACGCCTCTCCCAGTTTGTAGAGATAGGCGTTGTCGATGTAGCGCTGGGGCTTGCGGCCGTAGTAATCGATCGCCAGCTTGGCGAATACATAGTTGGACGACATCTTGAAGCCGTCCAGGATGGATATCTTGTCGGTGTGGTGCCGGGCTTCGTATTCGGGGATGTGGTGGTCCGGTCTCAGGCCGGATTTGGGGATGACGCCGTGATTGGTCGGCATCGTCTCGTCCAGCGACTTGATGTAGCCGTCGGAAAGGACGGAAAGGAGCGTTACCGTTTTGAAGACGGAACCGGGCTCGTAGCGTCTTCCGATGGCGAAATTCTGGATTTCCTCGAGCTGGTTGCTCAGGGAGTCGCGGGTCAGGTTGACCATTGCCTTGATGGCGCCGGTCGCCGTTTCCATCAGGATCAGGCAGCCGCCTTCCACGTCGGTCTTGTCACCCATCTGCTCGCGGAGCGCTTTGTCGGCGATGTCCTGATAATCGATGTTGATCGTGGTCCGGACATCCAGACCGTCCTCGGCACGGGAGTAGCTGCTGTCCGAGTCATGGACCCGCTCCTTGTTGTCGATCAGGCGCAGGTATTCGACTCCGTCCTTGCCGTGCAGGACATAGTCGAACTTGCCTTCGATACCGACGTGCGTGTTGCCCACGTCGCTCTTGTTGTTGCGTACGAATCCGATGGTGCGGCGCGCGAGCTTGCCGTAAGGATATTTCCGTATGCTCTCCTCCGTGACGATCATGCCGCCGTGGAACTGGTCCTCGTTGAAGAGGGGCAAGGTGAGCAGTTTGTTGTATTCGCGGCGCTCTACGCCGGATGCGATCCGGACGAATTTCCGGTTTTGCTCACGTCCGCGCTTGATCAGGTTGTAGTACTCGTCGGCCGGTTTCTCCCTGAGGATGGCTGCGAGCCCGTCGGCGAGGCCCCGGGCCTTCTTCATCCAGGCATTTTCCAGCGAGTCGCCCTTCGCCTTGTCCGTCGCACGGACCTTGGCATAGCTCTCCTTCATGACCGTGCAGTCCATGTTGATGTCGTAGATCGGCAGGGACATCGCGAGCAGGCGGCCGTCATCGGAAAGGATGGCGCCACGGGCGGGAACGATGGTCTTCTTGACGGAAGTGGGCGTCAGGGCCTGGGTCACCTTCGGGTCCGGCTGCCAGAAGAGCTGGATATGGACCAGGCGCCCGACCAGCAGGATGGAGCCGATCAGGAAGAGCACGTAGAGCCGGTAGAGGCCGCGTCCTACGGGATCTACCTTCTTTTTGGGTTTGTTGTCGCTCTCTTGTGCCATGGTCCGTTACTCTTGCAGCGTGGCGGCCGGCTTCTGTGGCTCGGCCACCTGGGATCCGTTCTCCTTCAGGAGACGGCCCACCGTGCTCCTGCGGCTGAGGGATATCAGTTCATATCGTTTCTGCGTATGCAGGATTTCGAGTTCCTGCAGGCGCTGTTTGTTGTTCTCTACTTTCGACAGGGTCACATCCACGCCCAGGCCGAAAAGGATGAACATCGCGAAAAGGAAGAAGGTCCAGATGACCTGGAGGAAGTATTTGTCCACCTTGAGGCGCAGGATGAACTGCCCTTTAGCGATGGCGACCAGGCTGTTGACGATCGCGCGCCCGATGTCGGACAACCTCCATTTCCGTTCTTTCTCCTGGCCTTTCATACCCTTTCCGCGATTCTGAGCTTGGCGCTCCGGGCTCGGGTGTTGGCCGCAATCTCCTCCTCTTCGGGGAGGATGGGCTTGCGGTTCACCGCCACGAAGGGCGCCAGGGTGTTGCCATAAAGGTCTTTCTCGGTCTCACCGGCCACGTTGCCCGTCTTGATGAAGTTCTTGACCATCCGGTCCTCCAGCGAGTGGTAGGTGATGACGACGAGCCGTCCGCCCTTTTTGAGGCTGGCGGCCGCGCCGTCGAGGAATTTCTCCAGGGAGCGCATCTCGGCGTTCACTTCGATGCGCAGGGCCTGGTAGACCTTCGCGAGGTACTTGTGCTCCGCGAAGGGGGGCAGGGCAGGGGCGAGGGCCGCATTGAGGGCGGTCGTCGTCCCGATGGCCTCCTTGTCCCTAGCCGCGACGACGAGGCGGGCGAGCCGGTCGGCTTCCGCGAGTTCGCCGTACAGGGCGAAGATGCGCCGCAGGTCTTCCTGCGGGTACCCGTTGACCACGGAGGCGGCCGTCAGGGGCGATTCCACGTTCATCCGCATATCGAGCGGCGCGTCGAAGCGGAAGGAGAATCCGCGCTCCGCGGTGTCGAACTGATGGGAGGAAACGCCCAGGTCGGCCAGGATACCGTCCACAGAGTGCCCCCGGAAATCGCGTGTCGCCTGTTGCCAGGCGTCCAGGAGCACATAATTGTGGACGAATCTGAAGTTATTGTGAATCAGCGTAAAACGCGGATCTTCCGGGATGTTGGCGCGGGCGTCCGCGTCGCGGTCGAAGGCAAGTAGGCGGCCTTCGGAAGTCAGGGACTGCAGGATACGGCGCGAGTGTCCGCCGCCGCCGAAGGTGGCGTCGATGTAAACCCCCGAGGGGTCGGTAATCAATGCTTGGACGCTCTTTTCGAGAAGAACGGGATTGTGGTACTCCGACATCGCTTCGCCCTCCTACCTGTTTGCAGGCAGTTTCCCGGCGATAGCTACGAACTCTTCGTTGGAGATCTTGGAGGCCTCGTATTGCTCCTTGGCCCACACTTCGATCTTGAATCCGTTGCCGACAAACTCCACTTCCTTTGTCACGCCGATGCCATCGAGCAGCTCTTTCGAGATGGTGATGCGGCCGAACTTGGCGTCAGGTTCGACGATGACGCAGTCACGCATGTACGCTCTCCAGAACGTCGCGTGCTCCACGTTGAAGAAGTTGAGACGGGCTCTCACCTCGGCCGCCTGGCGCTCCCACTCTTCGTAGGTATACATCTCCAGGCAGTTGGCGAAAATGTCCTTCCGGACAACGAATCTCATATCACCCCCCTCCGGCAATACACCTTTGAGCGGCGCAGGAAGCACAAGTCTTCCCTTGTCGTCCAATTTACTGGTGTATTTGCCGTAGAAGGTGACCATACCAAAATGAAACTTAGTGTTACACGCGATTGGTTACAAAGGTAGCAAAACATTTCCATTTTCTTCCAATTCTTTCCAAATTTTTCCACAAAGTTTTGAACAATCTTCGGAGACAGGTTGGCAGGGCAGTTTGGGAAGCGGAAAAGAACCCTTCGGGGAATGCTTCCCCCGGCGTCTCTTGCGGCAACCGGAGGGTGCAGACGCTCCACCTTCAAGGGCCGTTTTTGTTAAACAACTGTCAATGAATGAGATAAGCAAAGGCCTCTCCCTGATTTGCGGAGAGGCCTTTGCTTAAGTATTTAATAATTAATTGTTTACGAAAAACGGGTCAGGCGTCAACCAGCCGGGCGAGCAGGGTGGCGGAGGTGCATCCGGTGATTTCGACTTCGACATAATCGCCCGGCTTGAGCAGGGGCAAGGCGTTGGCAACGCCCGGGGCTGGACGCTGCGGAAAGACGCACATCTTATTATTAGACGCCCGCCCGCAAAGCTCGTCCGGATTCTTCTTTGACGGCCCTTCCACCAGCACCTTGAAACGCTTGCCGATGTCGGCCCGGTAACTCTCCAGGCTCTTGCGGTTCTGGAGCGCGATGATCTCATTCAGGCGCCGCGTCTTGGTTGCCGGATCCACATCGTCGGGGTATTTGCGCGCGGCGATGGTGCCCGGACGCTCGGAATACTGGAACATGAAGGCCGTGTCAAAACCCACCTCCTCGAATAAGGATAGCGTCTGGAGATGGTCCTCCTCCGTCTCCGAGCAGAAGCCGGCGATCACGTCGGTCGTCAGCCCGCAGCCGGGCATCAGCTCCCGGATCTTGGCGACCCGCTCCAGATACCACTCGCGGGTGTAGCGGCGGCGCATCTTCTCCAGCATGCGGTTGCTGCCGGACTGCACCGGCAGATGGATGTGCTTGCAGATATTCTCATGCCGGGCCATGGTTTCCAGCACGGCGTCGGAAATGTCCTGGGGATTGGAAGTGGCGAACCGCACGCGCAACTCCGGACTGACCTGCGAAACCATCTCCAGCAGGTCGGCGAAACCCACATCCGGCTGCCCTTCCTCTTTCCAGCAATAGGAGTCCACATTCTGCCCCAGCAGCGTCACTTCCTTATAGCCCTGGCTGAACACCTCGCAGGCCTCGCGCACGATGGTCCGGGGATCCCGGCTGCGCTCGACGCCCCGGGTATAGGGCACCACGCAATAAGAACAGACGTTGTTGCATCCGCGCATAATGGATATGAAAGCCGATACCCCGTTGCGGTCGGTCCGGATCGGGGAGATGTCCGCATAGGTCTCATCCCGCGACAGGAGCACATCGATCTGCGGGCTGTCCGGACGCACGGCGGCAAGCATCCCCGGCAGGCGCCGGTAAGCGTCGGGACCGGCGACAATATCTACTTTCCGGGTCTCCAACAGTTTGTCTTTCAGGCGTTCCGCCATGCACCCCAGGATGCCGACGATGACGCCGGGACGCGCCTTCTTCTGCAGGTTGAACACCTCCAGGCGGCCCCAGATCCGCTGCTCGGCGTTGTCGCGGACAGAGCAGGTGTTGGCCATGATGACATCGGCCTCTCCCATCTCCTCCGTGCGGACGTAGCCGTGTCGGGCGAGGATGGAGAAAACGACCTCCGTGTCATTGACGTTCATCTGGCAGCCGTAGGTCTCGATATATAGTTTACGCGGTTCCGTCATTGTATTCTGGGAATGGATGCGGACAAAGATAGGTTTTTTCGGCGAATATCCATATATTTGCACTTATGCAAGTATCCTCACGAACCTTCCCGATCCGGCTGCTGACCTGCCTGGCGATCCTGATCCTGGCGGCCGGCTGCAACAAATTCAAGGAGATCGAACTGACCTCTTTCGAGGTGGAATCCTTCTCTCCCAAGGGCATGCGCGCGGTCGACGCCGTCGCGCTGGTGGGCGTCCACAACCCCACGGTCGGCTTTACGATTTCCGAACTGAAGGGTACGGTCCGGGACGGGGAGAACGTGATCGCTTATCTCGAAGGCGAGCCTGTCACCGTAGAGAAAAAATCCGACCAAGTCTATAAGCTTCCCTGCTCCGTCACGCTGGACGAAAGCCTTTCCCTCTTCCAGATCCTGACCTTGCTGAAGAACATGGATTTCGAGGGCTGCGTGGTGGACCTCTCCGCCTTGGTGACCCTGTCCAACGGATTGAAAAAGACGCTGGAATACAAGGACATACCGGTCAAGGACCTGATGGAGAAAGGACGCTCCGCCGAGACCTTCAAATTATGACGCACATGAAAAAACTGACCCTTATCCTGCTTCTTTCCTTCCTCTCCGCCGCCGCGCTCCTTGCCCAGGAGAACAAGGCTCCGGAAGGGATGGTCGCGATCGATTCGATCGTATACCGGCCCTCTGCCGCTTCCGACGCGAGCCTGGAAGGCAAGTCCATCTTCTCGGTTCTCGCCCGTGACGCCAAAGGTGTCTCCGTCAGCCAGGACCCCGGCCTTGTGACGGCGATGAACGCCCATATTTCCAACAACCGGCGCAAGAAGATGAACGGTTACCGTGTCCGCATTTTCTTCGACAACAAGCAGAACTCACGCGGCGCGTCCGAGGCGGCGATGAACCGCTTCCGCGGCGCCTTCCCGGGCTATTCGGCCTACCGCAGTTTCACCAGTCCCCACTTCAAGGTGACGGTCGGTGATTTCCGGACCAAATCCGAGGCGCTCCGCCTGCTCAACCAGGTGAAGGGCATGTTCCCCAGCGCCTTCATCGTCAAGGAGCAGATCAACTATCCGCCCGCAGACCGCGGCAACGCTTTCGTGGCGGATACCGTACAGGTCTACCGGCCTGCATCCAATTAGCCTGCAGCCATGCTGAAACAGGGACTGGAAATCAAGCAGCAGCAGAAGCTTTCCCCGCTTCAGATCCAGACGATCCGGCTGATCGAGACCCCCATCGTGGAGCTCGCCCAGGCCGTACGGAACGAGCTGGACAACAATCCCGTGCTGGATGACGACCATCCCTCCGACCGCAAGGAAGACGACGATCAGCCGAAGGACGTCTCGATCGACGAGATCAAGGACGACGGCGAGATCCCAACCTATAAGTTGCGGGTCAACAACTGGGGCAAGGATGAACGCCCCGAATACAATACCTTTTCCGTAAAGGAGAGTTTCACGCAGAGCCTGACGGACCAGCTGGGTTTCCGCCAGCTTACTCCCCATGAATTCGAAGTCGGGAAGTTCCTCATCGGAAGCCTGGACGAAGACGGCTATCTGCGCCGCGACTTCGCTTCGCTCGCCGACGACATGGCCTTCCGTTTCAACATCGAGACGGACGAGGAAGAAATCGGCAGGATCCTGCGTATCATCCAGGATTTCGAGCCGGTCGGCGTAGGCGCACGGGACCTGCGCGAGTGCCTCCTGCTGCAATTGCGTGGCTGTGAGCGTACGGAAGAGGTCATCCATGCGGAGACCATCCTCAGGGACTATTTCCCCGATTTTGCGAGCAAGCATTTCCAGAAGATCATGTCGCGGATGTCGATCGACAAGGACCAGCTCCGGGCGGCCGTGACCCGCATCAGCAAGCTCAATCCCAATCCAGGCGGCCAGGTCGATGATTCCTACTCGGACCAGGCCCAGCAGGTCGTCCCTGATTTCGTGCTGGATCTCGGACCGGACGGAAGCCTGAACCTGTCGATGCCCCGTTTCCCCCTGCCGGAAGTCAAAGTCAAGAAGAAATACTCCGATATCCTGGATGCGGCCAAGACGACCAACGATCCCAAGGTAAAGGAAGCTGCCGTCTTCGTCAAGCAGCGGGTCGATTCGGCGAAATGGTTCGTCGAGGCGCTCAAGCAGCGCCACAACACCCTCCAGACGACGATGCAGACCATCATCGACTTCCAGCACGACTATTTCATCGACGGTGACGAGTCCAAGCTCAAGCCGATGGTACTCAAGGATATCGCAGCCCTGACCGGCTTCGACATCTCCACGATTTCCCGCGTGGTCAGCAGCAAGTATATCGAGACCCACTTCGGCATTTTCCCGCTCAAGTATTTCTTCTCCGAAGGGTTGGAGAACCAGGACGGAGAAGAGGTGTCGACCCGCGGACTGAAGCGGGCGCTGCAGGAGCTGGTGGACGGCGAGGACAAGTCAAAGCCCCTGACCGACGACCAGCTCGTGACCGAGATGGAGGCCAAGGGTTTCAAGGTCGCACGCCGCACCATCGCGAAATACCGGGACCAGCTCGGCATCGCCAAGGCGCGCCTGCGCAAGGAGTTATAGGGCCTGTGTCATCCGGTCGTCCGTAAAACTGTAATAGCAACTGTCACACACGATTACGTGGTCGAGGAGCGTCAGGTCCATCGGCCGGGCGGCTTTTTGCAAAGCCTTGGTCTCGGCAATATCGGCCGCACCCGGAAGCGGATTCCCCGAAGGATGGTTATGGACCAGGATAATGCCCTGGGCTCCCTGGTCCAGGGCGGCCCGGAGGATGTCCTTGATGTCGATGGTCGTCGAGGCGCTGCCGCCCCGGGTCATCTGGCGCCGTCCGATGGCTTTCTGGGCTTTGTTGACCAGGAGGATCCAGCACTCTTCGTGGTCCAGTCCCTTCAGCAGGGGGATCATGGCCCGATAGACCTTTTCCGGAGTCGTGATACTTTCCGAGGGCAGCCACGAAGCTTCCGCGAGGAAACGGCGACCGAGTTCGAAGGCGGCGAGAAGCGTGGCCGCCTTGTCCTTCTTGATGCCGGAGAGGAGACAGAGTTGTTCCGGGGTGGAGCCGGAGAGTTTAAGCAGGCTTCCGTCCGCGGAGGCGAGGAGCCTGTGCGCCAGGTCGACGACGCTCTCGCCGGGTTTGCCGACGCGGAGCAGGATGGCAAGGAGTTCGGCGTTGCCGAGAGCGGCAGGGCCGTGGGAAAGGAGTTTTTCGCGCGGGCGTTCGCTCGCACAGTAATCTGAAATTTTCATAGTTCAAGCGGTTTAACGCACTAAGTTAAACCTTTGAACCGGAAGTTCCAAAAAAAAGGTCAGTGGCGGCGGACGCTTTCCAGCAGGTCGGCCAGCTCGGCGATGTCACGGATGATCAGGTCCGGGGGATAGAACTCCGGATGGGGGTTGACAGCGGCGTCCTCCGCTACTGCCAGCGCCGTTTCCAGCCGGGTTTCGCCGGAGAGGGTGAGGACGCCGAAAGCGCCGGCATTGTGGGCCATGGCGGTGTCGGTGTAGATGCGGTCGCCCACCATCGCAATCTCGTCCGGGCGCAGGCCGTGGCGGTGGCAGATGCCGTGCAGCATCGTCGGGTCGGGCTTTCCGAGTACGATGTCGGGTCGGCGTCCGGTGGCGTGCTCGATGCATTTCTGCAACGATCCGCAGTCCACCAGTACGGTGGGCAGGTCGGTCGGGCAGACCCGGTCGGGATTAGTCGCTACGTACGGGATGCCCTGACTGGCCCACCAGGCGGCCCGGCACAGCCGGGAATACACCAGGGTCGTGTCGAAGGCGACAACCAGCACGTCCGGCACATCGGCCGGATCGTCGGCGCAGGCTTCGAATCCGGCTTTCTCAAACTGTGTCACCATGCTCGGCGTGCCCAGCATGAAAAGCCTCCGGGCCTGCGGATGCGTTTCCTTGATATAGTCAATGGCGGCGAGTGAAGTCGTGTACATATTGTCTTCCGTCGCCTCGATGCCCATCCCGGAGAGCTTCTTCAGATAATCGGCCACTGAACGGGTCGGGTTGTTGGTGAGGAAAGAATAGCCGATGCCGAGGGCATCCAGCCGCCGCAGGAAGTCGAGGGTGAAGGGGAAGATGTTGCTGCCCAGGTAGATGGTGCCATCCATGTCGAGGGCGATGTGCCGCAGGCGCCGCAACCCTTCCGTCTGCGCCGTGTTGAGCGTTTGATTGTAGTTCATCCTAGAACAGCAGGAGGAAGGTCAGGGCAGCGAAGGCGCCGCCGCAGAGCGGGGCGAGGACCGGGATCCAACTGTACCCCCAGCCGCTGTCACGCTTGTCCTTCATGGGCAGGAGGGCGTGTGCGCAGCGCGGGCCGAAGTCACGGGCAGGATTGATGGCATATCCCGTCGTGCCGCCCAGCGACATGCCGATCGCCATGATGAGCGCCGTCACAGGGAAAGCTCCCAGACTGCCCATGCCGACCGCCGGGGTGTTCTCTTTCGTCGCGAACATCAGGATCACGAAGACCAGCAGCCAGGTGCCTATGAACTCGCAGAAGAAGTTGCGGGCCTTGTTCGGGATGGCCGGCATCGTGCAGAAGGTGCCGAGCTTGGTGTCGCCGTCCGGCGTCGCGTCATAATGATCCTTATAGAACAGCCAGACCAGCACGGCGCCGCAGAAACCGCCGAGCATCTGGGCGATGATGTAACCGCATACGTCGCTCCAGGGGAAACTGCCGGCAACCGCCAGCCCCAGCGTCACGGCCGGGTTGAGATGGGCGCCGGAATACGGACCGGCGATGAAAACGCCGCACATCACGGCGAAACCCCAAGCGAGGGTGATGACGATCCATCCGCCGCCTTGTCCTTTGGTCTTGTTGAGGGAATTACCGGCGCAGACGCCGTCGCCGAGCAGGATCAGCACCATCGTGCCGAGCCACTCGAATACGCATTTCATGAAGAGTGTCATATCTTTAACGGGTTAAGGTTCTTGCAATGGCATCCGCCCAGCCGGCTTTGGCGGCTTCGACCAGATCCTTGGGCGCTTCGGGCTTGAAGACGCATTCCGCCTTCCACTGCTGCTTGACATCGTCGATGCCGGCCCAGAAACCGACGGCGATGCCGGCCAGATAGGCCGCGCCGAGGGCGGTGGTTTCGGTCACCCGGGGGCGGATCACATCCGCGCCGATGACATCGGCCTGGAACTGCATCAGCAGGTTGTCGCGCGAGGCGCCGCCGTCCACTTTCAACTCCTTGAGCGGGACACCGGCGTCTTTGCCCATGGATTCGACGATATCCATCGTCTGGAAAGCGATGCCCTCGAGCGCAGCACGGGCGATATGGGCTGCCGTCGTGCCGCGGGTGATGCCGGTGATGGTACCCTTGGCATACGGGTCCCAGTACGGGGCGCCGAGTCCCGTCAGGGCCGGGACGAAATAGACGCCTCCGTTGTCCGGCACCTGGGAAGCCAGGGCCTCGACTTCGGAAGAGGCCTTGATGATGCCCAGGCCGTCGCGCAGCCACTGGACCACGCTTCCGGCCACGAAGATGCTGCCCTCCAGGGCATAATTGACCGTGTCGCCGATCTTCCAGGCGATGGTGGTCAGGAGGTTGTTGCGGCTGGTGATCGGCGCAGTGCCGGTGTTCATCAGCAGGAAGCAACCGGTGCCGTAGGTGTTTTTGACGGTGCCGGGCTCCGTGCACATCTGGCCGAAGAGCGCCGCCTGCTGGTCACCGGCCATGCCTGCAACCGGGATTTCGCCTCCAAGCAGGGCGGTGGTGCCGTAGATTTCGCTGGAAGAGCGTACCTCCGGCATCATCGAGGCCGGGATGCCCAGCAGTTCGAGGAGTTCGCTGTCCCATTTCAGTGTGTGGATGTTGAACAGCATCGTGCGGGACGCGTTGGAGATATCGGTGACATGGACACGGCCGCCGGTCAGGTTCCAGACCAGCCAGCAGTCGACCGTACCGAAGCGTAATTCGCCTTTTTCGGCCCTTTCGCGGGCACCGGGGACGTTTTCAAGGATCCAGCGGATCTTGGTGCCGCTGAAATAGGCGTCGACCAGCAGGCCCGTTTTTTCGCGGATGCGCTCCGTCCAGCCTTTCGCTTTCAGGCTGTCGCAGAATTCGGAGGTGCGCCGGTCTTGCCAGACGATAGCGTTGCAGACCGGCTTACCGGTCGCGGCATCCCAGACGACGGTGGTCTCCCGCTGGTTGGTGATGCCGATGGCCGCGATCTCGTCGGGCTCGGCGCCCAGGGTGGCGACGGCTTCCATCATCACGCCGGATTCGGTGGCCCAGATTTCCATCGGGTCGTGCTCAACCCAGCCGGGCTGCGGGAAATGTTGTGTGAATTCTTTCTGACTGACGGACAGGGCATTGCCTTCATGGTCGAAGACGATAGCCCGGCTGCTGCTGGTGCCCTGGTCAAGGGCGATGACGTATTTTTTCATGTTTATGGATGGTTATCAGTTTCTGGTTTTTAATTGGCGGAGAATGCGGCGGATCGCCATTTCGATGCTCTGGTCCGGCTCGATGACATTGTAACTGCCCCAGAAATCGGGATCGGAGAAGTCGTTGACCCGGTCGGAGAGGATTTCGTTGAATTTCACCTTATCCTGGTTCGTGATCTTGAAGAGCTCGTCCTTGCGGTCTGTGACGGCCATCTCCGAGACGATCGTGTAGCTATGGGCGAAGAGCGTGCGCTTGCGGCGGGCGTTGATGACCAGTTCCAGCCGGCTGTAATCGAAGTGCCAGCGGCCGTCGGCCTGCTTGAAGTTCAAGACATAATAGGCTTTTTCCGCGCGGAAGCGGAAGTCGGCCGGTTTCTTGATGACGAAACGCGCAGCGGCGCGCTCTTCCCGGCCTTTGACATTCAACCAATATTCGGTCCGGACGATGGCATAGGACTGGCTGTCGATATAGAGCCGGCCGTCGAAGAGGATGTGTTCCTCGTCGGGTATCTCCTTGAAATACAAAATGATGCACTCGTGCCCGTCAATCACCGCCGAGCCTTCAACGGAGAACGTATAGTATTTCTGGATGTCTTCCAACCGGCAGCCGATGAAGGGATCTTTGACGATGTCACCGTTCAGGGTGCCGACGATACCGCCCTGGAAGTGGACGAACAGGGTGTCGGACGCCTGGAAGTTGCGGCTGCCGCGTCCCTTGTAGATGGCGGCCCGGTCGCTTGTGAATCCGCTGTAGGGCGCCTTGTCCACGTCCACGACCGCCTCGTTGAGCGCCAGGTACTTGACATTGCCCTTGCGGATCATCTCCCGGTAGAAGGTGGTAAGATGCTCATGCTGCTGAGGGTAGTTGTCCTTGACGTGGCGGTAGGCGGTGCTGAGGAGCACGAGCGGGTCAATGGAGCGTACGACGGAGGGGTCGAGCTGGATGGACATCGGGGTCATGAGGATGGGGAGTGGCTTGTCAACCGTGCTGCCCCGGAAATCGGTCTGCCGGCGCGCGGCGTTCATATAACCGAGATGATGGATGACGATGTCCGCATCGGAGGGCGTTCCTTCAGGTATCTTGAGGGAAAAGAGGCCGTCCGCGTTGGTGACGTTGGAGATCGATGTCCCCGTCAGGCTGACGGAAGCGTAGGCGACCGGCTGGTCGGTACGGCCGTCCATGACCTTGCCGTAGACGGTCAGGAAAGCCTCGGCGGGCTGGGCCAGCGCGGTCCACGCGAAGGTCAGCAGGAGCAGGGTGAAGAAGAATCGTCTCATGAGCGTTGCAGGATTGCCGTATGCGCCATTACCACACAAATATACATTTTTTTGTGATTGGTCTTGCAAGCTTGAATTATTTTCGTACCTTTGCAGTCCTACTGAAACGGTGCGATTAGTTCAGTTGGTAGAGCACCAGATTGTGGTTCTGGGTGTCGTGGGTTCGAGCCCCACATCGCACCCCTCCGAAAAGGCCTGCGTAATGCGGGCCTTTTTTTGTTGAGGTGCGAGGATCGTT
>JAEEGI010015535.1_pt1 | contig 15843 bp, 6 predicted proteins | sample 8958751 | NCBI WGS metagenome assembly JAEEGI01 (sample SAMN16246545, study PRJNA631951) | gut metagenome | biome: gut microbiome; feature: rumen; material: KS-attached | host: Bos | place: Iran: Karaj | collected 2018-10
AAGGATATCCTGGCCAACATGGACTTCAAGCCCGAGATCAGCCCCGACCTGAAGCTGATGGATCCCACCATCTTCAACGAGACCTGGGGCAACCTGGCCTCCACCTTTGAGAAGGAATAAGCGATACCAAAGGAAACAAAGCTGCCGGACGCCCGCAAGGCGTCCGGCTTTTGCATATTTGACGCGGAACGATTTATGACTGCAGGTCAGCCATTTTCGCCATCGTCTCCTCATACAGATCCCGCAGCAGCCGCCGGAAGGTGAGGCGGGAATACCCGGCGTATTCCTCCCGGAAGTACTGGCTGGGCATGATAAGGTCCCCCTCGGTGATGTAGTACACCTCCCCATCCCCCAGGAGGAAGAGGGCGTTGGGGTAGTCCCGCCAAACGGCATTTTCCGTTCTGGGCAGGGCCAGACAGACGATGTATTTTTCTCCCTCCCGGAAGTCCGGCAGGGTCTGTGTGCCTGCAGAGTTATCCACGGCGGTGGAGTAACAGACCACCACGCTCCTGTCCGCCTCCAGGTACTCCTGCGGTATGGCCTCCACGTCTCCGCAGAGGATGTTCCGGACGCGGAAGCGCAGGGCCTTGTGGAGATAGTTCTCGCTGGAGGGACCCTTTCCCAGGTACTCCGCCTCGGCGTAGAAGAAGTCGAAGTCCTCATTCCGCGTCATAAAGGAGAAGTAATCCTCCAGGGGTTTTCCCAGGAGACGGCTCTCGTTGAAGATGTGGACGTCCATGAGAGGGTAGTCCTCTGCCAGCGCCTCGATCTCCTCCTCCGTGGCGGCCTTTTCGTACTGCTCCAGGCGGAAGGGACAGAGGAAGTATTCCAGAGTTTCCCCGGGCCCCGCCTGGGTATCCGTCAGCAGGGCGAAGCGGTACTGCTTATCCCGGCTCAGGTCCCCCCTGTACAGACCCAGGTTCACGGTGTAAACGTTTACGGTCTTTCCCGGCTCCAGAGGGATGAACTCCATCCATTGGGGGCCGAGGTGTCCCCAATCGTGGGAGAGCCGCCGCCACTCCTCCTCCTCCGGGTCGTATTCCTCCACAAAAACGGTGTAGAAGGCGTTCGGCTCCAGCTCCAGCGGTTCCTCCCCGTTCCAGGTGAGGCTCAGGAGCCAGGTCCCCGCGGGCTCCAGTGCCGGGTCCTCCTGCTCGATGACCCGGGCGGTGAGGACGCCGTCCGTGCGGGTGTTCGCCTCCCGCACCGGGCTGGGGGTGGTGAAGTTCTCCCCCCGAACGATCTCCACGTTGGGATAATTCCCCAGCAGGGCCTCCGCCCGCTCGTAGTCCAGGTCCCGGTACACCGTCACCGTGAGCTGATCCCGCTGCCGCTCCAGCTTCCAGGTGTACACGGAGAGGTCCCGGCTCCAGGTGGGGCCGGGGGAATAGAACCATTCCCCCTCCAGGTCATACCGATACCGGGCCGCAAGCTCCCGGGAGTAGGTGTCCACCAGGTTTTCCGCCTCCTCCAGCCCCTGCCATTCCCCGCTGCCGTCTGCATTGATCTTGAACTGGCTGACGATCCGATAGGGGGCCTCACCGGCGGCTGTGCCCGTGGGGTCTGCACTGGCGGAGATCACCATGCGGTAGGTCCCCGGTTCCAGCTCCCCGTAACACAGCTCGAAGCTGCAGGAGAGTTCCTGCGTCTCACCCCGGGCCACCGTCCGGGTCAGGAGCCCGTGGCTCCGGTACCGCTTTCCCTCCACCGGGAACCACTCTCCCAGATAATTAAAGTACAGATAATAGTAGTCGGACTCGTACCCCACGTCATACCAGCTGTTGGCGGCAACGTTTGTCAGCCGCAGGGTGGCTTTCCGGGAATCGAAGACGCTCCCGGCAGTGGAAACCAGCAGGTTCGTCTCCTCCCCAGTGTACATGGTATACCACTCGTCCACTGCGTCCACCTCCCGGGGCACGTCCCAGAGGGATGTGCGCAGCGTGAACACCGCATCCCCGTATACCACCCGTTCCTCGGGCTGGAGCTGCCAGAGCCGGTCCCGGGCGCCGTAGTTCCGCTCCTCCTCCGAGCGCAGGAGGAAACGGCGGCGCAGCACATACTGTCCTGCCGGGAGCTGCCCGTACTGGGCGGCCAGATCCACGTCGTAGGCCCGGCTGCCCCCATTCAGCAGCCAGTAGGGGTAGTTCAGGCCAAAGGGCAGATGGTACTCCGGGGGGATGTACTCCAGCGTGCCATCCCCGCTCAACCGGAAAAGGGAATAGTCGTATTCCGCTATCCAGCCCTGCTCCTCCGTGCTCAGGGTCTGCACCCAGCGGTGCTCGCTGCGCTGCTCCATGGCGGCCTCCATGCCCTCCGGCATTTCGCAGAGGGTGAGGGGGCCGGGGATCGCGGGTTCTGCGTCAGTCAGGGTGAACTCTCCCCTGAGGAACAGAGGTTCCTTCCCCGCTCCCTGGTTTCGGGTATAGCCGAAGAGCATGAGGGCGTAGTCCCCGGAGGGGAGGGTGCCGTAGGAATAGGACCAGTCCCATGCCCAGTCCCAGGTCTCCCCGGATTCCAGGTTGGCGGCGTAATCCCCCTGGAAAGTCCGGATGGGCTTCACCCATTCCCAGCCCCCGGCCTCCGTCCGCCGCAGCAGGGCGAAGGGGTCCCCCAGGTCAGTCATGACCTCAGCCTGGTAGGGCCAGCGGGTCCCCAGGTTCTCCAGAGTGAAGGTGCAGCCGTAGGCATCCGCGGAAGTGACGGTGAGGCGCAGGTCCTCTCGCTCCGTCCCTGCCGGGGCGTTATGCTCCGCCCCCTCCACCAGGAGGATGAAGCGGCAGCTTCCGCTGCCCGCCTCCTTCGTCCAGTCCCAGGTGCAGGTGAGAACGTAGGTGTTCACCCCGGCGTAGGGGGTGAAGGACCATTCCTCCAGCGCCACGGGGACCATCCCCAGGGAGGAGAAGGCAAAGAGCTTGGAATTCTTCGGCTCGCTCATGTCAAAGGAAAGACTTACCTCCCCGTCCGCATAGAGGATAGGGGCGTCCAGGTCATACCAATCCGTATCCCGGAAGCTTTCGGTCCTGCTGAGAGGGATCTTATCCGTGGTGACGTCCTCCCCCTTGCGGTTCCGGCAGGTCCAGTGGGCGGTGTCCAACAGGGCCTCCGTCTTCCCGGCGTTGGAGGTCAGAGTGAGCCGGGGCAGGGTGATGGCCTCCGGTGCCTCAGAGGGCGTTGGGGACGCTGTGAGGACCGGGGTCTCCGCCGGGGCGGGGGTCTCCGCAGGCGCAGGGGTCTCCGCCGCCGGGACAGCCTTTCCGCAGGCGGCCGGAAGCAGAAGGACAAAAATCGTGAGAAGCAAGAGCGCTTTTTTCACTTCGGAACACCTCCTTACGGTTCCACCCTACAATTTCACGTCGCGTCAATGTCAAGGGGTTTTTGAAAATTTCCCGAAAAAACCTGAAAAATCAGTCCCACAGGGGCAGGGGACAGGTGTAGTACTCCTTGTCCTGCGGGTCCTCCCAGATCTGCAGCACCACCCGGTACTCCTTAGCCGGGTCGAACTCCCCGTAGACCAGGCTCAGATTCATCAGCCGGGAGTAGTTCGTCCCGAAGGACACGGTCCCTCCCGGCCGCCCCTGGATCTGGTAGACCCGCTCACCCGTTTCAAAGGTCGACTGGTCCATGGTGGTGCTCATGGACAGCCACCGCCCCCCCTCCAGCACCTCGATATGGAAGTAGGCGTCCACGTTCAGGGTCTGCGTGCCGCTCCCCTCACCGGAGAAGGTGAAAGAATATATCCAGACCGGAAGCGAATAGATGTTGGGGTAGGGGGTGATGGAGAGGGTCCCCCGGCTGCCCAGGTTCTCTTCCGTCACCGGGCTGGGCTTCAGCGCCGGGTCCTCCCCCCGGAGGATGTCCACGCAGCCGTAGTCCCCCAGCAGGGCTTCCGCCTGCTCCAGATCCCGATTCCGCCACACCGTCAGGCGCAGCCGATCCTCCTCCGTCTTCAGGTCCCAGCGCCAGGCCACAGCCTTTACCCTGACGATCCAGCCATCCCGGTTCCCCAGCCCGCCGTTTATATAGAGGAACACCAGCTGCTTTGCTTCCTCCGCCTCCTCCAAAACGCCGCTCCCGTCCTCCAGGATGCGGAAGGGTACGGTGATGAAGCTATCCGTTTTTTCCGGCTCCTCATCATAGGGCAGGGCCTGACAGGCGATCACCAGGCGGTAGGAACCGGGGGGCAGCTCCCCAAAGTAGTGGGAGAAGTTGGTATTCAGCTCCTGGGTCTCCCCGGGGGCCAGAGTTTTCCAGATGAGGCCGTGGGCTCCGTACCGTGTGTGGGCCGCGGGGAACCACTCCAACTTATGATTAAAATACAGGTAGTAATAGTCGCTCTCGTAAAACACGTCGTACCACTGATTTGCGTCCGCGTTTTTCAGCCGCAGGGTGCAGCCGGTGGAGGAAAAGCTGCTCCCGGCAGTGGAGACCAGCACCCCGGAGCTCGGGTTGTCATAGTCCCGCAGCTCATCCATCGGGTCCACCGCCTGGGGCACGTCCCGCAGGGTGTAGAGGGTGAACTCCGTGTCCACGTACTGCACCCGATCCTCCGGCAGCAGGCGGCGGTCCGGGACCATGAGGGTGACGTTCTTCAGCTCCTCCTCCGTGAGGCGGATGAGACGACGGCGGAGCACGTACCGGCCCTTCTTCAACTCCCCGTACCGGGCGGCCAGCTCCACCTCGAAGCTGACGGTTTTGCCCGGCTTCAGGACGGGCGTCCAGTTCAGGTATCCCGGGAGATCGTATTCCGGGGGGATATATTCCAGCTCCCCCTCCCCGGTCACGCGGAACAGGGAGAAATCCCGTTCCGCCGCCCAGCCCTCCGTCTTCGGGGTGAGGGTCTGCATCCAGCGGTGACCGCTGCCGTTCCGCTCCCGGCTGTACAGGCTTGCCTCCAGCCACCGCGGGCATGGACAGAGGGTGGAGGGCCCCGGTCCCACCGGCTCGACGTCCTCCAGGGTGAAGCTCCCGCCCACGGAAACAAAATCCACCGCTGATCCCCGGCCCAGGTTTCCCCAGATCCGAAGGCGGTATTCCCCCGGAGGCAGGGGACCGTAGGCATAGGACCAGTCCCAGGCGTCGGTGTAACTGTGCCCCCACTTCAGGGCGGCGGAATAGGTGTCAAGATTCCGCCGGATGGGCTTCACCCATTCCCAGCCCCCGGCGGCATTGCGCCAAAGCAGAGTATACTGCTCCTCCATGGCGTATTCGAAGCGCCGGTTTACCTCCGTACAGCGGTTTTCCAGGGTGAAGACGCAGCCGTAGGTGTCCGCGGACGTGACGGCGAGGGCCAGTTCCTCCGTTTCCGTTTTCATTTCCGGGGCGTTTGTCTCCGCCCCCTGGATGAGGAGGATATACCGGCAGCCTCCGCTGCCCTGCCCATTGCCCCTGTCCCAGGTGGAAATGAGGGCGTATGCATTCGCGCCGGCATAGGGGGTGAAACAGCCGTCCCGCAGGTCAAGGGCAGCGATCCCCAGGGAGGTAAAGGCAAGGAGACGGACCCTGTCCGGCGCAGGCCCGTCGAAGGCAAGGCGTACCTCGCCGTCGGCATGGAGGACGGGAAGACCCAGACTAAGCCAGTCCGCTTCCCGGTAATCATCGGCCGGAGTGAAGCCCGTTCCCTCGTAGGGGATCTCTTCCCCCTCCGGGGTCCGGTAGGTCCAATCGGCGGCATTCAGAACGGCCTCCGCCGCCTCCTCCCCGGCGGTCAGAGTGAGCTTCGGCGGGCCGTAGGGGTAGGGCGCCTCCGTGGGCGCGGGAGTCTCCGCCGGGGCCTGCCGGGAGCAGGCGGCCAGGAGCGGCAGGACAAGCAGCGAGAGGAGCAAAAGCGCTTTTTTCACTTGGAACGCCTCCTTCCTGCCCTCACCGTACAATTTAACGTCGCGTCAATGTCAAGGGGTTTTTTCAAATTTCCCGAAAAAAGTGCGCAAGACGAGGCGTGATGCGATATTTTATTGATGTTGACAAAAGTCAGCATATGTGCTACTTTTTCGCTGACAGTTGTTATCTCAAGCGGTAGGTATACGCCGGAGCAAATCGGAGGATAATCCCTGTATCGGAAAACCGCCCTTTTCCGGCCGACGGAGGTGAATGGAAATGCTGTCTGTGGTGATCCCGGCTTACAATGAGGAAACCGCCGTTCCGGCGGCGGCCCGGGAAACGGCTGAAGTACTGCGGCAGGCGCAGATCCCCTATGAGCTGGTCTTCGTGGACGACGGTTCTTCTGACGGGACCTGGCAGGCCATCCGTGCCGCATCCCGGACGGACGCCTGCGTCCGGGGCCTGAGCTTTTCCCGGAACTTTGGGAAGGAGGCGGCGATCCTGGCAGGTCTGGAGGCGGTCCGGGGGGACTGCTGCGCGGTGATGGACTGCGACCTCCAGCATCCGCCTGAAAAGCTCCCGGAGATGTACCGCCTCTGGCAGGAGGGCTGGGAGGTGGTGAACGGGGTGAAAACGGACCGGGGCAGAGAAAGCGGATTTCACCGTCTGGCAGCGGGGATCTTCAACCGCCTGCTGGGCAGGGCCGTGGGGACGGATATGTCCCGGGCCTCGGATTTCAAGCTTCTGGACCGGCGGGTGGTGCAGGCCCTTCTCTCCCTGCCGGAACGGGGGACCTTCTTCCGGACTCTGGCCCCCTGGACGGGCTTCCGGGAGACGGAGCTGGAATTCCGTGTGGAGGAGCGGAGGACGGGGGAAAGCCATTGGTCCTTTGTTTCCCTGATGCGGTATGCCGCGGCGGGGATCGCCGGCAGTACCGCTGCGCCCCTGCAGATCGTCACGGTCCTGGGCTGCGCCGTGCTGCTCCTGGCCCTGGGACTGGGGGCGGCGACTTTGGCGGATGCGCTCCGGGGGAGGGCGGTGCCCGGGGATCGTGGGCTGATCCTGATCCTGCTGGCCCTGGGAGGCTGTCTGATGCTGAGCCTGGGCCTCCTGGGCTACTATCTGGGCAGGGTATTCGCGGAGGTCCGCCATAGACCCCGGTACCTGGTGGCCCGCAGCTGCGGAATGGGGGAGGAGGAGACATGAAGAGAACCGAGGATTTTCGTCTGCGTTCCGCCGGAGAGCTGGGGGAGACGCTGCTGCGCCGGGTGCCGAAGCACATCCGCTTCACCTTTCTCTCCGCCCTGATCCTGGGCTTTTTTACCCACAGCTACGCCTTCCTGAACAAATTCACGAATCACGACGACCTGAACCAGATGTTCTATGCGAGCTACGGCGCCGCTTCGGGGCGCTGGCTGCTGCCGTCCGTTCTCCGGCTGGACGGGAACGTGAGCATGCCCTGGCTCATCGGGGCGCTCAGCCTCCTGTTCCTGGCCCTGACCGCCTGCCTCACCGTGTCGCTTCTGCGCATCCGCACGCCCCTGGGCTGCGGGCTCGCCGCGGCGCTGCTGGTGAGCTTTCCGGCGGTGACCGCCACCTTCGGCTATATGTTCACCGCCTCCGGTTACTTTTTCAGCCTGTTTCTGGCGGTCCTTGCCGCCTGGGCCGCCTGCCGCAGGGGCTGGCGGGGGAGCGTTCTGGGGGTGATCCTCCTGACCCTGTCCATGGGCGTCTACCAGGCCTATCTTCCGGCCGCAGCGGTGCTGATGGTCGGGTCCCTGCTTCTGGAGACCCTGGATGGGGAGCGGACCTTCCGGCAGCTCCTGGGGAAGGGGGCCGGGCTGGTCCTCACCCTGGGGGCGTCAGTGACGGCCTATCTGCTGGCTGCCCGGCTCGCCGCCCCGTCCGGCGGCCTCACGGACTACGAGGGCATCGCGGATATGGGGAAGGTGTCCCTCTCCCGGCTTCCCCGGCTGGCGTATTACGCCTTTCGCAAGTACCGGCTCTTTTTCTGGGGAAACGACTGGAACTGTCATATCCCCTTCCTTCGCTGGGGATTCCTGCTCACCGCCCTGGGGAGCCTCTGCCTGGGGGCGGCGCTGCTGCGCCGCAGAAGACCCGGTCCGGCACGCACGGGATTGGCTTTGATCCTTGCGGTCCTGTATCCCCTGGCGGGGACCTTTATCTATGTGATGGTCCCGGACGGCTATGTGCATATCCATATGCTGTATCCCATGGTCTCTATCCTGCTGCTGCCCCTGGCTCTCCTGGAATACACAGCGCCGAGGGAGGAGAGACCCTGGAACGGCCTCCTGCCCCGGATCATGAGCTGGATCCTGGTGGTGACTTTGGGGCTCGCCGCCTATTCCTACTGGCTCACGGACAACAACGCCTACCTGAAGGCGGATTTCGCCATGCGCCAGTGCAGCGCCTGGTCGAACCGGCTGATCGCCCGGATCGAAGACTGCGAGGGGTACGAGCCGGGGATGAAGGTGGTGCTCCTGGGGAGCAACGAGCGGGAGGAAGCCCTGTCCCCCACGCCGGAGCTGGACCTGGCCCGACTGGTGGGGATCTACGACCTGGGGGACCTGCGGACCTATTTCACCTATCAGCATTTTCTTCGGTATTTCCTGGCCTTTACGGACCCGGTGTATACCGGGGACAGCGAAACGGCGGCCTTATACGCCGAAAAGCCGGAGGTACGGGCTATGCCTCTGTACCCCCGGCAGGGAAGCGTGATGACAGTGGACGGGGCCGTGGTGGTGAAGCTGAACGGATGATCGCGTCGCACAGGAGCCGGACGCCTCGCGGCGTCCGGCTTTTTGCTTTCTCCCTCGTCCCCGCAGCGCAGGCTGGCTTCCCCTGGGGGAAGCTGTCAGACGCCGCCTCCCGCAAGGCGGCTGACTGATGAGGGGCAATGACCGCCAGGCTATACTGAATGATATTGTTTTTCATGCCTCCTCGTTCACCGTGAACGGGCAGGTGTAGTATCCCAGCTTTTCCCCGCTCCCCGACCGGACGTCCGCCAGAAGGACGAAGCGGTACTGCTCCCCGGGGCGGAACTCCGCCCTATACCAGCCCAGGCTCACCACCCGGAAGGGGTTCAGCCCCGGCTCCAGGGTCACGGTGGGGTAGGCCATGTCCAGGCGGTGCTGGCTTTGCTCCGCCAGGGCATACCACTGCTCCTCCTCCGGGTCCCAGATCTCCGGCCAGACGTTCAGAACAAAATCTCCGTCCACCTGGACCTCCTCTGCCACCTCCAGGCTCAGAAGCCAGGTTCCCTCCCGGCAGAGTTCCGGGTCTGTCTGCTCCAGGACCTCCGCCCGGAGGACCCCGAAGGTGTCCGGCATTTCTTCCTTCACCGGGCTGGGCTTTCGCTGGTAGTCTTCGCCCCGCACCACGTCCACGCAGCCGAATTTCCCCAGGAGGGCCTTCACCCGCTTTACGTCCCTGTCCCGCCGGACCGTCACCCGCAGCCGCCCGTGGAGGCGCTCCGCGGTCCAGCTCCCGGCATAGGGGTCGGAGGTCCAGTTCCGGCCGGTGCTGTTCCAGACGACGCCCAGCACCTCCAGATCCTCCGGCCAGACGTACTTTTCCCCCAGCCCCCGGCGGAAGTTCTCCAGGGCGATCTCCGCAGGGCGGAGCATGCCGCTGAACTGTCCCGTGCCGTCCGCCCGGATGCTGAATCCAAGCGCCAGCCAGAGCCGTTCCTCCGTGCCCTCCGCCCTCATGGGCATGACCAGGCTGTAGGTCCCTTTGGTGAGAGGCCGGTAGGCGGGGGTGAAGTTGAAGTAGAAGTCCCGCCCCTCCCCGGGACCCAGGGTGGTTTCCAGAAGCCCGTTTGCCGGGTGGCGGTTCATCTCCAGGGGCATGCAATTCCCGGCACCGTCCCAGAACCAGAGGCGGGCGTCGTCCGGATTGAAGCTCACCGCTGCGTCCCCCAGGTTCTCCAGATAGACCCGGCAGTTGCCGGAGGTGATATAAGGATTCGCAGCTGCCAGAGGCAGCTCCGTCTGCTCCCCGGCGTAGGGGGTTTGGGTCATGGGCTCGATCCCCTTCTTAGCCGTGTCCCGGAATGAGGTCAGGTAGATGTCGGCATCCAGATAGCGGATGTTTTCCGACCGCAGGGTGCGCCAGCTCACGTCGAACCAGGTCATGTCCTCCCCCGCCTCCGGGATGTAGACCCGGCGGCGCACCACGTAGGCCCCCCGGTCCAGGCTCCCGTAGGCTGCCAGGTCGATGGCGATGCCGCTTTCCTCCTCCGTCACGGGCCAGTCGTAGTTGAGCTCCGCCGGGAGGTGGAATTTCGGGGGAATGAAGGTGAGGGTCCCGTCCTCCTCTTTGCGGAAGAGTGCAAAGTCCCGCTCCGCGTATACCGTTCCCTCCCCGGGCCGGCTCAGGGTCTGGTAAAAGCGGTGCTGGGAGAGCCACTTCACCGTGCTTTGGATATCCGCCGTGGAGGTGGACATGTGCTTTGGTCCCGGGGCCTCCGGCATACGGTCTTCCCCCAGGGTGAAGCCCAGGGGCAGGTAGAGATACTTCTGTCGGCTCTTGTATTTTTCCAGGGTGCGGAGGCTCAATAGCAGGGTGTACTCCCCGGGCTCCAGGGTGCCGTAATAGTAGGACCAGTCCAGCCCTCGGGTGACCCTCTCCCCGGCGGGGCAGTAGCCGGCCCGGGTCTCCATGAAGCGGAGGGGCTTCACCCATTCCCAGCCCCCGTTTTCGCTTCGGCGGAAGAGGGAAAAGGCGCCAATGTACATATAGGACCAGGTGCTCTGGTTTGTCAGCACGGCCAGGTCCGTTTCCTCCCGGTTCTCCAGGGTAAAGGTGCAGCCGTAGGCGTCCGCCTCCAGGATCTCGCCGCTCACCTGTGCCTCCGGCCGGGGCAGCTCCGCCGGGCCGTCCCCCTCCACCAGAAGGATGTATATGCAGCTGCCGTAGCCCCCCTGTTCCGCCTTTTCCCACCGGGCGGAGAGGGCATAGGTGTTCACCCCGGCGTAGGGGGTGAAGCGCCCGTCCCGGAGTTCCGCCGGGGCCTGCCCCAGGGAGGTGAAGACGGTGAGATTCATGCTGTCCGGCTCCCGGGTGGGGAAGGAGAGGATCACATCTCCCTCCGCCCGGAGGATGGGGGCGTCCTGGCCCAGCCAGTCGTAGTCATAGAACAGGGAAAAGGCGTCGCTCTCCGCCCCCGCACACTCCCCGATGCGGGTGATATAGCTCCAGGAGTAGGTACCGTGCACCAGGGCGGCGGCGCTCGCCTCCCCGCAGGTATAGGTGAGGTCCGGGGGAGATCCGACGCTGATCCCTGTCCCCGCCAGAGCGGTCCAGTCCGCCAGCAGGGTTTCCCCGGCGTTCTCCCCCAGGGGACGCAGGAGGGAGCCGTTCCAGTACACGTCCCCGTTCTTCATAAACCAGAAGCGGACAGGTACCGTATCCCGCCCCGCATAGACCGGGTCCAGGTAGATGGCGGTCCCCCGGGCCCCCGGGAGGGGAGCGGGCTGCTTCGCTTCCGGGTCGATGAGCGCCCAGTCATAGTTGAATAATAAGGTACGGAGGGCTTCCTTTCCCGCCTCCGGCTCCAGCTCCCGCCAGCCCAGGATCAGGCAGGTCCACTTCTCCTCCCAGGGCAGCTCCTCCAGCCACTGGTTATGGATTTCCGCCGGCGCAGGGGTCTCAGCAGGCACGGCGGTCTCCGATGCCGGGACAGGCATCTCCTGTGCCCTGCAGCCCGCAAGAAAGACCAGGGCAAGGATCAGAGAGATAAACAGGCCTTTTTTCATGTGGGAACGCCTCTCCTTTCAGTCGTGTTGGCAATAAAGAAACGGATCAGCCTCCCTCTCTGAGGGAGGTGGCATCCGCCGAGCTTCCGCAAGGCGGATGACGGAAGGAGTCTTTAGGGCTTGCAATTCTTGTTGAGGGCGCTGTCCCGGAAGAATTGCAGATCTGGAATGCTCCCTCAGGCGCTCCGCGCCAGCTCCCTCAGGGAGGGAGCCTGAGTTCCGTCTATTCCTCCGAGGGCTCCCATATTCCATCCCCCTCCTCTGTCCTGCGGAATTGGAGGACGATATAGCCCTCCTGCTGCTCCAGCCCCTCCTTCCGGGGATAAGCGGTGGCGGGGAGCACCAGCCGGTAGGTCCCGGGCTCCAAATCGGCGTATACGGCGTCGTAGGAGATGTACTCCTCCCGGGTGCTCCCCGGCTCCTGGCGGACCTCGTCCAGCTTCCGGGTGCGGAAATAGTTTTGCCGTTTCAGGGGCAGCCACTCCTCCCCCTCCAGGAAATACAGGCCGTAGTCCTTGGGGTTGTATTCCAGGTCGTAGGGGAAATCCGCATAGACCGGGGTTTTCAGCATAACATGGGCCTGTTTGCTGCTGTACCAGTCCTCCTCTGTGCTCACGGGAAAGGTCAGGGCCTCCCCGATGTACAGGAAGGGGTCCAGGGGTTCCGCCTCCAGATCAGGGGCGGAGAGAGGAGAAGCCAGGATGAGCACCGTGTCCAGGTATTCCACCAGATCCTCCGGGGCCAGCCGCCAGGAGCGGAAGGTCTGGAGCAGGCCCTCCTCCCGGTACAGGTCCTCCGCCGCAGCCAGGTACAGCGCACGGCGGCGGATCACATAGGTCCCCGCCTCCAGGTCTCCGTATCGGGCGGCCAGGTCCGCCTCCAACCGCATATCCCACCCCATGCGCCGGAGGAAGGGCTCGTTAAGCCCCGCCGGGAGCCGGTAGGCCGGGGGAATGAAGGTCAGCGTCCCGTTCTCGGACATGCGGAAGAGGTCGAAGTCCCTGTCCACCCGCCAGCCGTAGCCCTCCCCCTCCAGGCGCAGGGTCTGCACCCAGCGGTGGGGGCTCAGCTGCTCTAAGCTGCATTCCAGCCCCTCCGGCGTTTCGCAGAGGGTCAGAGGCCCGGGGACCTCCGGCTCCGTCTCCGTGACGGTGAAGTCGGCGCTTGTCAGCCAGAGTTCCTTCTCCCGGCCGTAGGTCCACCCCAGCTGGAGGCGGTACTCCCCCGGGGAGAGGACCCCGCAGGTGTAGGACCACTCCCAGGCCAGGTTTTCGATCGTCAGGTCGCCGGTCATGGAGAATTTGGTTCCATCATAGGGGGACCGGATGGGCTCTACCCAGTCCCAGCCCCCGGCGTCGGTGCGCCGCAGAAGGGTGTAGAGGCTGCGGGTGGGCTCGCAGGTGCCCTGTCCACGCTTCTCCAAGGCAAAGGTGCAGCCCCAGGCGTCCGCCTCCCTGAGGGTCAGGGTCAGGTTTTCCGTGTCCCCGGGCTCCGGCCCCAGGTCCTCCGCCCCCTCAATGAGCAGGATATAGGTGCAGCTGCCGCTGCCTCCTGGGGCCTGGGGATCCTCCAGCTCCCAGGTACAGCTCAGGGAGTAGGTGTGGAGCCCCGCCAGGGGGGTGAAGCTCTCCGCCCTCAGCGCCAGAGGGGCGGAGCCGCAGTCCGAATAGACGGAAAGGCTCATCCTGTCCGGCGCTTCCCCGGTAAAGTCCAGGCTCACCGGCCCCTCCGCCGCCAGGATCGGGCAGCCCGCGCCAATCCAGTCGTAGTCCGCCACCCCGTCGCTCTCGCAGCCCATGCCCCGGCCCATGCGGGTGATGTGGAACCAGGAATAGGTGCCGTGCAGGTTGGCCGGAACGCTTTCTTCCCCGGAAACCAAATTGAGCCGGGGCGGGGAGATGGTGCTCACCCCGGTTTCCGCCAGGGCGTTCCATTCCGCCAGAAGCTTTGCGCCTGCCCCTTCCCCCAGAGGGCGCCGCAGGGTGCCGTTCCAGGTCAGATCCCCGTTATCCTCCAGGCGGAGTCTCAGCCACTCCTGTTCGGGGAGATAGATCAGCGTCATCCCGGCGCGGTCAACATCGAAAAATGACGCTTCCTCGTCTGCCGCTTCCGGGTCGATGAGCGCCCAGTCATAGTTGAATAATAAGGTACGGAGGGCTTCCTTTCCCAAAATCGGTTCCAGTTCCCGGCCCGCCATGAGCAGGCATGTCCAATCCTCTTCCCAGGGCAGCTCCTCCAGCCACTGGTTATGGATTTCCGCCGGCGCAGGGGTCTCGGCAGGCGCAGGGACCTCTGCCGGCTCTGTTTTTCCGCAGGCCGACAGGAGGAACAGGACCAATATGAAAATCAACAACAGCGCTTTTTTCATGGGATATGACTCCTTTCGGTCTTGCTGTCAGGGGACGAAAAAACGGATTGCCGCGGGCCAGGCTGCGAAGCGACGAGTCGATCCGCAGCCTCATCCCTTATCCGTCCTGCCTGATGCGGAAGTCCGCGGCCACGTAGCCTGAGATCTGCCTGCCCTCCTCCGGAAGGATGCGGCAGGGACTGAGCAGCCGGTAGTCCCCGGGGGGCAGGGGTGTGGGATGCTGGGTGGAAAAGTGATAACTGTATTCCTCCGTGGCTTCCCCTGGGGCCAGGGATACATCCTCCCAGACCCCGGAAAGGAAGGCCCGTTCCAGGGGGAACCATTCTTCTTCCCAGCGGAAGTACAGACCGTAATTCCGGGGGGTAAAGACGGTCTTGCCCTCCGTGTCCTCCGCCGCCCGCCAGATCACCAGGGCCTGGACACTGTTGACTATCCTGTTTTCCGCCTTGACCGGGGCCAGGGGGCTGTCCCCGGTATAGAGATACAAGTCCAGAGGCTGCACCGGCAGGGGCACGTCCGAAAGGGCCTCCTCCAAGGTGAACACCGTATCCCCGTATTCCACCCGCTCCGGGGGAACCTCCCGCCACTCCCGGAAATGGGCCAGGGGGTACTGGGAGCTGTCCTTCCAGGTGACCTCCGCCCACTCCTCCTCCGTAAAGCGGATGAAGCGTCGGCGCAGCACGTAAGTCCCAGCAGGGAGTTCCCCGTACTGGGCGGCCAGGTCCGTGTCCAGCTCGCAGGGGTTATTCGACGTAAGGTAGTGAAAGCCGCTGAGGGTCTCCGGCAGACAGTACTCCGGGGCAATATAGGTAAGCAGTCCGTTTTCCAGGCGGTAGAGGGAGAAGCCCAGCTCCGCCCCGTAGCGGGTGACCTCCGGGAAAAAGCTCTGCACCCAGCGATGGGGACTGCGCATCTCCAGCTCTGTGCTGAGTCCCTCCGGCAGGGAGCAAAGGGAGAGAGGCCCCAGATCCGGGGGGAGGCTGTCCGTGAGGGTGAAGGTCCCGCGGATGAACACCGTCTCCGTCACCTGATGTCTCGTCAGAGTTCCCCGGAGCTGGAGGCAGTATTCCCCGGCGGGGAGAATGCCGTATGCATAGGACCAGTCCCAGGCGTCCTCCAGGTTCTGGCCGCTCCTCACATCCAGCGGCCTGGTTTCCTGAATGCAGCGCCGGGGCTGCACCCACTCCCAGCCTCCGGAGGAGGTCCGCCGGAGCAGTGTATACACATAATCGGCGTGAACATACGTATTCTTGTAATTCTCAATGGCCAGGTGCCGCTCTCCCTGATTGGCCAGGGTGTAGGCGCAACCGTAGCTGTCCGCCTCCGTCACGGTAAGGACGATTTCCCCGTCTTCGGTGCACTCCGGCCCGCAGCTCTCGTCCCCGTCGATGAGGAGGATCCAGCTCCCGGAGCCGTAGCCCCCCTGCGCTGCTTTGTCCCAGTGGCAGGAGAGCACATAGGCATTCACACCGGCAAAGGGGGTAAAACGCCCTTCACGCACTTCCGCCTGTGCGCGGCCCGTTTTGGTCCAGGCGTAGAGCTCCAGGCTGTCCGGCTCCCGCCCGGCGAAGCTCAGGCGCAGCTCCCCCTTCGCTTTCAGGATGGGATAGCCCACGGCAAACCAGTCAATGTCCGTATAGGGAATGGTGAGGTCGAAGCCCCCCCAGGTATTCGTATAGCCCGAGCGGTAAATATGGGTCCAGAGGTTGCCGGAAAGGAGGATGGGTTCGTAGTCCGTCTCCCCGCCGGAGAGGGTGGGAGCTGGGGGCGCGGGCACGTATTCCCCTGTCTGCTCCAACTCCCTGACGCTCTCCAGGAGGCTTGCTCCGCCCCCGTTGCCCAGGGGCCGCCGCAGGGTGCCGTTCCAGTACAGGTCCC
>JAEEGI010015537.1_pt1 | contig 15843 bp, 17 predicted proteins | sample 8958751 | NCBI WGS metagenome assembly JAEEGI01 (sample SAMN16246545, study PRJNA631951) | gut metagenome | biome: gut microbiome; feature: rumen; material: KS-attached | host: Bos | place: Iran: Karaj | collected 2018-10
GGTGTGGGCCAGGGCAAGGACCTGGTAAATCCCTGCGCCATGATGGTGTACATGGGGGCGATCGCCAACGGCGGCAAGACTGCGGTACCCCAGATCATTTCGAAGGTCACCCTTCCGGGAGGCCTGAAGACCAGCATTTACCTGCACAAAAAGACGGAGCCCCTGGTCACCGAAGAATCCGCTGCCATCATCGCCCAGTACATGAAATCCAATGTTGTGAATAATTACGGCGAGAGCCGCTTCCCGGGGCTGGATATCTACGGCAAGACCGGTACCGCCCAGGTGGACTCGGCGGAAGCCTCCAACTCCTGGTTTGCCGGATTCATCCGCAATGAAAACGCGCCCTACGCCTTCGTGGTCTATGCGGAAGGCGGCGGCAGCGGCGTCAGCACCGCGGCGAAAATCGCCAATACGGTGCTGCAGGCGGCAGTCAAAAATGCACCGGAGGAATAATGGACAGAAAAAAAGGACGGTTTAAAACCGTCCTTTTTGTTTGTTTATTTGATTGTTCAGCCATCTCAGCGTTCCGGAGATCCGGATGATGATCGTCAGGAAAAACATTCCCGCAAGAATGAGCGCCAGGCCCAGGTACTGGCCTGCCGGGTGTTCTCCTACCATACCGGTAAAGAGTTCGTAGAAAGCGATGCAGAAAAGCACGGCCGTGACCAGGATCAGCCCGGACCGCATCCGTTTCAGCAGCCGCCTCTTATTTCCCGCATCGGAATACATATCCACGTAACCAATGCCTTCCGGCCGTTTCATCCAGGCTCTCCGCCCGTTTGCGGCCACCAGGGTCCAGCCGTTCTCCTCCTCCAGGGCGATTTCATACAGCCCGCGGTCGGAGGAAGCGTTTTTCTTCAGGAAAAAGAGCTTATACCGATACGCGCCCGGTTCCTCCTCTTCAAACACATATTGTCCGGAACCGGCATCCGTCAGTCCTCTCCCCTCTTTGGCCATTGAATTGACCCACTTCTCTTCTTCGTCGAAATCCCATATCCTGTATTTCTTACGAACCACTTCGCTCATGCTTTTCCTCCCCGGTTCAGCCCGCATACATCATCCCGTCAAAGATTTCTTCCGCATCCGTGCCATCCACGGTCACCGGCCATTCGGAATCGTCGTAATACACGCGGACCGGATACTCCGCAGTGTCGTTCTTAACCTGAAAATCCACCCAGGACTTCCCGTCTGTCCGAAGGAAAGTCAGCTTGGACCCCTTCGGGACCACCGTTCTTCCGGTTTCCTTCAGATTATCATCCAGCGTAATGAATTCCATATCCGTTTTCATGGTCAGTTCCGCCGGGAATGAAATGTCGTAGTAATCGTTTTTGGAAACGGGCATTCCGTCCTTGCCTACAGAACAAACCTGTGTTCCTCCGTAAGTGCTCAGCGCATTGATCCTCGTTTCCAGGATGAACTTCCCCGGATCCGTGATCATCAGACGGCTCATGTAATCCTGGCCGAAAGACAAGCCGGTGCCTTCCAGTTCCCCCACTTCTTTGACAGAGTCTTTGGCGATCTCATACACAAACAGCGTGCGGTAATCATTGTAGGAAGTCGTTTCCGCGTAGATATAGTTTCTGCCGTCCGCCGTGTGGATCAGCATGGGCCGGGTATCCCAGGTCCAGGCTTCGCTGCCCGCGGAATCCTTCCCGCAGGTCACCACGATCTTTTCATACAGATCCTCCTGGAAATTCTGGCCGGAGACGCTGATTTCCGAAACCTCGCCCTTTCCTTCCAGGTCATAATACAGCGTTTCGGAATCCGACATGGGAATGGAATAAGCCGCCGGGACTTCCGTATATTTTTCATTGAACAGCTTCCTGTCTTCGCTGAACAGGATCTGGGCATGCAGCGGTCCCGCCGCATAAGATGCCAGTGAGCCGGCAGGATACCAGACGTCGATTCCCTGATAGCCGAGCGTCCAGGCCATTTCCTCCATCAGGCCGTCCGTCTCCAGGTCGCTTTCCAGCTCCGGATAGTTTTTCTTCAGCCGATCGGCGATCATTTCCTGAAAACGGCCGGTGTCCGTGACTACGTCTTCCAGTTTCAGTTTTGTACCGGTTTGGGAATCAAAGGTAACGGCGGAATAATCCGTGAAAGGATGAGGCCCGCCGGCGTATTCGTCCGTCACCCGGAGAATGCTGGCGGCAGTGTAATCTCCCCGCACCATAAACAGCCTGTTCTTCAGGGTATACATGACATCCGGACGGCTGTTGTCCGTCAGGAACTCCTCAAACTGTTTCTGGAGCCTTACAAACTCTTCCTCGCTCTCTTTGCTGACCTGATCGCTGTAGTTCATCAGAGCGCTGTTCAGGCCATTCAGGGCTTTCCGGCTTTCATCGCCGAGAATGATCTGTTCGTACTCGCAGTCGACAGTCTGCATATTGTAATAATCGTCCCACTGCCCCTGGTAATCCGTTTTCACCCTGTAATCCAGGGTTTGCAGTCCATCCTCCGGATTCCCGGCCAGGGCCTGGGCTTCCTGCTGTTCCGTTTGTGAAGCATCTGCTCCTTCCTGCTGGGTTCCTTCATCGGAGGCATTGCCGCATCCGGTCATGGCCAGCATGAACACTGCAGCCAGGACCAGGCATAACCATCTTTTCCTCATATACGCTTCCCCTTTCCTGTTTTAAAGTCTTTTTATATTATATCCAATTCTTTCAGATGAAACAATAAAATTGTTGATTTATCGACCGTTGTCGATTATACTATAGTTGTATAGAGAAATCCATACAGTGAATACGTTATTCAGGAGATACAGACATGGAAACAAAAACGCTGGACCGCAGGGTCCGCCGTACCCGTCAGCTGCTGAAAGACGGGCTTACGGAGCTGCTGCGGGAACAGCCTTTTTCAGAGATTTCCGCCCGGGCCATCACCGACCGAAAGGATTTGAACCGGGCTACATTTTATCTGCATTACAAGAATACCTATGAATTGCTGCAGGACGTGGAAGAGGATTTTTTCCAACGCGCACAGGAAATGTTCGACATCCAGCGGGCAGATCTCGGCAAGAGCTCCATCCGTCCCTTTATCGAGAGTTTTCTGGACTATGTCATGAAGAACCGTTCCATCTGTCAGGCGCTCCTCTCCAGGAATGCCAACAGCGATTTCACGGGACGGGCTTTCCTCTTCTTCCATGACAACGTGGCGCCCGTTATGCGGGAAAAGTACCCGCAGGCTTCCGACGACAAGATCGAATACGTGCTGAGCTTCATCTGCTACGGACTGATCGGAATGGTGCGCCGCTGGTTTGACAATGAAATGGAAATGCCCAAGGAAGACCTCCTGGACCTTGCAGATGCACTCGTTGAAAACAACAGGATTTTACTTCGGTAAATCATTCTTTTCTTTCTCTTCAAGGGAGAAGCCCGCCGGCTTTTTCGTGTCCGGCGGGCTTCTCTGTTTTTTGTTATTTCATTTTGGTAAAGATGATCATTCCCAGCAATATAACGAACATCCCCACAAAGACCTCGGCGGTTGGCACCTCCATGACGATCAGGAAACCCCAGGTCATGGACAGCGCCGGCTGCAGGAACTGCAGGTTGCTGACATTCGCCGTCTTGTCCGTCATTGACAGGGCCTTCGACCAGCACAGGTAGGAAATCGCGCTTCCGAAGAAGCCGAGGTAAACCGTGGACAGCCAGTGTCTCGGCGCAGCCATTGCCAATTCTTTCGGATCTGTAAACGGCAGCAGAAACAACAGCATGACTGCAGCGATGATGATGCTGTATGCTGTAGACTGAAGTGCAGTATACTTCCGGGTCAGCTTCCGCTGGGTCAGTGTGTAGGCGGCCAGGAAACAGGCCGCCCCGAACATCCATATGATTCCCGTGTTCATGGAAAACACTCCGTTCCACAGCATCAGGATCACGATTCCCGCGAAGCAGATCGCCATGCCGATCCATCCGCCGATCCGGATCCGTTCCCCGAAGAGGATCAGGGCAAACAATCCGGTGATCACTGGAGCTGTGACGATGACGATGCAGGCGGTGGCGGAGGTCAGCATGTTCATGCCCTTGTTGAAAATGGGCTGATAAACGCTGAAGCCCACTGCTGCTGCCAGCAGGAACCACGGAATGTCTTTTTTGTCCGGCAGGCCGATTCGTTTGATGCAGGCAAAGGCCAGCATGAACAGGCCGGCAAAGATGAATCGCAGGACGCTGAGCATCGGTACGGAGAACACTTCCAGGCTGACTTTGGAAAAGGAAAATGTGGAGGACCAGATTAGCATGGTACCCAGGCCGTATACGTAAAACACGGGGAACTTATGCGGTTTTTTTGCGGGATTCCCCGGGATATCCCGATTTCGGTTTTCAGACATTGCAGCGCCCTTTCCTTTTCAGGTCATTCAGCCAAATGTGAGAATCCCCCGATACGAAAACAAGTGCACCGGGGGATTCCACATTCTTTAGGGAAAAAACTATCCAAATGACTTCTAAATGATCGCAATCAGATCCAGTTCCAGCAGGCAGCCCGGGTCGGTACCGCGTACGATTTCCACAACGGTGCTTACCGGTTTGTTTTCCGCGAAAACTTTGTTCCGGACCGGTGCAATCGCCGGCCAGTCATCCACGTTATCCACGAAAATCTGAGCCTTCACTACATCTTTCAGGCTGGCTCCCATTTCATTGAGGAGTTTATCTGCTTTATCGAAAGTATATTCAGCCTGTGCCGCAGCATCCCCGGGAAATACCACGTTCCCTTCTGCATCCACCGGGATCTGCCCGGTCATGAAAATCATTTTCCGTTCGCCCATGTCCACGCAGATAGCGGGAGAATAAGCCGGGCCGTTCGGGTCGGGAGTCTCTCCCGGATGATAGAACGCTTTCTTAAACATTCCGACAACTCCTTTCGTCAGTGATTTTTACTTCCACAGCGATTCACGCTGGATGTCGAAGTAATCGATCCGGAAATGGGTTTCCTTGAATGCACAATACTGTGCTGTTGTGTAACCTGCGCCGATACCGATCGCCATGCCGCCGCCGTTCAGGCCGGTGGCCATGATGAAACCTTCCACGCCCGGGACAGGACCCATGATCGGGTTGTTGTCCATGGTGAAGGGGAAGAAGTTTGCAAATGCACGGATAATGTTGACCTTCTTGTCCCTGATTTCAGGGTTGATGTCGCCGATAACCTTTGCAATGGCTTTCGGGTTTTCGAAATTGACTCTCCGGTCATAGCCGACAAAGTCTTCGGTACTGCCCAGAAGCAGGTTGCCCTTCTTCATCTGGGTGTATACATATACAGCGGATGCTTCCGCTTCACCGGTTTCCGCCGCTGCAGCCTGTTCCGCTTTATTGAGTTCGTCCAGCAGGTATTTACCGGTCATCGATACGTTGTTGATGTATGGCGCAACCGGTTCACTGACCAGAACGGTCATCCGTTCCGGCTTACACGGAACATCGACGTTGACCAGTTTACCGATATCCGCCGCCCAGCTGCCTGCCGCGTTGACGACGCAGTCTGTCCGGATGGTCCCCCTGTTGGTGACCACTTCATGGACTTTCTTGCCCTTCAGGTTGATGGCTGTGATATCCGTCTTCGTCCAGACTTCATTGCCCAGGTCCCGAACAGCGGAAGCAAAGCCTACGCAGACCAGGATGGAGTTGACACAGCCGTCCAGCGGGTTGTAGGTACCGCCCATTACATGCGGGGAGTAACCTCTTTCCCGTTTATGGAATTCTTCCTGTCCGATCATGTGGATTTCCGGAAGTCCGTCTTTCCAGCGCTGTTCACAGTATTTGGCCAGGAAATCCATTTCTTCCTGGGATTCAGCGATGATGTAACCGCCGCAGTTATTGTACTCTACATCATAACCGATGGTTTCTTCGATATTGGTGTAGAACTGCTGGCTGAAACGTACGAAAGGAAGAACTTCTCTGGTACGGGTCGAGAGCCATACCCAGGCTTCATTGGAGCCGGAAGCCCCGGAACCGACGTCCTTCTTTTCAACCACGATAACCTTTTTCCCCATCTTGCTGAGGAAATACGCTGTGGACAGGCCGAAGATACCGGCGCCGATTACGACCACATCGGCCTCGGTATGGTAGTTTTTATCATATGTTGCAAAATCGTAACTCATGCTTCTCCCTCCCCTAATGCATCCAGCGGGATCGGACGTACGGGCGGACGGGCGTTGTTCTGATCGATGCCCTCATAGTCTATCCCCGTCTTTTCCCGGATGATATTCGTTATCAGTTTGGAGCAGGTTTTTCCGCCGCAAATGCCCATGCATGCGGTGGTACGCCGTTTGATCTCGTTCACGGTACGATCGCCCTTGTCGATCGCTGCCTCGATCTGGCCCCGTGTGATCTCTTCGCACCGGCAAATAATCAAATCTTTGTTATCCACGATTATCCCTCCTTTGCCGTCCTAAAGCCGCTTGATGCCGCGGGCATCCATCAAAAGGTCTTTCGGCACCTGTACCTGCACGACCGGCGTCCGGTCGCTGATCTTCGGTGCCAGCACCTTCTCCACGGTGCCTTTGCAAATGACTTCGCCGGCTCTGTTCACCACATCCACGATCTGTCCTTCCGAGGGCAGGGGCAGGAATTCATGCGGGAAGGAGATGGTCCCCATGTTCCCTTCCTTGCTCCCGTCGATCATAAAGATCGCCAGTCCCGGGCAGCCGTAGATGCATGCGCCGCATCCGGTGCACTTCTCTTCGAAGAACTGTGGGAGCGCCGTGATGTCGTCCCCTACCTTGATCGCGCCGAATTTGCAGCTCGCCTCACAGGGATTGCAGGGGATATCTTCGATACATTCGATGATCGCCACCGGTCCCTTGCTGATCCGTTCAGCGCTGGGCATCGTGGTCAGTGCCGCCACGTCTTCCGGTGCCAGGAATCCACATTTATTTAAGCATCCCAGTTCCATTCTCTCACATCCTTTCCCAGACCTGTTCTTTCCCGGCCTGTCTGGCTGCGCCATGACTGCCGGTACGCAGGCTCAAAAGTCTGGCCTTGATCTTCTTGATCTCCGCATTCATCTTTCTCTTGTCCAGCGCGCCCATGGCTCCCGCCACCGCTACGCCGGCCAGTCTGCCTTCGTCCAGTGCGGTGCTGGCTTCTTCCACGCCGGCGATATCGCCCGCTACGTAGATGTCGTCCACGGTCGTCTTCATGTTCTCGTCGTGGATCGGCAGATATCCGCCCAGTACCGGAACGTATGCTGTTTCGCATTCCGCCATTCTGGCCAGTTCCGTCAGCGGCGACAGGCCTACTGCCAGACATACCATATCCACGTCAAGCGATGATTCCGTCCCCGGGATCTTCTGCCATTTCTCATCCAGCTTGCAGATCACTGCTTTCTTTACCCCTTCTTCGTCCGTGCCTTCCACATGGTCCACCGTGTGGGATGTCAGGATCTTCACACCTGCACGCACGACTTTCGACGCATGCACGCCATAGCCGCCGATCTTCGGCGCCGCTTCGATGATCGTCACGCTCTCCGCGCCTGCCTGCAGCAGCTGGTACGATACGATCAGGCCCACGTTCCCGCTGCCTACCATCAGTACTTTGCTGCCGGGCATTACCCGGTGCTGGTTCATCATCGTCTGGCACGCTCCCGCGCCCATGACCCCCGGCAGTGTCCATCCCGGGAAGGCCAGTGAATTCTCCACTGCCCCCGTCGCGATGATGCATTTCTTGTACTGCCACTGCTGGATCTTTCCTTCGGCCGTGTATACGCCTACCTTGTTGTCCCGGAAGATGCCCCATACCGGGCATCCTGTCTTGATCTTCACGCCCAGTTCGATGGCTTCTGCTTCCAGGTTCTTTCCTAATTCAAATCCCCGGACACCGGCCTGGTGCTCGTAGGATCCGAAGAATTTGTGCAGCTGTTTCACCAGCTGTCCTCCGACTTTCGCATTCTCGTCGAATACCGTGATGTCCTTCACGCCGCTTTTCGCAGCTTCCACTGCGGCTCCCAGTCCCGCCGGGCCTCCGCCAATGATGATCAGGTCGCTTTCACGCATCTCTTACACCTCCTTTAGATCTTGCCGTGTCCGATCTGAGTCTCAACGACCATGCCTTCCACCAGCGGTTCCACGCACGTACGCACGTTCGCGCGTCCGTTCACTACCATCCGGCACTCGTTGCAGCGTCCGATCGCACAATAGATGCTGCGGCCCTGATGATTTTTCTGACTGAAGTGCAGCGTCTTGTAGCCTGCCGCATACAGTGCTGCCGCGACCGGCTCTCCTTCAAACCCCTGGATCGGTTTCCCGTCGTAGTAAAACGTTACGGTCTTTCTTTCCGACTGTTCCCCTAAAATCGGGTGTTCGTCAATACGCATACGTCACTTCCCTCCTTCTTCTTTATAAATGAATTGCTATAACAATCAACAAATTCAAAAGAATCCATCCGGAAGCTTCCCCGCTAAAAGGTATCCTTTTCGTTGGGAAGTCGATCCTTTCAATTATTTATCTGAGGACGATAATAACATTTACTCATAAGGCGCATAGTGCTATGTTTCTTCCCAATGCCCCCGGATGGATTATTCACATGGTTGAATCAGTCACTGGCTAAGGACAGTTCGTAGATCGCGATGACTTCATCGATGGTTTCTTCGGTCAGCTTCAGGAACTTGCCGCCGATGGGACGACGGTCAAACATCATTTCCGCCAGCTTCGGAATATCTTCCGCCTTGCCGCCGATTGCCGTCCTTGTGGTCGGCATATCGATGGATTTCAGCCAGGCTTTGTAGGCCGCGATGCCTTCTCTCGCAGTGAGTTCGGGATTATGGAAGTCCATCGGAACGCCGAAAATCCTTACTGCAAACTGTGCGAAACGGTTCACGTCTACCTTCAGTGCTCTTTCCATCCAGTGCGGGATGATGACGGACAGGGAAACAGCATGCGGAACATCGTAGAGACTGTCTACGCCGTCAGCAACACGGTGAGCGCCCCAGTCCTGTTCACGGCCGACTGCCATGAAGTTGTTGCCGTGAGCAGCGGTGCTGGCCCACATGAAGTTGCACAGTGCACCGTAATCATTGGGATCTTCCAGCAGTTTCTTGCCGGCTTTCATGGTTGCCAGCATAATGCCTTCCAGAATCCGGTCGGTCAGGTCTACGTCCGGTGTCCGGGTGAAATACCGTTCCATGCAGTGGGATACGATATCGGTCATCGCATAACGAATCTGCGCCTCCGGCAGTGTGCTCAGCAGTTCCGGATTCATGATCGCAAATTTCGGCTTGATCAGGTCACTGGTAGCGCAGCGCTTCAGCAATGTGACATCGTCTGTGATGATGGAGTCATCGCAGGCTTCCGTACCGGCCGCAGCGATGGTCAGCACAACACCGATCGGGAGTGCTTCTTCGATATCTCTCATGCCGTAGAAATCCCAGAAATCGCCGTCATAAGGAACGCCCATCGCAATACCCTTGGAAGAGTCGATGGTGGAACCGCCTCCGACTGCCAGGATTAAGTCCACATTCTCTTTTCTGGCAAGCTCGATGCCTTTCCGTACCAGGCTTGCTTTCGGATTCGGCTCTACGCCGCCTAATTCACAATAGCTGATGCCTGCTGCATCCAGGGATTTTTTAACTCTGTCCATAAGGCCGGATCTGATAACAGAACCGCCGCCATAATGGATCAGGACTTTCGACCCGCCCGCCAGTTTGACGGCCGCGCCGGTTTCTTCTTCTTTACCTTTACCGAAGTAATAATGAGTTGGGCTGTAAAAATTGAAATTATTCATTCAATTACACCTCCTAATGGAATTAATATTAATTTCTTATTTAATGACTCCCTCTTCTCTGAGCTTGGAAATCTCATCTTCCGAGTAACCGCCGTATTTCCCGAGGATTTCATCGGTATCCTCGCCCAGAAGCGGAGCGCCCTTCCAGGGCTCGTCATCCGATTCGGAATACTTGATCGGTGTACCCGGCATTTCAATCTCCCTGCCGAAACCGGGGTCATAAACTTTCCACATCATGTTTCTGGCCTGGATCTGCGGGTGTTCGATGGCTTCCTTGATGTTCAGGATCTGCCCGTAAGGAAGATTGTTTTCAAGGAAGATCTCTTCCAGTTCATCCAGAGTCTTCTGGGTCGTCCACTCTTCCAGATACATCCGTACCTGATCGCGCTTGATGCAGCGCACGCTGTTGTTGCAGAAACGGGGATCCTCTTTCAATTCCGGCTTCCCGATGATATCGCAGACAACCAGCCACTGAGCATGAGTACCGCAGCAGAGGACGAATTCACCGTCTTTGGCCGCATAGGAATCAAATGGAGAGATGTTCGGGTCCGCATTGCCGCACTGCTTCAGGATATCGCCGTTGATGGTCCAGTGCATAACTGCACTTTCCAGCGCGGAGAAGATCGTATCCAGCATGGATACGTCGATCTGTCCGCCCTCACCGGTCTTTTCCCGGTGATACAGTGCCATCGCTATGCCGAGGGCCAGATAAGTGCCGGTAAAACTATCGCCGATGGCAGGACCGGTCTTTAAGAAAGGCCCTCCCGGATACCCGGTAATGCTCATCATGCCGCCTAACGCCTGAGCGACCGGATCATAGCTTGCGCGGCCGACAAAGGGGCCGCTGTTGCCGAATCCGGACAACGATCCGTAAATGATCTGAGGGTTGATTTCCTTTATGGTTTCATAAGGAAAGCCCAGCCGTGCTAACGTACCCGTACGGAAATTCTCTACGATGACATCGCACTCACGAATCAGTTTCCGAAGAACTTCTTTCCCTTCTTCCTTTTTCAGGTTCAGACTGATTCCCTTCTTATTACGATTAATGTAAGCGTAATAACCGCTGTACCCATTTTCCATCGGATCCCATTCACGGGACTGATCTCCGGTCAATGCCTCTACTTTAATAACTTCAGCTCCGTGATCGGCCAGATGCATGGTCCCAAAGGGAGCGCTGTAAGCCTGCGAGAGATCCAGTACCCTGACTCCTTCCAACAATTTACTCATGGTAATCATTCCTCCTTCCCAGGTGTAGATTGGCTATGCATATCCGGTGTTCCTATTTTTCAAATCTGGGATCCTGCGGTCCCCGCTGGAATTCCTTCGGTACCACGCCTACGGAATCTGCCCATCCAACCAGTACCGGCGGATCCAGGATCTTTACATAGGACGGGTCTGCTCCGGGTTCGGAACGATATAAGCTTTCCATTACTTTATAAGCTTCTAAATGGAATGTCATAGAAGTGTTCCCCACTTTGGTGATCCAACCTACGTAGTCAATAAAATCGCCCGCCAGCACAGGAGCGGTAAACTCAATGTGGTTGTAGCAGGCATAGAGACCTTCATGACCGTGCAGACGAATCGTTAAGTCCGTTGCAACGTCTCCAAAATAGTCAAGCATTTTGGAACCATTTACAAGTTCTCCTGCATAGTGTGCATCATGAAAGCTCATTCTTGCACGAAACGTTACTTTTTCTCCGATAGCTACTGGGTATTTGTCTTCCATTACAAACTCCTTTCTCCAATGATTATTGGAATTACGTTGATGATTTACCCCGGACGGGGTGTTTATAAGATTTCGGATATCTGGATTTGATATCTTGGCTGAATTGTAATAATCGGTTTTGTATTGTGTCAAAAAACAAACAGAGATACTTTTCTGTCCGAAATCAAGTACAAAAGCGGTGCAATTTATCAGAATATGACCCTCTTTAGCTGCTTTGATATACAATTTTGTACAAATCTTTTGGGATTGACTATAAAACCAAACAGTTTGCACCGGCCCTGAACAGGTGCCATGGAAAACAAAAGGGCGGCATCCTGACAGACTTGGATGCCGCCCAATACAATCCGGCGGGGGATCAAAAAATCAGTGGTTGGCCGATTTTCTGTAAAAATAGGTTTGAATCGTAAAAGCTCTTACAATTCTTTCAGCAAATTGCTGTGTTTAGAAATAACCTGCGATACCTACAACTACTACAGCTGCTGTTACGATCGGCAGCGCAACCAGATACCAGGGCTTCAGGAAGCTCGGTACCTTGAAGTACTTCGCACCAATCTGGGAGTGTTCCATGAAACGATCCCAGAACTTGGTCGCTACGTAGATGGACATAATGATTGCACCTGCCGGCAGAGTGATCAGCATTGCGATAAAGTCGGCAAATGTGAACAGGTCCATACCCAACGGTGTAACGTTTGCAAAGGTCGTGAATGCGTGGATGGTCGGAGCGGACAGGATGATCATGATAATGGTAACTACGATCAGGCCCTTGTTTCTCGTCCAGCCAAAAGCATCCGAGATTACGGAAGCAGCGCCTTCATACAGGCCCAGTACGGAAGACCAGCCTGCACAGAACAGCAGGAAGAAGAACATGGTCCCCCAGAGTCTGCCACCGGCCATTTCGGTGAATACAAACGGCAGGGTCTTGAATACCAGACCGGAACCGCCTGCTACGTCCATGTTATAGGAGAACAGGGACGAGAAGATCGCAACACCGGCCAGCATCGCTACAACGATGTTGGAGAAAATGATTACGGTAGCGGAGAACGGAATATCCGAATTCTCTCTGTCCAGATATCCGCCAAAGGAGAACAGGGATGCCATACCGACGCCTGCCAGGAAGAAGCACTGATTCAGCGCAGCCATCGCAACGCTTCCGTTCAGTGCGGAGAAGTCCGGTGTGAATACCCATTTTACGCCTTCAAGACCATTCGGCAGCATTAAACCACGAATCGCCATGATGCACAGGAAGATGAACAGACACGGAATCAGGATCTTGTTTGCTCTTTCCAGACCGCCCTGTACGCCCCGGCTGATTACGAAGAACGTCAGCGCATACAGAATCAGTACCGTGATCCATTTAAAGCCCATGTTGACCTGAAGTCCATTGTAGTAATCACCCAATTCATCTACGCTCATCGTGCTCAGACCTCCGGAGAGGTATTTGAAGATGTAGAACATTACGTCGGACACGATGGTGATGTAGTAGGAAATCATGATGATTACGGTTGCCGCGCCAAACCAGCCGATGAGAACCCAGAAGGATCCCTTTCCTTCCAGCTGGCGCATACCGGCAATAGCGGATGTCTGAGTGTATCTACCCAGGGTCAGTTCACCCCAGGCCAGCGGAATCGCAATAATGATCATGAATACGATACACATCAGCAGGAAGATACCGCCGCCGTTCATGCCCATCTGATAAGAGAACTTCCAGATGGCGCCTACGCCTACTGCGTAACCAATGGAGGAGATAATAAACCCGAAGGCCGATCCCCATTGTTGCTTTTCAGTATTTTCTGACATTGATTTTCCCCCCTAAGAAAAAACATATATAAGAAAAATTGCAGAATTTCCCGCCGGAATCGTATGCTCATTTGGGTTTATCAGTACTATTCAATTGTATGAAGCAGATCAATTATAACCATCCCTCCTTCCGCATCGGAACTGATGGGAAATCGGTTCTTTTAAATTTAACGTTAATAATTATTTTTCAATCCAGCACCCGTCTTTTTTCAGACGGAAAACCTTTGGGATATTTTAGTGAATGCCTCTTCCTTGTGTCAATTTTCAAACAACCGGGATTCCCTGTACATAAATACGAATAAAACGAACCAAATAGTATCGAAATATGACATATTTAAACTGAGTTTGTCCAAAAACACGAACATCGATTTGGGCGTGACCTTAAACGCGGACAAAGAAGAAAAGGGTTATGTTTTAATGGTTCAATACATACTGAATCCATTGATTTTATGCGGTATTCTGCATATTGACATTCTAATAAAACTGTGATACACATAAGACAACAATCAGCCATTTTTTTCGCTAATATTACTTATCACTGAACTTTTTGGGGAAGGCTGAATCCATCGTTTGTCTTTTTGTTTTCAAATCCGTTAAAAAAGGAAATACCACCCACTGTACCATTATGGAGTAGTTGTTGAAGGATTGTGAGATTAATGAGGAGGTTGGATCATGAAAAAGACCCTATATAAAGAGCTTCTGGATGAGAAGTTGAAAAAGAATCCGTTTTATACCCTTGAGAAAGCCGTTTATGACATACTTTTGGAGCAGATCATCACATTCAGGATCGCTCCCGGCACAAAACTGGTGGAATACCAGCTGGCAGAGGAGTTCGGGATTTCCAGAAGTCCGATCCGGGAAGCCGTGATCAAGCTGGAAGAACAGGGTTTTGTCCGAAAGGAAAACAACAAGAAAATCGTTGTAGATTCCCTGGATACCAACGAATACAACGAACTGATCCAGTTCCGCTGCATCCTGGAGCCTGCGGCTACGGCCCTTGCCAGCCAGATCATCACGGAAGACGAACTCAAACAGGTCAAGGAATATGCAGACCTGCTCAACGATGCTTATAAGAATGACAATTTCGGGATGACCTTTGAGTATGAAAACCTGTTCCATGAGTTTATCATTCAATGCAGCCATAATCGCTACATCATCAACGCATACAAGAGGATCCAGCCGTACCTGACCCGGAGCCGGGCTGCTTACCTGTACATGAACAAGAACCTGGGGCCGGAAATCTGCGCCGAAGAGCATTACCTGATCTACAACAGCCTGATGCTTCGAAACAAGGACTTGACGGAAAATGTGGTCCGCCAGCTGCTGGAAATGCTCCTGATCCCGACGGAGGAAGCGGAACTAAAACGAATCACTACCGGCCAGCCTTACACTTCGGATCTGGTGCAGAAAAAATATGTGGTCTCCGCACTGGTGAACCTGAACAAAAAACTGGAGAACCTGCCGTTTGAAAACGAAGAATAAATAGAAAAAAAGAAACCGGTCTGTCACTGAAGTGACAGACCGGTTTTTTCGTGTGAATAATTTTTTTTAAATGGACCCGACTACTCCGCATCCATGACTTCCAGCAGCTCGATCAGGAAATTCAGTTCCTTCCCGGCCATTTCGTTGTTCATGTCAAAGGTGATGGTGCTGTCGTCTTTGGCGATGACGTTCGCCAGAACGGGCTGACCGTTGGCAGCCTGTAAATAGACCTGCTGACCCACTTCCAGGTCCTTTGCTCCGGCAACCATGGCGATCTCAATGGAAAAGACGTTCTGGGGATCCGCTTCACCGTAAGCTTCCGAAGGCATCAGGTGAACCTGTTTCTTCTCCCCTACTTCCATGTCTGCTACTGCCTTGTCAAAACCCGGGATCATCATCCCGACGCCGCAGATGAATTCAAGGGGTTCGCCCCGGTCATAGGAAGAATCAAACTGGGTCCCGTCATTGAAAGTGCCGCGGTAATGGGTACGGACTCTTTTCCCGGCGTTCTTTCCCTGGATAATCGGTTCCGTCCGGCATTCATTGCCGCATCCGCCGCCCTCATGGTTTCCGCAGGAATGCCCTTCCCCGTGGTGGTCGCAGTTCGCACCGGTATTCACTAATTCTCCCCGCAGAAAGGCTTCTACGGCCTCGTCCGCGTTTCCTTCGGCTCCGGCACAGACCTGGATGCCGTTTTGGATCAGCGCTTCCTGTGCACCGCCGCCGAGGCCGCCGCAGATCAGCACATCGATCCCGCCTTCAGCCAGGAGTCCCGCCAGCGCTCCGTGTCCGGTGCCGCCGGAGCTGATGATTTCCGAGGATACCACTTTGCCCTCTTCCACTTCATATACTTTAAACTGTTCCGTGTGCCCGAAGTGCTGGAACACTTCTCCGTTTTCATAGGTTACTGCAATTTTCATTAAACTCTATCTCCTTTTAATATTGAAATCAAATCGAACTATTATATTATAGTACAGCCAAACATTCATTTCAACAGAAAAAGAAAAACAGCCGAACCATTGAAAATCAACGATTTCAGGCTGTTTTCCTGTGGAGGCGACACCCGGATTTGAACCGGGGAATAAAGGGTTTGCAGCTAGGGAAAAGACCTTTACGACACCCCCTTAACCA
>JAEEGI010015539.1_pt1 | contig 15842 bp, 8 predicted proteins | sample 8958751 | NCBI WGS metagenome assembly JAEEGI01 (sample SAMN16246545, study PRJNA631951) | gut metagenome | biome: gut microbiome; feature: rumen; material: KS-attached | host: Bos | place: Iran: Karaj | collected 2018-10
AAATAGGCAACAGGTTTCGGCGTTTCCACATTACGCCTTCCGCCACAGGATGACAGAATCAGCAGGGAAACCAGCCAAATGCCTAATCCCAAAACCAATCGGGAGGTGGATTTCATGAAAGATGTAAATCTATTCTATAGGTAACTCTTTAAATTCTTATTCTTTCCGTTCTGGCGCAAACGCTTCAGGGCACGCTCCTTGATCTGGCGCACACGCTCACGGGAAAGTTCCATGCGGTCACCGATCTCATCCAAGGTGTGCTCATGCGTGGTGTCAATGCCGTAGAAGAGTTTCAGCACCTCGCGTTCCTTCTCGGGAAGCGTCTTCAGCACATCGTGAATCTCGGAAGAAAGCGACTCGTTCATCAGAATCTTGTCGGTATCCTCATCGTTGTCGTGCACAAAGATGTCCACGAAACGGGTTTCCTCGTTGGGGGAAATCGGAGAGTCGATGGACTGCGGGTGGTTGTTCATCTTCATGATTTCCGACACCTTATAAACCGGCATATCAATAGCTTCGGCTATTTCTTCGGTGGTAGGCATACGCTTGAGCTGCTGCTCCAAACGGGCGGTTTCCTTCTTGATCTTGTTGATGACACCCACCTGGTTCAAAGGCAGACGCACAATACGCGACTGGTCGGCGATGGCCTGCAGAATGGATTGGCGGATCCACCACACAGCGTAGGAGATGAATTTGAAACCACGCGTCTCATCAAAACGCTTGGCCGCCTTAATCAAACCCACATTGCCCTCGTTAATCAAGTCTTGAAGACTAATACCTTGATTCTGATACTGTTTTGCCACAGAAACCACAAAACGCAAGTTCGTGGTAGTCAGTTTGTTCAACGCCTCTTCGTCGCCGGCCTTGATCTTACGGGCCAGCTCCACTTCCTCTTCGGCACTGATCATGCTTTCCTTACCAATGTCGGCCAGATATCGGTCCAAAGATGCCGAATCACGATTGGTAATGGATTTTGAAATTTTTAATTGTCTCATATATTAAGTTGTAAAATATTTATATGCTATAAAGTAAAAATGTTGGGTATTCGTCTTATGTCTTAAGTCTCCAATCCCTCGTCTCACCTCTCACATCTCACATCTCAATTCCTAACAATATCCGTTGTACCCTCATTATTCAATAAAGTTACATTTTTGGTGATTTTTTCCTTGTTCCGGACGATATTTACCTGCACTTTGTCGCCGGGCGACTTGGTTTTGAGCACGCCGCGCACTTCAGCGAGACTGTTGACTGACATTTTGTCAATATGGGTAATCACATCACCTTCCTGGAACCCGTTCTTGGCGGCGGCACCATCTTCCTGTACCTCAGCCACATATACTCCTCTAACATCATCCAGGCCATATTCTTCGGCCAAGGAGGCGTTCAACTCGGCGATGGAGATGCCCAAAAAGGCCTGTTGCACTTTACCATACTCCTTCAAATCATAATAGATCTTTTTCACAATATTGGAAGGAATGGCAAACGAATAGCCCGTATAGAAGCCGTTGCCCGAGGCGATAGCGGTGTTGATGCCCACCAGTTTGCCAGCGGCGTTGACCAGGGCGCCGCCGCTATTGCCGGAGTTCACCGCCGCATCGGTTTGCAAATAGGTCTCCTCCGTGGGATGACGGCGTGAGGAAAGGTCAAGCTGACGCGCCTTGGCGCTGATGATGCCTGCTGTGACCGTAGAGGTCAAATTCATCGGGTTGCCCACGGCCAGCACCCACTCCCCTATTTTCACAGAGTCGGAATTGGCAAAAGTGAGATAGGGCAAATCCTCAGCGTCTATTTTGATGAGCGCCAAGTCAGCACTCGGGTCTGTGCCCACAATGGTACCGTTGAACTCGCGCTTGTCGTTCAGCGTGATCGTGGCTTTCACAGCATCCTCCACCACATGGTTGTTGGTGACAATATACCCATCGGGCGACACAATCACACCAGAGCCGGCGGCCTGCACCGGATACATGCTGGGGGCCGAACCGAACAGGTTTTCCCATATTGTACCACCAAAAAAATCGTCCCAAACGGAATTTTTCTGCGTAAATTCCGTCTTAATATACACGACAGCATTGACAGATTTCTCCGCGGCTGTGGTCAAATCAACATAATTCATGCCTTTGGACGCCGATTGGGCATGAATCGGCTGGAATGGGAAAAGAAAACTCAAACAACTGATTAACAAACAGTTAACAATAATCTTTGCTCTCATAACTTTATTATTTTATAGTGAAAAGCGCATTAATAACGAATAAGTGCAAAAAAAATTGCAATAATAGTGCCAGAATTAAATATTTTTTCTATTTTTGCCGCCCCAAAAAAGTAAAACTAAAAACACAAAAAAATGTACGCAATTGTAGAAATAGCCGGGCAACAGTTCAAGATTGAAAAAGACCGCCGCGTCTATGTTCAACGCCTCAAGGCTGAAGAAGGTTCACAGGTGAAATTCGACCGTGTGATGTTAGTGGACAATGACGGTTCTGTCAAAGTTGGAACGCCCACCGTGGATGGTGCTGCCGTTACCGCTACCGTTGTCAAACACCTTAAAGGTGACAAAGTTCTTGTTTTCAAGAAGAAAAGAAGAAAAGGATATCAGAAATTGAATGGCCACCGTCAGTATCTGACCGCCATCAAGATTGATGATATTACGTTGTAATTCAGTATTAACGAAACATAATTTAAAAAGATATGGCACATAAAAAAGGTGTCGGTAGTTCACAGAACGGCCGCGAATCACATAGCAAGAGATTAGGTTTGAAAATCTTCGGTGGTCAGTTTGCAAAAGCTGGCAACATTATCGTCCGCCAAAGAGGCACTGTCCACAATCCGGGACAGAATGTTGGTATGGGCAAGGATCACACCCTTTACGCCCTTTGCGACGGTATCGTCTCCTTCCGCAAAACCTACAAGGATAGATCATTTGTATCCGTTATTCCTCAGGAATAATTGATAAGGTGATATTTTGTTCATAATGTTTGATTTTGAGAGCCGTTCTTCCCGAACGGCTTTCTTTTTTTCGTATTTTTGCGGCTCCACATTCGACATCGGATATGATTAAATACGAAGACCTTACAAAACAGCTCAAAGCCGGACAGTTCAAACCCGTGTATCTGCTTCACGGCGAGGAGCCTTTTTATATTGACCGCATCTGCTCCTTCTTTGAGAACAATGTGCTGGACGAGGCCGACCGCGACTTCAACCAGTCCGTCCTGTACGGGAAGGATGTCACTGTGGCCGATGTGCTCGCCAATGCCAAGCAGTTCCCGTTCGGCGCACCCTATCGTGTTGTCATCCTGAAGGAGGCAAAAGATCTGTTCAATCTTAAAGGGTCCAAAAAATCAGCCAAGGAAGAGGAAAACGAGACTTTGGACGAGTTGGATTCTTCCAAGGAAGACAAAGGTTCGGCGGAATTCGCGCAGCTGCAAGCCTATGCGAAAGAGCCCACCCAGTCCACCATCCTGGTGATTTGCTACAAATACAAGAAGCTTACGGTCGCCCAGTGCAAACCCTTTGAACAACATGGCGAGGTTTTTCTGTCGGAGGGCGAAAAGGACTGGAATTTGTCCAAGTGGATTCTGAAGCAGGCCGGCCGTTTCCACTTCACGATGGACGACGCCACCGCCACGCTGTTAGCGGAGCACATTGGCAACGACTTGTCGCGCATATACAGTGAGTTCGAGAAACTGCGCGTGATCCTGCCCAACGGCGGTGCCCTCACCCCCGATGTTGTGGAAAAATATATCGGTATCAGCAAGGAGTACAACATCTTTGAGTTGCAGGATGCCTTGGGCAACCGCAACGAGCCGAAAGCCTACAAGATCACGCTGAACTTTGCGCAGCATCTGAAGGACAATCCCAACGTGAAAACCATCCTGATGCTGTTTCGTTTTTACAACAACATGCTCCGCTACCATCTGTCGCCCGACAAAAACTCCGATACCGGCAAGAAAATATTCGGGAATTTGGCTTTCCGGATGGTGCCCATGGCCCAGAAGCACAGCATCGCACAACTCACCCGCATCATATCCCTGCTGCGCGAATATGACATGAAGAACAAAGGTTTGGACAACAACTGTGAGGAGGGCGAGCTTCTAAAAGAGCTGATTTATAAGATTCTGCATTAGAGTTGGGGCTTTAGCCATTGGCTATTGGCCGTTAGCGTTTGGGAGTTGGGGATTGGGATTTGTGGTTTACGATTTGCGTTTTTCGGTTCCCGGTTCTCTGTTCCCGCCCCTAACGCCGTCAGGCGTTGCAGATCTGTAGGAATAGGGCCGCCGCATGGACAGCAAGTGCGATGTGCACCATTCCGCCAGCGACGACAGGAGCGGCGGAATCTCCCCACGTCCCGATCAGATTTTTTCCAACTTTTTGGGTACAGTTTACAAAACATCCCCGTCAGGGGATGCATATCTGTAGCCCAAGGCGTTCCCGCGAGAGGCATAAATCCCCGTGAGGGGATTCATTTGACAATATGGGCGGCGGCGGTTCATCGGCGGTGGTTTTGGAGTGGCGAAAATACGAAAAATCCGAATATGACGGAGGCCTCCACCTCCTTGCCGTTGATGTAGATGGCTACCTTGCGGGTGTAAATCGTTTCCGGGACCAATATCAACGAAAGACACGGGATGCGGTAAAATAACAATATATATATTCAGTTTTTTCGTCCAGCGATGGTACATAGTTTACCTTTATACGAAACCCATTATCTTTCTGATACTCAGTAAGGTGTATCTCAGTAGTAGGCGCGGAGAGGGACGCACTTTTTAAAATGTTGTTGATATTAAATTGTATTATCTCAGACAATTTGGATTTTAACTTAATCCAACATTCCATTTTAGAAACACTTGGAACTAAAATATCATTATCAACGAGACACCATATAGAATCTTTCTTTATTTCAAGTTCGAGCGAAACAAAATAATCGACTGTATCAGTATTATAAATCATAAACGAAACGTCTCCAGTTTTGTTACAATATAGCTTGTCAACAACAATTTGCCCTGCTAAATAAAAAGGGGATAGCATAATAATTATAAGTATTTTTTTCATTCCGTTATTACCGTCTTTTTGGTACCACCATTAGTATTGTGATCTGGACCAGGGTACTCTATTATAACATCAATTTTTGAATTATCATCCCCATATTCCATCAAATCGTTGAAAAATTCTTTTTCTATCTCTATGCAACCGTGGGTAAATCCCTTTTCTGAATCATGTATGTAGAAACTATTATTGTCTCGATTTGAAGCTCCTGTAACCGAAACGGGCTCTAGTTTTGCACGATGTTTTCCCCATTCTGAATACGTACAATAATGTCCATCTTCTCTTTGATAATAATCAGGGATTTTTTCAATTCCACCCTCGGGTGAACGCAATAATTGCCCTGTTTTGGGATCCGCATTTGCTATTCTATTAGGATCAGGCTTCAAATTAATATAATATTGTCCTTCTGGGGTTGGCCCTCCATTTCTTACATTTTGATATTTAGCATATTGGCAATCAATTATGGCTCCAGTAGTGGTTGTCGCGTTATTTAGTCCCGAAGTGGCTTTGTAGGTGTGAATCAAATTGCTCTTGTCTCCAACTTCGCCTCCATACCAAAGAGCGGCATTCCCAGTGACAAGCACCCAATCTTGTCCATCAAAGTCAATTAGCTTCACCGGGTTGTCCGCGCAATACACATACGGACTCAAAGATGGATATTTGTCACTCATCGGATCCACACTCAACCAGATGCTTAAATCGCTGCTGTAATATCTTGAACCGAAGTAGGATAGACCCGTTTCAGTGTCTTTCTCTTTTGCGGAGAAGGTGAACATGGAATTGAACGAGGTTGTGCGCTGGTCCACAAAGTCCTCGCCCCAAGACAGGTAATGTAGATGCTGGACGGCGGAGCCGTCAGAGTAGGTTATCCAGGAAGACGAACCGAGGTGGTCGGGGTGGTACCAGTAACAGTCGGGCTCTGGATCATTATTGTCGCGCCAATAGTTCCGGAGCTCCAACAAACGATCCTCCTCCACAACGGGGGAGACATTTGTACAACCCATCACCGCTGAGAAATGTTCGATTTCTGTGTTGTGCTTGATTTCGTAGTAAGAAAAAGGATTCTCCATATCTGTCCAAGGAATTTCCTCTATGAGAAACAACCATGCCACCGTATCCTCTATTTCAGCCAGGTCCTGAAACATGAAGTCCACATTGTCCAACACTTGGGAGATTTCCGCCAATCCGCCACCGCCAATGCGACTGGCCACACGTTCGCTTTCCGCATAATAATGTTTTGTATAGCCCTGAGGGGTGGCCACCAGATAGGGCGAGGTGTATAAGGTAGCATTGTCAAAATAACAGCTGTTATACCAATTGCCATTGATATTCTGCTGTTGGCAGCCGCCCGTCAGCTTATAAGTGCGCTCACCGTCCGCATCGTACTGGTAGAAGCCCGCGTTATGGCAGTCGGAGAAGCCCATGAAACGGTTCTCCTCCAGATGGAAAAATTCGATCGTCGAGAAAATATTTGAACAGTAATATGGATGAATGCTTGAGATCATTATGCGGCAAATGTACAAAATTCCACTTGATTTCTCCCCCATCTTTATGATTATATGGAGGCGACATGAACAACTGTTGGAGATTAATTTGATGCCTGAATTTTAAGAAATACTATAGTGCGGGATTGGGAGACTATGATCGTACTAATCTATTTTTCGGGTGATTCGTATCCATCCAAATCTATGTTTGCAATCCAAGGATGATCCTGATGAGAAATAAAACCTAAGGTTGGTATTATTGATGGTATTGCATCTGAACAAGGAATGGAATTGTTTATGCAAAGATTTTTATTATAAATATATTCATAAATTTTAATCGGAACAGGAATTTTCCCCTTCTTCAACTTTCTACAAAGTTTTGAATATTTCGAGGGAAGATATTGTTGGACAAATATAGTTTCTTTGCCATTATATGATTCCATTTGAAAGGATAGCTGTATTCGAACTAAATGATGGATTCTAACTACTTTTTTTATGTAACCATGTGTACTTTGAATTGGTGGGTCATAATGAAGAGGTTGTTCAAAAAAAATCCAATGTATTTCAGGATGTCCTGTAATATATTTGATGGGATAGGACAATCCCTCATAACTATGCCAATTCCAAATACTACCATGTGGCATTAAATCTAAAGTGTTTCTGTCCAAAAAAATCTTTTCTCCTGTATTTGACTGAATCAAGAAACAAGCCCAATACATATTATCATAGTATGTCCCCATGTAAGTTGCAGTGCCTGTTTCTATATTATAACCTTTTTTTTTGCATTCCTCTTCCCAATCTTCAAAGGATTTTGACGACACAAACAAACCAGAAAAAATCTGAAAAAACAAAAATGCAAATAAAAATAACACCCCTAATAATATGATTCCAACAAAAACGAGATTGAAGTAATCAGAAGAGGTTGAGCACTTTGCTATGATATTTTTAACAGGTTTGAAAAATTTCTCGCAAAACATCATTAATGAGTTAAAAAAACAAATTCTTAAAATTCTATCCCTTCAAGTAATAAATCTCCTATTGTAACATGTGGATTCATCAATTTATAAAATGGTATTGGTATTCCTAATTCTGTTTTTACTATTTTGTTGACACTTCCAAATGTTCCTGAAACACATCCTTTCATTGTTGTTTCAAACAAGATTGCACTAAAATGAATTGAATGTCTTTCAAAGTCAAGTTTATTAAGTCCAGACGCATGGCAGAACCCAGTAGTCGCAAGATTTGTGGCCAAGTCACAAAGAAATTCCTTCGGGTCTTTAGATATCCCTACTATTCTAAACCCACTTCTATTATTAGTTATATTTTCAGCTTTCCAATCAACAGATGCTTTTAGTAGATCACCTGCTAATTCTCCTATCAGTTTGCCTGCACCAGGGACCAAACCATCTAAAGCACCGACGGCAGCCGAGACACCCACATCAACCAAATCAATTTTTTTAGACCATCCTTTGAAAAAAGTTTCTCCTTTTGACAAATTTTCAACGCCATTAGCTATAGTTTGCGAGACAACTTCTGTAGCGGCTCCAACTATGACACCTATTATAGCACCAATGAACTCTTCTCCATTCGGGTCCACCAACTTAATGGGGTTGTTCGCACAGTAGGAATAAGGTGACAACGATGGATACTTGTCACTCATCGGGTCCACGCTCAACCAGATGCTCAAATCGGAGCTGTAATAGCGTGCGCCAAAGTACGATAGACCGGTTTCGGAGTCTTTTTCTTTTGCGGAGAAAGTGTGCATGGCATGCCAGCTGGTGCTGCGCTGGTCCACAAAGTCCTCGCCCCAAGGTAAGTAGTGCAGGTGTTGCACGGCGGAGCCGTCAGAGTAGGTTATCCAGGAAGAGGAGCCGAGGTGGTCAGGGTGGTACCAGTAGCAGTCGGGCTCGGAATTGTCTTTGATACGCCAATAGGTTCGGAGATTCATTAAGATATTCTTCACGACAAGGGTATCGGCACCTGCGCACCTCATCACACCATTGAGGTGGTCACGCATTCCCAGTCCTCTTTCCCCATAATATGCGGGCATTTCCCCCTCATCCCATACAGGCCATTCCTCGTCAGGCAACACATCACCGGGAAGTTCCTCTATGTTCATCACCACCAAGGCGATGTCCTTCAGCCCACCCCCGCCTATCCGGCTGGCCACACGCTCGCTCTCGGCATAGTAGTGCTTGGTGTAGCCCTTCGGGGTGGCCACCAGATAGGGCGAGGTGTACAGCGTGGGGTTGTCCAACAAACTGTATGACAACCATTGCCCCTGCACATTCTGCATGACGCGTTCGCCCGTCAACTTGTAGGTGCGTTCGCCGTTCGCATCGTACTGGTAGAAGCCTGCGTTATGGCAGTCGGAGAAGCCCAAGAAACGGTTCTCCTCGTCCCAGCAGAGATTGCGAATGCAACCGTTGGCATTTTGGTGATAAACCATGTTGCCTGCCGCGTCCCAATCGAAATCCTGCCGTCCGCCCATCATGCCGTTCGTCACTTGTCTAAGCACCCTTGGTTCTCCTGTATGATACTGGTAGCTGTTTGCATAGTCGGTAACGGAAATCGTCCCGGTATGGTCCATCACATCGGCGTAAAGACTTTTTTTCTTTATCCGTCCGCCGGGATGGTACTGCATATCCAGCTGATAATTGAGCTGCCGCCCTCCGTGCCAGTTTCCTTCCGCGTGCGACAGCCGGTAGAGGCCGTCATAGTCATAGTGGCTCCAATAGTCCCCGCCAAGGCCGTTGGACAGCACGCCCGTATGGTTGGTAATGCTGGTGATGTTGCCCACGCTGTCGTATGAATAGTCTATCTTCTGCATCACTTCCCCCTGCCCGTTGTCGCTGCGAAGGTGTTCCAGACGCATCAGCAGGTCGTAGTCATAGTCTGTGTGCGTGCCGTTGCCGTACTGGACTTTTCCCTTCAGACCGTATGTGTTGTAGGAAATATTCTCCACATACGAGTAAACATGCCCGTTCTTGTCCCCGTGTATGCTCTGGAGCATTCCGCCCCGGTCGTAGTGGTAGGTCACCACCTCCCCGTCGGGATAGACCATGCGGTGTATGCGGTTCCAGCTGTCGTACACGAAGTTCATGCGGAATGTGTAGGTGCTGTCCTCGTTCGACAGGATGAAGGCATGTGTCTCTTCCGTCACCTCTCCCAGCTTGCCATATTTGAAGGCATGGAGGCCTGCGCCGTCTTCCACAAGCGCCACCTTCCCTGCACAGTTGTCGGGAGCTCCCGGCCCACCATACCAGTAGCGGACATTGTTGGCGGGATAACGGGAATGTGCAATGTTTGTCAGCAAATTGTGGTCATAGCTGTAAAGGATGGTGTCGCCATTCCCGTTTTCATGAAAGACCATGTTGCCCGAAGGATCATATTTATACCGGTCCCTGCCGGCATCGGGATGGATACGGCGTGTCATCCTGCCCAGCATGTCATAACTATAGTGGGTCACAAAGCCGTCGGGGTCGGTGGTGGCGGTGAGCTGCCCTATGGGGTCGTACTCGAACAGGGTCACCGTGTTCTGCGGGGCCTCCGTACGCTCTTGCAGTCCGAGACCGTCCTTCAGCACTGTCACGTCGTTACCCATCGGGTCGGTCACGGTGGTGCGGAAGAAACGCTGTGTACCACTGCTGCCGAAACCGTAATCCGTGGCGGTGGTGCGTCCGTAGGGCTGCATGGAAAGCACGGGGCGGTCAAGGATGTCGTAGGCGGTCACGGTGGCCGTGACAGGGCTGAACTGGGGGTTGTACAAGGGGGCGTAGATGGTGTCCTCCGTGAACGGATGGTACTGCGCCACCGTCCGCCCGAAGCAGTCGTAAACCACTTTGCCGGATACAAGGCTCACTTCCTGCCCTCCAAACTCCGCGTCTTTTTTGGTCTGCAACATCCTGCCCAGACCGTCGGATATGACGGTGGTGACGATGTCGTTGCCGGGGTGCTGCGGGTCGTAATGGCGCGTCACAGCGTACGAATACGGGTTGGAGTGGTTTGTAAAGACGGCAAGCGTGGAGAAGTTGTGCGGATGGTACTCCATCCGTATGGTGTACGGGCGCAGGCTGTCCAGCTCGTAGGGCGCGGTCACGGTTGTCAGCCGTCCCATCCCGTCGTACCGGTACCGCATCACGTTACCGTTGATGTCCTTGGTTTTGGTCGGCTTTCCGAACCTGAAATCGTACTCCGAGAAGGAGGAAAAGCCCAGCGAGTGGTTTTCCACCTGCACGGGATAGGTGTGCACCTCCGGGTCGTAGGTGTACCGACAGTCCGTCCGCTGTCCTGCGTCGTTCTGGGGCATCAACACCCGCACCATATTCCCGTATGTGTCATAAGTGAAATCCCACACGGCATCCTGTCCGCCGTTGTGCCTCGTGAGGCGTGTCAAGTGACCGTTGCCGTCATACTCCGCCGTGCGCTGCTGGAGCACTGTGGAGCTGTCTTGGTTGCACACGGTCACCGTCTTGGGCAGGGAGACGAGATTGTGCCCCGCGTTCTGCCTGTATGAGATGTGTGCGATGAACCGCTGGGCATCCCCGTTGCCGCGTATGCCCTCGTAGGTGTAGCGGGTGATGTTCCTGTACCTGTCGTAGTCCTTGCTGACGGCCACCACGATGGAGTCGCTGTCCTGCCCCTCGTAGTAAATGGTGGTCTCGGCCTCGTGACCCACATAGGTCCCCTCCACGCGGCAGGCGGCTTCGTCCACCGTGTCGCCCTGGAAGTCGTAGAGCATGGTCTTGTAATTCTTCACCACATAACGCGCACCGGAGCCGTCCAGTACCGCCTCAGAGACCTTGCGCCCGCGCTTGGCGAGGCTCACGTTGTTATAGACCGTATAGTTCTGGCGGTATGGTGCATTTGCGCTGTCAGTGTTGTGGACAACCGTTCTCACCGTGTCGTAGCCGAACTCCATACGTTCGTAGCGGTCGTAGTGGGGGTTGCCGTAGGAGAAGGTGGCGAGGGTGCGGTTGCCGCCCACGGGGCAGGTGTCCACATTGTTGCGGGTCTCCACGCGGGCGAGGTCCCAGCTGCGGTGCGGCTTCTCGTAGCAGGGGACCGAAAGTTCATAGTCCATCTCAATGGTGCTTCCGGTGAAATTGGTCACCTTGCGCAGCAGGTTGGTCTTGCCCGCCGTATTGAGGCGTATGGTGGCGCCGGTTTCGCTCTCGGAGGTGATGTAGTCGGGGTAGCCGTCGCCGTCGATGTCGGTAAGCTGGGCCACATCCGTGGAAAGCGACCGGTTATATGGGGAGGTCTGGATACCCACGTTGATCTTCAGTATGGCGCACACGGTGAAGCCCACGGTCACGCCGAGGTTCACGTCCTCGCTGGCGGAGCGGCTTTCACTTATCCTGATGCCGTCTATGTGCTCCTCCTGCGACCACTGCCCGTTGCCGAGGTTGTACTGGATATCAATGCCGCTGTTGTTGTAGGTGGTCTGCACCTTGTCGGGCAGGCCGTCGCCGTTGAAGTCGAGCATCTGCTTTTCCGTGCTGTTGTAGGAGGTGCCTCTCCCCGTGCCGCCGCTGATGCTCACCTGCGCCAGGCTGAACGAGTTGGCCGGAAGGTCGGAATTTCCCCAGCCGCCGGACAGCCCGGAATTGTCGGACTGGTTGCTGCTGTGCCCGTTTCGGATGAAGCCGATTTTCCAAGACTCGGGATTCAGGAATCCGTAGCCCGAGTTCAGACGGACTGTTCTGTCGGAAGTGCTCACCATGTCGGGCAGGCCGTCGCCATTCACATCCATGAGCATATAGTCGGTCTTGTCGGAACTTTTGACTTCGCTGTGGCTGAGAGTGCCGCTGCCGGACAGGGACATCTTGGCGGATTTCGGATTGTTCGAGGCGTTTTTCTTTGAAACAGGATAGCATCGTCCGCTGGTCTCCCCGTCGGAAATGGAGCCGGTGGCGCTCAGATGGTCGCCGTCCGGGAGGAAGAGCGGTGAGAGCCTGCCGATGCCGCCCCATGGCATCGAGTACTGCACCCCGTTGGTGGACATGGGGTCGGGATAGCGGTCCCCGTTGAGGTCCATGTAGTCGCTTTGGATGTAGGCGTTGCCAAACGATTTGGAGGCTCCCGATGAGACGAGCATGAGGTCGACGCCCACGGAGAGGTCGGTGCTCCAGTTGCGGTGCCGTTTCCGTATGGTCCGCACGGGCCCGCCGTCCATGCTGACAGGCACGGGACTGTCATAGAGGGGGATGTCCTGCAGTTCCACGCCCGTGCCCTCGTAGGAAAGGGATGCGGGGACGGAGTCCTGCACGGGAATACTGAGAGACGGTTCCCGGTTGTCCATCATGGTTGCAGAGACCGCTGCGTCCAGACCCGCGCTGCGGTAGCACCGCTGGTTACCGTACGCCGTCATCCCCACCCAGCGGCTCACATCCGAGATGGGGGCATACAGGGAGGATTCCACGGCAGCGGCGAGGGAGTTCCCCAAATCGGTGGTGTCCACCAACGAGCCGGAGTGGTACATCGCCGTGTCGTCATACGTGATCTGGCCGGGAGACGAATAGGTGAGTATCTTCGGAAGACGGAGGCTTGCAAGGTCCACGCAGTTGTCCCTGACGCTCGACGAGTCGTGGTTGTTGTAGGCGAACTGGCCCCAGCCGCGGTACAGTTCCCCGAAGTACTTGCGGCAGGTTTTCCGATAGAAGGGGTCGGCATCACCGTGACGGATGCCCATCCGTATCTGGGGATAGCAGTACACGGTGTCCTTGACGGCGGATGTGTCGGACGGGAAAAACCTCAAAAGAGGCGAGAAATGTATGCGGGGCCACTGGGGATTGTCCGTCCCGACACGCTCGAAGACCACCGTAACCGTGTCCAGGGCACCCGCATGGAACGGGCCTATCCGCAGCAGGGTGTCCCTCGCTTCACCGGGATTGAGGGACAGGGAGTATTCGGTTGTCCCCCGCCTGCCGACCACAAGCCGTGCGGGTTCGCCGATATCCTGGTATTCCAGCCGTCCCGAGAGCCAGATGCTGCCTTCCACAGGTGCCTGGAACATATCCCTGCCCACCAGCACGAAGTCGCTGTCCGAATGGTACACAGCCTTGTCCCTGTTATAGATATCCAACCCACGCCCTACACTGTCCGGATATTCTATTGTGACTCTCCAATCCACCCTGTCGAACGACCTGTCCTCCTTTGAGTTGAGGCGGAACAGGAGGATATCGTCTGTGTTGACATCTAATGAAAAAGTGTCTATAACCGTTGTATTCTGTCTTCCTAATCCATAGACGCGAATGGGGACTGACTGGTTAGCATACAGGGTATAATCCGAATAGGCATTACAGCCCTGGTTATGCTCTATACAGCAGCGCACACCATCAAAAAAACGGCTTTGGCGCAGGAGAACCGTGTCGCCAGGGACAAGACAGGCGGAAGAATATACGTTGACAGTGCCGTTGAAAGGGGCCACCCATACCCTCACCGCATCAAGGTCGGGGGTTACAGATTCTGGGCGGCAACTCAATATTTCTCCAGAACAAATTGTTCTGACTATCATCGAGTCGACAGCCGGCGGAATGACGTGCGGGCTGGTCGTTTTATGATGATTAGGATCGGGAATTATCCCCGTCTGCGACTGGTCTGCATACTTGTACCCTATAATTTGAGATGTGCATCCATTTATAAGACAAGTGGAAGGAATCGTGTCACTGATGGGAACCACACAATCAATAGGGTATGGCACACAAATGATATTGGTATCAACCTCGCCGTCGAAGATGGTCCCCCCGCACGTCCCCGTGCCAAGCGACGCGGAGGATACGAACGACTGTGCGGGGCTGTCCGAACCAGGGACGGTAGTCTGTATGGCGTTCACTCTGGAGAACGACGGTGTCTGGCCCTGCAAGTGTCTCCCGAAGAAAGGGCCGTTCTCCGTGACCATGTCCATGAGCCCGTCCCCGTTGATGTCGGCCATATAGTCGGTCGTCGTGGACCAGCCGAACGGGAACCCGACACTCAGGTTCGCCACGCAGGATGCCTGCAGGCCGAGCGACAGGCTGTTGGAACTCTCCTTCAGGAAGTCGGACACGCCGCCGTCTATAGGATGGCACGACCCCTCGAAGGCAAACGGATTCCCAGTGGAAAACAGCCTCTTGCGGAAATAGAGCCTGTCGCCCTTCTTGAACACCTTGTCCGCGAGGCCGTCCCCGTCCAGGTCGACCAAGGTCATCAGGCCCTCGCTCTGCGAGTTGGAATAGGTGGAGTTCGCGCCGAGGGTGACAAGGGTGGTGCTCACGTCGGGGCCCAAGCCGGCGGCCCCCGTACCTCCGAGGTTCCAGCTCTTTGTCCTGGTGGAGCCGAGCGCGGAAGACCGGAACGTGTTATGGACACCCTTCAGGGTGATTCCGTCGTCCGGGAGGCCTGACACGGTTATCCCGCCGGAAAACAAGCTGTCGGCGGAAGGATACTCGAAATAGTCCAGATGGTGGCGGGTGGCATACGTCGTATATTCATTTTCTCCGTGCAACAAGCCCCATATCTCTTCAACAGTATCAAGCACATTCCCGCAGGTGATGTCCACAAGGGGCGAGTCTATCCTGACAATGTCGGCGAGCACGGTCTTGTACTGCGTGGACCTGTCGTTTTTTGTCACGAAGAAGTACTGGCGGAGCAGCGTATCGCGGAAGCTCACGTCAAGATGGCATAACACGTCCGCGGTCACTTCCTTGACACCCCTGTTCAGGCTGGTGACAATGTCTGTCCTGGCGGTGCCGTCCCTGCGGAATGTAGCGCTGTATTCGCCATTCTCGTCCTGTGTCTGGTTTTGGGTGGTCCGACAGGTGTAACTGATGCTGTCAATGTATATCTGCTTGCCCCAGCTGCCGTCTTCCGTGCCCCTGTTATAGTCGATTTTGTAATAGTACCGTACGCTGTTGCCGTCAGGATCCACGCTCTCGGCCAGTACCCAGTGCGCTATCGCGCCCCTGTCGTTGCGGGCGACGTTGTCTGTCTTGCGCAGCACGCATCTGTTGTCAACGCCCGCGTCCAAGGCGTACTTCCCGTAGTAGTCCGTCACGCCGTTTTTGTGTGTCACGCTCCACCAGTAGCTGTCGGGACCATTGCCGTGGCGCACGATGCTGTCGAAGGCCTCGTTCCTGCGCGGATAGAACTGCTCATGGCCGTCCTGGTCAAGGTCCTGCCGGTCCGTCCACTGGTTGGTACGGTGCGGCATCTCGCGGAAACGGCCGCTGTCGTCCATGGTCACCAGCTGCTCGCCCTCATACACATACACCTCGCTCTCCTTGTCGCGGTCGTATCTCGGCACGCCCCATCTCGTCTCCACGGTGATGGAGGGGA
>JAEEGI010015540.1_pt1 | contig 15842 bp, 12 predicted proteins | sample 8958751 | NCBI WGS metagenome assembly JAEEGI01 (sample SAMN16246545, study PRJNA631951) | gut metagenome | biome: gut microbiome; feature: rumen; material: KS-attached | host: Bos | place: Iran: Karaj | collected 2018-10
CTACTATCCTCATCAACAAATTTTCCTTTAAAAACACCATAACTAATAGTATCATTTTGACCAAAAATTCTTTCATTAGTAATATTAACTAAATTTTCACAATCTTTCAATTCAGAAAAATCAATATATTCTTTAGCAGTTGCTTTAGTAAATTCTCCTAATCCAGGAATTTTACTTCCTACTTTTCCTCTTGCAAATAACATACAATATGAAGGAATTAAAAATAATGAAAGTAAAAAATCACTTAATTCATCACTTTTAAATAACATTTCATTTTCATCCGAAAATAAATTATAAAATGTTTTTATTTTTACTATATTTAAACCTGAACAATATAATAATCCAAAATTAATAGCATATGATTTTTTAAATATATTTTTCACATTTTCATTTTCTTCTAAATTTTTATTATTTTTATTATGGTTTTGAAGTAATTTTTGAGAAAGAGATTGATGAATAAAAGAAAAAGTTTCTTTAAAGATATTTGTTCCATCTTCTTGATTTCCTGCTTTTGAATAAACTTTTGGATGTTTTAATATTTTATTATCTAAAAAAGATTGAAAAAATTCAATTGGAAATTCACTTTTATAAAATTCATTTGTATAATTATATTTTGTGGTTGCTTTAGCATAATCATCTGGTAATACTGCATTTTCTAAAGAAAAATTTACTAAAGAATACATATATTCTGTAAATATTATTCTGCGAAGATAATTATATTGATGTTCTATTTTTTGAAAATCTTTATCTTGAACACTTGTATATTGTTTTATTTCTATTTCTTTCTCTTTTTCTATTTCTGCTGTTGTTGCTGATAATATTTCTTGATTTTTTTTTGAACAACATAAACTTCCCATTTATTTTTTTTATATTTTTTTATTTTTTTTATTTTTTTATTTTTTACTTTTAGATTTTTTTATTTTTTTTATATATTAAAATACATTACGTATTGGTATCATTGAAAATAAAAATCAATTAAATGTTAAAAATTTGTTTATTAAAATCTAATCATAGATGTTTAGAAATATTATTTTATACAACATAATAAATCCAATTTATTGTTTATTATATATATAAAAAAATCTTATTTGAAAATAGATATTTAATTTAAATTATTTAAACCTCGATAAATTATTTTAATTTTAAAACAGATACAAATCATCATTCAATATAAATATTAATTCTATATTTACTTATAAAAAGGAAAACTTAAATTCAATATTTACATTTTTTAGTTTTTAATTTTTCCCTTTTGGAAAATTATTTCTATCAACTCTAATAGTATAATTTTTAGGGGAATTAACAATAAAATCAAATTTATATATCACTAATTCAATTTGATCAATTAATTCTTCAATTTTATTACTTTGAATAAATTGAACAGTTTTAATAAAACTATTAAAAAATTTAGAATTCAATAATTTAGAAGCTTCAATTTCAAGAAAAGAATCTCCAACACTAATAATATTAATAATATTATCAGAATCAATTTGTTGAAAAGCATTATTAAAAGAATTAATTTTCCACATTCTAATATCATTAGGAAATGTGTTTTTATTTTCTTCTCTTGCAGAAATAATTTTAATATGCTTTAAAAGCATCATTAAAGAAGGAAAAAAAATTTGAGAAGTATATTCAACCCAACCTTTTTCTGCATTTGTAATTATATAAGTGTCTCCTTTTTGAATTGATAAAGATAATATTTCAAAAATTTTTTTTTCTAATTTATACAACAATTCATAATTATTGTTATTTTTTAAAACTTCTTCAATATCAAAATTATAATTTGATAAAAAACTTGTACATAATAAAGTATCATCCCAATCAAATATTATTAAAGTATTATTTTTTGGTTTATTTCTTGGTTTCCAAATTCTTTTTGTTATTAATTTAATATAATATTTTTTTCTTAAATCATTTAATTCTTGATATTGAAAATTTTTTGAATAAGTTTTTCTCATTGATGTTGATGAATAACTTATATTTAAATCACTTGATAAAGTTGAATCATCTGGATTTGAAGGATATGAAATTGTTTGATTATTTAAAGTTTTTTCTGTTGAGATTTCACACATTTATTTTTTTTGATGTATAATATATTATTGTTTTTTTTATTTATTGTTAAATTTAATTAATTCATTTTTTTTTGGATATATGTTTGTTTATTAATATTTAATTTTAAAGTATGATTTTAATAATATTGAATCTATATTTAAAAAATTAAATTACTTTTTTCATTCTTTCAATTGACTCATTATTAAATAAAAATCAATTTGGGAAAAAAATATTGAAAATAATTATTAAAAAATTATTAAATCTATTATTTAATAATTTTAATCAATAAAATAAGATGTCAAAAGAAATAAAAAAAATAAATGAAAATATAAAATCAGAAGAATTAATAAGCCCTTTTAAAGTTCGTTTAACTCGACAAAAATTTTCAAATTTATTAGTAAAAATGGAATCAAATTTAAAAGAAATATTAATTGATGAAATTTTAAATGAAGAAACTAATGATGATCAAGAATCTTCAATTGATTCAACGCCTTTATGTTCTTATCCAAGTGAACATTCTTCTTTATATGAAATGTCTGATTTTGAATTATAAGGGTAATTAATAATAGAAGATGTAAATAATATTCTTTGGTTATTCTGTTTATAAAATAGTTGACTTTTTGTTCTACATGTGTAAATAAATGAAAATAGGCAAAAAGAAATTTGCTATGAGAAATAATAAATATATATTTTGTTAGATACAATATAAATAAACGATTTATAAATAAAAAAATTCTAATTTTTTTTTTATTATTATTAATTTATTATATTATTTATTTTCTTATTTTTCCTTCATTTAATTTATAAATATAACATTTATCAAAAGCTTTTTTAAAATCAGGATTTATTTCACCATATTCTATCAAATATTCATTTTTTTCAACCATTTCTTCATAACATTCTTTATTAATACATTTATATATACAATCTTCATCATTTGTTCTTGCTGAACATGTTGTTGAACCTTGACATTCTTTAAATTTTCTCTCAAATCTTCCTTGTCCTTTTTGATTTTTTGATATTCTCATTTCAATACATAAAATAATATAGATTAAAATTATTTTAAAATTCATATTTTTTTTTATTTTAATTTAAAAAAATTGATTTTATGTTATTTGTGTGATTTATTATATATGATAATAATAATTTTATGATGAAATTATTCCTTGTAATTTTAATTTTAAATAAGCATAATTATTTATTATTATCAATTAAATAAAAAGTATGATTAAACTCAACAAAAAAATAAAGTTTTTTCTTTATTTAAAATAATTTGAAAATTTATTTAAGTCAAAATATTTTATTATTCAATTTATTATTTTATATTAACTATTTAGATTAGAAATTAACTTGAAATTAATACAATTAAATTTAAATTCTTAATATAATAAAAAATAAAAAATCTTTTCAATGATAATGATTTCTCTTTCTAATGGAAACAATTGTTTATTAACTCATATATTATACAAAAAGCAAAAAGAGGAAATATTTTTTAAGTTATTATATTATTTTGAATTAATTACTATATATATATTTATTTTTTATGTATTAAACTTAAGATAATTTTTCTAATTCCTTTTTAACATACTTCAACTTTATATCATAACCCATAAATTTATTAAAAATTTTTTTAAATTTAGATATATTATCCTCAGATAAATGTGCTTTAATATATTCATCTAATTTATTTTTTAATTCAACATTAATCTCAGAATTTTCTGCTTCTTGACAAATTTCTAAAATTTTTTGGCAATTAATTTGTTTGTCATAAGCCCAAAATTCTTTAAATAATAAATCATAATTTTCTTTCCATTTATTATATAATAAATTTAATTGTTTTCTTTTTTCTTCATTTATAGTTTGATTTTCTTTATTTGGTAAAACTGAAACAACTTCTTCTTCTTCATTACTTATATTACTATTACTATCACTTTTATCAATATTTAAATTTTGAAATTTATTTAAATCATTATTTTTTTTTTTAATTGAATCTTCTTCAATAAAAGAATTTTCATTTGGAGAATCTAAATTTCTTTCTTTTTCAGATTCTATAATAAAACTTACTTCTTCTTCATTTTTATTTGAATATAATGGAATATAATCTATTTTTCCTTCTTCATTTTCATTATTTCTTTTTATTAATTTATTTGTTTTTTCTAATCCTTTATTTAATTCTGAAATAAAATCATTTATTAAATTATTTGGATTTATGTTTTTTATTTTTAATTTAAAATCTTTGTTATCTAAATTTAAATCACTTATATTTGAATCGTTACTTATACTTTTATCTTGAGATTTATTTATAAATTTTTTTAAGTTTTTTTCTTTACTTATACTTATACTTTTGTTTTCTTCAGCACTTTTATTTATTTTATTTTCTTGACTTCTTTTCATTTCATTTACTTTTTTATAATTTTTAATTAAAATATTATTACTTATAGTTGAATTTTCATTTACTTTTATATATTTTTTTATTTCTCCTTGATTATTTTTTGATGAATTATTTACTATAAATTTTTTATTTGAATTTATATTCTTTTGAATTTTATTATCTTCATTTTCAACAATTTTATTTAAAATTAAATCTAAATTACTTTGCTTTGTTGAATTAACTTTGGGAATAATATTATTATTTTTGATATTATTAATATTATTATTATTAGAATTATTATGATTACTATTATTATTACTACTATTATTATTAGTATTTTTTTTATTATTAATATTATTATTACTATTATAATTACTATTACTTTTTTTATTATTGTTATGATTAATATTATTATCAGTTAATTTTTTTGATTTTGCTCGAGAAGTATTAATCCTTATTTTTATATTTGGATTCGCTGTTTGAGGAGTAGTAATTTTATTAATATTATTATTTGAGACATGTTTAATATCTTGTTTTTTATTATTTACATTATTATTTTGAACAAAAGAATTTTTTTTTTTTTCTTCTCCAATTTCTTGATTTTGATGAACATATCTAAGATTATTATTAGATTGATAATGTTTTTTAATTACTTCAGAGTGTCTTGCTTTATAATTATTGTTTTTAATTTCATTGTTTACTTTTTCATGACTTAAATTATTAGATAAATAAAATTTATCTAAAGAAGGCGTTTTTTGTCTTTCTTTTTTAATTTCTTTCTGAATTTTAAATTTTTTAATTTGATCATTCATAATATTTTTACTCATTTCTTCAGATTGATTAATAATAGAATTAACATTAGTTACATATATATTATTTGATTTATAATTATTATTAAGATTATTATCACTTTTATACATTCCATTATTTTTATTTTTAACATTTAAAATTTTATTATTTGAATTTTTCCTTGGTTCAGGTTTAACATAAGTAATTTTTTGAATTTTTTTTGATTTTGAATTTCTTTCATTAAATTTTTGACTTCCATATAAACTTAAAATAATAAGTAGATCATCATATAAATTTAATTTCTTACATTTTTCAACAAAAGTATTATTTTCAATAACATCTTTCATATTAGGTCTATGAATATAATTTTTTTCTAAAAGCATATCAACAATTTTTTTTAAATCTTTAGAATATTTAAGAGAATTAGAAATAGGTTCATAATGTCCATTAGTGATTTTAAAGAAAAGAGCAGCTTGATTTTTAGCACTATAAGGTTTTTTAAAAGTAATTAATTCATATAATATACAACCTAAAGCCCAAACATCACTTTTTTCATTATAAGGTTTTTCTTCACACATTTCAGGACTTAAATAATAAGGTGTTCCTATAAATGTATGTGCATGAATTGTATTTTGTAATATTTTTGCAACTCCTAAATCACCTATTTTAATATGTAAATCTTTTGTTAAAAAAATATTTAATGTTTTTAAATCTCTATGTAATATTTTGTGATAATGCATATATGATAATCCAAGAGACATTTCTATAAAAAATTGCCATATTTGATTTTCAGGTAATATTTTATTCTTTTTTTTACAGTCATTTATAAATGATGATAAATCACCATTTTGACAATATTCCATTACTATATTTAATGTGTTATTTTCTTCATATGAATCATAATATTTTACTATATATTTACAATCGAGTTTTTTTAAAATTCTTGCTTCGTTTTTTGCTTCTTCTATATTTTCTTTATTTTCATTTGTGTAAAAAGGAATTTGTTTTATCACAAAAATCGTTTTTTTATCATTTTTTTTCTGGGCTTTAAATACCATTCCATATGAACCTATTCCTATTCTTTCTTTTAATTGATATTGAGGAATTGACATGAAAATTTAAGTTTAATTATTAAAAATTAAATTTTTAAATTAATATTTTCAATTAATAAATAAGTTGTTTAATATAGATAAAATAAAAAAAAATTTTACAGATTTAAATATTTTTTATCAATAAACAACTTTCAAAAAAATATTTTATAATTTTTTAAAATAAAATGTCAGATAACGAAGAATCAATAATCTCAGAACCAACAATATCATATTCCTATACATCATCAAATAATTTTAGTTCAGGAAGTTTAAAAAAAGTTAAAAAAATAAGTCATAATTTAACATTTACACCTTTATGGAAAAGTGATATAAAATCAGAATATGATTTAGAAAAAGAAGAAAATCATAAATATAGAAAATCTGCATTTTTTACTCACAGAAATGAAAATTATAATAGTACTTTTTTTAGAGTAAGTACAGCTGGAGATTTAAGAAGAATAACTCCTGATTATCCTCAGACACAATTGGTTTCTAAAAAAGAAAGTGAGAATAATATCACTTATAATAAAAATAATAATAAAAACAGTGATTTTACTGAAAAATATGATGAATTAATTGAAAAATTAAAAAGAAGTCCTCCTCAAGTAAAAACAAATTTTCATGATGAGATTTGCATTGATGAATTTTATTTAAATCCTGAAGATAATAATATAAATAAAAATAATTCTTTTAGACAAAGAAATACAAAAGATGATTTTTCAATATCTCAAAAAAGATTTTCAAGTCCTCTGATATTTAAAAATAGTAAAGAAGATAGAAGATGTTCAGTTCAATATAATCTTTTAATGTTTACTGAAGAAAAAGTAAAAAATTTCACAAATACAGAAGATATATCTGATTTTTATGAATATACTGAAAGATGTATGGAAATGATTTTAGATTTAGATCAATCAAAACAAGAAAAAATAAAAGAAAAAATAAATTTACATTTTCCAAAAGATGAAAAAAACAAAAAAATAGCGTTATTTGATTTAGATGAAACATTAGCACATTGTGTAGGAGAAATAAAAGAAAATGATATAAATATAAAGCCATATAAACATATAGTAAATGTAACATTACCTTCAAGAAAAAAAACAAAAATAGGAATAAATATACGTCCAAATTGGAAAGAAACAATGGATTTTATTAAAGAAAAATATCAAATTGTAATTTATACTGCTAGTCATCAATCATATGCAGATGCTGTTTTAAATTATATGGATCCTAAAAAAAAATATACAAAATATAGATTATATAGAAATCATTGTGTTCAAGCAAATGTCAATGGAAAAAAATTCTATATTAAAGATTTAAGTATATTTGATAAATATTACAATTTAAAAGATATTGTTATTGTAGATAATTCAGTTTTAAGTTTTGCTTATCATTTAAATAATGGAATACCAATTGTTCCTTATTATGATTCTGAAGAAGATTCAGAATTACAAATTTTAGGTTTTTACTTACTTTCAATTTATGATTATGATGATTTAAGAGAAGCAAATAAAATTCATATTAGAATCAGTTATTATTTAGAAAAAGCTAGAAAAGATAGAGAAGAAGAAGAAGAAGAAGAAGAAGAAGAAGAAAATGAATTTGATGAAATTGATATTATTAGTGAAAATGAAGAAGAAAATAATCAAGGAAATTATTATAATATTCCAGATGATATTACTAATAATACTTCTGATAAAAATAATAACGATGATAATAATGAAGGTATTGTTAAGAAACATGAAAGCAAAAAAATGTATAATAAGAAAAAGTTTGATAGAAGTCAAACTATTAGTATTAATTTAATTAAGAACAAAAATAATAATTTACAATTAAGTCCTGAAAAACCAAGAAGAAAAAATTCTGGTTTGAATATTATAAATATTTGGAAAGGAATTAGAAGGCAAATGACTACTCTAGGTTAAAAAAAAATTTTAACATATATATGAATAAAAAATATATATAAAATGCAAACATAAAATCAATTTATGTTATAAATGTTTTTCTGAAAAATTTTTAGAGTTAAATTAAAAGAAAACAAAACTATTTGTTTTAATGAAATTTTACTTACTATATATTGTGAGATAGATTCTTATAATAATTAATTTATTTATCGATTTTATAAATATTAATTAAATTTTTTTAAATTAAAAATGAAATGACCTTCAAAAAAAATATTGATTGATTAAAGATATTACTAAAATAATAAATAAAACCTTTGGAAATTCATGAACAAAAAATACAAACTGAAGAATCAAAAGAAGAAGAAAGATCAAAAATAAAAAATATAAAAACATAAAAAAGAAGAGAATAAATCAAAATTCAAAATAAAAAAATAAATAATTAAAATAATATATGTGAAGAAAAAGAAAAAGTAAAAAATAGAATTATATGAAAAATAAAGGAAGTAATTTTGCTAAAGTTGCAAAAGATAAATAATCATCACTGAAAAGAAAAAAATCATTTTAAAAAGTTAAAAATTTTTTTTTGGATGTTTTACCATTTCTCAAAATGAGAATACTCAATTATATAACAATTCTGATAATGAATAAAAAATAATATGAGACTAAAATATCATTAAAAATAAATTTAAATTCAGTTTATAATTATATTTAAAAACTAATAAATAACTATATTTATTTAAACAATTTAGGAAGAATTTTTTGAGCTCTTTCATAAAATTCATTAAAAGTAACCATTTCTTCTTTATTTTCTATAATTTCATTTAATAAAGGACTAATAGCATTCAAAACTTTTTGAGAAAAATTAGAAGTATTTAAAGTATCATAAGAAATAAAATTATCTTTATCATGATCAAGAAGATTAAAAATTTCTTTATATTTATTTATTTGTTCCTTTTCAATCATTTCTTGAGCTTTATTCATCCAATTTTTTTTAGTTATATTAGATTTTTTTGAAGAAGAAGTAGTATTCAATCTATCACTTTCATTTTCTTTTATAATAGTAATATTTTTAATATTGTTTTGAATTTCTTTTTCTTTTTTTTTTGGATTTTTATCAGCAACTTCAATAATTATTTCTCCTGATATTTCTTTTGGATTATTATTAACATATTTACTTTCATGAAATATATTCTTACAAGAATGAGTTGGAATTTTATAATTTTTTGATTTCTTGTTTATGATGGGATGAAAAGGATGTTTTTCTTGAAATTCTTTATCTCCTCTTTCTTTTTTTTTTTGTTTATAATTCTTTGCATCATTAAATAATGATTCAAAATAATTTTTTTTTTTTATTTTTGGAGATCTATTCTTATTTATTATAGGAGTAAAACTTCCATTATTTGAATATAATTCATTGATTAAATTCTTTTGGGCAAATTTTTTAAATACTTTAAGTTGACTTTGTTTACCTTGTTCTATTAACCTATCTTCAACATTCATATTTTTATATCTATTGCCAATATCAGATGATTTATTTAATCTTTTACTATATTCATTTATTTTTGGAATGAAAGTAAATTCTTTTTTAAAATTATAATTTTCATAATTTTGTTCTTGAGTTCTTCTTGATTCTTTTTTCTTTTTAAAATCCATTGCTTTTCTATACATTTCCTGTCCTAATTCTTCTCCTTTAATATTTGATTTCTTTTTAATAACAAATATATTATTTTTTTTTTTTGTTTTCTCATTTGATCTGGAAACATTTTTTTTCGGAATTTTAATTTGAGTTTTTTCTTTTTTTGTGGGAGTAATAATATATTCATTTTGATTTTTTTTTGAATTTTTGTTTGACATGAAACTATTTAGAGATAAATTATTATTATTCTCATTATTTGATTCTTCTTTTTTTCTTGTTACTGGTGGTGGCTGTTCTGTTGAGAAATTGTTTATATTAATTTTTTTTTCTAAATTATTTTCTTCAATATCATTTTCTTTTTCATTTTGAGATAAATTATACAATTCATTCAATTCATTCGAACAATTTTCGTTGTTAATATCTTCTTCTAATTCTTTCATATTATTAGATATATTTTCTTGTATTTTTTCAATTATTTCATTTTTTGTATTTTCTGAATAATGATGCAATGTACAATAATTATTTATTTGTTCCATAACATTCAAGTTATCATTTAAATTAACTTTTATATTTATGTTTTTTTTGTTTTTTGTTTGAAAAGATAAAGATAAATGATTATCTGAATTTTCACTCAAATTATCATTGTTTAATATTTTATTGTCCATGTTTAAATATTGTGATTTTGAATTAATCGAATTTTCAGTAATCATTTTTTAATTTTATGGGTGCAATTATTATTTTTCAATAAATTTAAATTGATATCTTAAATATTTATAAATTATTTATTTTTGAACAATTAATGAAAATAATATATGTCTTATAAAATAAAAAGGATTTTTTATTTTTCAAGAATAACAAAATTCAAAAGTAAGTTTGCCAAAAAAATTATTCTTTAATTAAAATTAATAAAAGAAGTATGAAAAAATTAAATTAAGCAAATACTTAAATTATTATGAGATACCAAATGAAGAAAAAAATTCAACTCAATAAAAAAAATTAAATTCATATTAAAACTCTGATTTATAGAATAATCCTTCAAAGATATCATCAAATAAGTTTTGTGGTAATAAAAATAGAATAACTCAAAAATTGAAAAACTAAAAAAATAAAATTATATTAGAAAAAGAGATGAATATCAATTTTTAATAAAATAATAATCATAATATAATGAAACAATCATTATTTTATATATTTAAAAAGCAAAAAGATGATTAAAAAATTTGTTAATATAATCCTAAATGTAAAATATAATGTTTTCATTGTGATTGTATGAATATTTTTTCATCAGATGAAGATAAAGAATGGTTTTGTTCTAAAGAATATAAAAAGAAAAGTAAAAGAAGATAAAAAAAGAAAAAAAACATGAATAAAAATAACTCAAAAATAAAATAATACAATAAATTATTTTTTATTTATTTAATTATTTTAATCTATATTTGTTTCTCTAAATAAACTTCTTCATATTATATATTAATATATGTATTAAAAAAATATATAAATAAAAAAATGAAAAAATTTCTTTTTATAATATTTCTAGTATTCCAATTGAATAAAATTAAATGTGAAGATGAAGTAATTTTAAATTTAACTGAACCAGGTTTTAAATTTGTAAGATGTGATCATGGTCATACTCCAGATGTCGTTGGTGATTGTACCAGATTTCAAACAGAAAATTCATCTTGTTGTTATTTTACTTATGGAAAAAGTACTTCTTGTATTTATCTTGGTATTAGATATCTTGGCTCTGGACAATATGGTGATTTATATATTGAATGTAATAATTATTTTGTTAAGTTTAATAAATTTATTATTTTCTTTTTAATGTTTATTCTTCTTTAAATATTTTTTTGGAATATTTAAATGTAAAAGTTTAATTTTATATTTATTTTCTCATTCCTTACTATCATATTTTATTGTCTTTAAAAACTTTAGTAATTTATAACTTCATAGATTTTATATATGAGGTGTTATATAAATTCTCACAATTTTTTAAAAATTTATTTAAATTAGAAAAATAATCTATATATTTAATCTTTTGATGTTCAATATTTAATAAATATTCAAACAAAATTTTTCAATATTTTTAATCTTATATATAATATCTAAGTTTTTGATATATATTTATAATTTTATTTAATATTTACTCGTCTTTTTAATGTATCTTAAAAAATATATAATTATTTACTTTAAAAATATTAAGCCCAATTATAATATTATTAAAAAATAATAAAAACTTCATATTTTAGAAAAATATTATATTTTAATTCATTGTTAAAGAAAAAAACACTAAATAACAAAATATCAATTGAAAATTTAAAATATTTAATTCAAAAAATAAAAATAAAAAACCTAACTTAAACTAGCAATAACCTGTTCTCTGATTTTTTGTTCATATTCATCAGAATAATAATTCATAATTTCTTGAGAATAATAATCAGAAAAAGCTTTTAAATCATCTTCCAAGCTTTTATAAGTGCTTTTTAATTTAATTAACTTTTTCAAAGTTTTATTTTCAATAAGAGTTCTCTTATAACTTTTATATTCACCAAGTAACCCATGAATTCTTCTAACAATTAAACTTAATATTTTTTCATATGCAACATCATCAACTCCACCATAATTAGGTCTATCTAACAAAGGAATTAAAGCATTTAAATTAGTATTATTTTGAATAATATTTTCTAAAGCTTCTCTGGCATTATTAACTAAATAATTAGGTAAATTTTTATTTAAACACAATTCAAGTAATCTATAAGGAATATTGTAATATTTAATATTATCATTAACTCCAATAGCTAAATCTTCAACTAAACCATTAGTAATATCTGGATTAGGATAACTTGCCATAAATGATATTGCATTACAAGCATAAGATATTGTTTCTGGTCTTTGTTCATATAAACATAATGCTAAAACTTTATGTCCACTTAATCTTTTTATTTGTTCTGCTTGTTCTTTAGAAAATTGAGCTAATGTTGCTATTACTTGTAATCCTGCATTTCTTGCACTTCCAAAATTTTGTTCTAAAAATTTTATTAATGTCTCACATTTTATTTTAGCACTCACTTGACTTGTATGTCCAGCTCCATGTTTAGCAATATTATATAATAAAGAAAGGCAATTTTGTTGACAAATAGGATCAGCACTTTTTGTTTGAATCGGATCATTAGTTCTAATATTATACATATTAGTTTTACTACTTCCAGCAATATTTTCTTCAAGTAATTGATTATTTAGGGAATTAATAATTTGCGCAGCTTTATCACTAGAATTTTGAGCAATATAACTCAAACATAAAAGAACTTGTCTTCTTAACATAGTATCTTTAGTTTGTAAATAATGTAAAATTACACCTAAAGTATCTTTTTCATCGCATAATCTCCTAGTATGACTTTCACTATGTTTTGCAATATTAGACATAGTTAAAACAGCTTGTCTCTTTAATTTAATATCAGGTTCCTGTAAACATAAAGAAAGAGGTTCAATAGCTCCAGCATTAATAACTTCCCTTGCAAGATCTTCACCATTCATGCATATTTTTTGTAAAGCATTTGCTGCAAATTGTTTCACTTCTCCATCACAGTCTTCTAAACATGAAACTAAAAATGTTATTACTCCTCCTGAAACAACTTTTCCTGCTAAGGCTTTCCATTTCGATAATTTACCTAAAAGACGACATGCTGTTTTTTTATAAAATCTATTTGATGTTTCTAATGATTTTAATATCAAATTCAAAATCTGACCATTGTCATCATTTACCACTTGAGATGCTATCTCCTCATCTGCTCCTGCTAGTGTTCCTATAGCTAATGCTGCATATTGCTTTATAGAGATCACAGGGTCTGTGAGGAGTGGACCCAAAAGTCTAATAGCGTCCAAACGCTTTAGTAATTCAACATTACGGTTGTCTTTACCTCCTGCTAAGGCTGCTACTGTTTGAACGAAGATTATACGTGAACGTTGATATTCTTCAAATGGTTGTATAACTGCTCGAGACATTTTTATTTAATTATGCTTTTTTCTTTAATTTTTTTTTAGGACTTTTTGAGGGAAATTATTATTTATTTTTAAATTAAAAAATAATAGGAAAAAATAATAAAAATTAAATTAAGTATACATATATTTTTTCTAATTCTAAATTTTATTTATTTCATGATACTCATTATATATAAAGCTATTTTAAACAAAAATCAACCATTTTTAAATAAATTTAAAATATACTATAATTTGATATAAATAACACAAACATATTTACAAAAATTATTTTATTTTCAAAATCAAAAATTCGGAATTTTTAATATTAAAAATTGATTTTCTTTTCATTGATATGTTATAATTTTAAAAGATGAAAAAAATTTTTCACATTTTAGACAATAATTTTAATTATTAATGATAATATTATTCACTATATCTGAATCTTTAGATAAAAAAGAAATATTCACAAAAATTTCCTTAATCCCAGTAATTATATTTAATTTTGAAATTGAAGTATCATTGTTATGAAAAAATTTTGATTTAATTTAACATTTTCATTTTGACTCATTTTGTACAATAGATTATTATATTAAGAGTTTCCTTATTAATTAATTATATGAAAATTAAGCAGAAGATATTATTTAGGAAATCTTTAAAAATTATAAAATAAGAGAATATATTATTAATCTTTTTTTTATGTCAAATAATTTGGAAATGATAAATTTAATAGAATATAATGTTAAAAGAAAAGGTGATGGAATCCTTTAAAAAAAAATATAATGAAGAAAATTATAACAGATTTATTCAAGGAATAAGAGAACAATATCTATTCAATATATATATAAAAAAGAAAATAATATTTCAAGAGGAGATTATTTGCTAACAATTATTTGTTTCAATTTTATTACCAAGATATTTTAATTTGAATATTATTTTTTCAAAATATTACATGGGTGTCATTATTTTTTATAAAATTTGTATTTACATTTTTTAAAAATAAATTTTCATATTTACAATCAATAACAAGTTTAATAAAAAATAAAATAGAGAATAATCTATAAAAAACATAATAAAAACAGTGAATCATTAAATACTTCACAATAACTATCATTTTTAAATTTTCATTATTTTTTTGAACTATCTTTTCCAAATAATAAATAATAACAATATAATCCATTTTCTATTTGTTCAATATTAATACCAATATATTTGGAACTTTTACTTAAAAGATTTTTTCTTCTATGACACAAAAAATTAGTATCATCAACAATTTGAAGAAGAACGGATAATTCAATATTTGAATTCATTATATCATAATGAAAATTAACTAATTCAATATTTTTTTCAAGTAACTTTAATTTAATATTATTTAAAGTTTTAGTTAAATAATTTTCTTTAATACATTCATTGATTGGATTTTCAATTAAATTTTCATTTAAATTATCAGGAAAAGGAAAAGTTAAATCATTTCTTAAAATTAAAGGTTGAAGAGGTTTTTTTTTTGAAATATTATTTTTACAAGATTCAAAAGCATCATAACCTTTATTTAATTTAATTTTATTATTTTTATCAACTTGTAAAAAGAATTCTTTATTTATAGTTAAAATAAAAGGATAATATTTTGTTATTTTTTCTTCTATAATTTTAGGATTTGTTCTTATTAAATTTATTTCATTAAACATTGATTCTCTCATATTTTCTAAATAATTTATATTTTCATTTTTTATTATATTAGATGGTGAAATTATATGAAGAGATGAAATTTTTGAATCTGCTGTTGTGTTTTGTTCATTCAATTTTAATACTTTATTTATTGTAGTTTGCTGTAAAAATAAATAATTTAAATTGCTTTTTGTTGAAAATTTATTCTCATAAATTGGGATATTTTCTAATTTTATTTCTGATTTATTTGAACATACTTGACAACCCATTGTTATAAATTAATTTTTCATTTTTTATTAAAAAAAATATTTTTTTAAGTTTATTTGTTAAGTAAATAATAAAATTTTTTTAAGGAAAAGTGA
>JAEEGI010015543.1_pt1 | contig 15839 bp, 9 predicted proteins | sample 8958751 | NCBI WGS metagenome assembly JAEEGI01 (sample SAMN16246545, study PRJNA631951) | gut metagenome | biome: gut microbiome; feature: rumen; material: KS-attached | host: Bos | place: Iran: Karaj | collected 2018-10
AGTCCGGCAAGCATCCAGATCAGCAGGATGGTCTTTCTGGAATTGGCTGATTTGCGGGGGACATAGGCGGGCGTCAGCTCCGTGAAGGCAACATTGTCTTCGGTCACCTTGACACGGGCCGAGAGGCAGTTCTTGGCCAGCTCAAGGTAGAGCATGCGGGCCAGGTCGGTCTCCGTACTCAGCCGCTGGTACTCGACTTCGGCGGCAGCGGTGCGCTTGCCCTGGTGGCGGTCCTTGAGCCAGGCCAGGGAGGCCTGCTTCTTCTCATAATCCGCCTTGGCGGCCGCATACTGCTTTTCGAGGTATTCCAGGTTGTCGGATGCCTTTTTTACTTTGAATTTGGAAATATACTGCTTGAAGAGGTCGTAGGCCGCGATAGCCAGCTCGGCCGAGGCGGTGGATTCGTTCATCGTCGCGCTCAGCACCACGTGCTTTTCAGATTTGATGACATCCAGGTCCAGACAACTGCGCAGGGCTTTGATCGCAACCGCTTCTTCTTTTGTCAGTGCAGGGGCGTTGATGCCGGTGCTGTCCGCTTCCATGACCGGATTATCTTCCTTGCGCGACTCGATGGCGTCCTTGATGACACCGGGCAGACCGACCGTATAGCGGATCAGGCCTTTGAAGAAGTTCTTCTTCTGGTATTGCTCATCGTTAAACCAGTCGATCAGCGGAATGGGCTCTTCGTATCCCTTGAAGTGGATCGGGGTGTAGGCAAGCTCCTTCAGCAAATCCAGGTTGGAGATGACTTTGGGATAGACAACCGGAGAAATGGGGCCGTCGCTGCTGCCGTCATCCAGGCTGACGCCCGCCAATGAGGCCAGGGAGGAAAGCCGGCTGCTCATGCTGGAGTTATATTGCGGGACGAAGGCGATCTTCGTGACATAACGGTGCTCCATCGCCAGGGCTGCGATCAGTCCCAGGAGGGTGAAGACGCCGGTGACGATCAGGATCGTCTTTTTCCGTCTCCAGAGGGTGCGGAACAGGTCGAGGAGATCGATCTCCCTCTCTTCATCGTAATTGTCCATAAGTGCTGCTAGATAAACATTCTGACGAGGGCCGTGATCATGTAGGCGATGGAAGTCGAGGAGGAGGCGATGGTCACGAGTTCGGCCGTTGTCAGTTTCCTGTCCTCCTTCGGCTCGCTGGTGACAACCAGTTCCATGCCGGGTTCCATCTTGAAGTTGGCGCTGCCCTTCTTGGCGACGAGACCGTTCATATAGACGGCGTAGATCTTGTTGGACTTGGTGTTCCTGCGGCGTCCGCCTGCCTGGTTGATATAGTCCCGCCAGGTGTATTTGGGGTTGAAGACGACCGTGTTGGGATAGAACACGGCACCGGAGATCTTGACGGTGTTGTTCATGACGGGGACGGTGATGATGTCTCCCGTGCGCAAGATCACGTCGGCATCCGAACCGGGATTCTTCATGGCTTTTTCCAGATCGATACCGATGGTGTACAGGTCCTTGACCTTGTTCTTGAGGGAATCGATGATGGCATCCTTGTCTTTAGCCTTCATTTCCTGACCCGCCAGTTCGATCGCGACCTCCATCCGGGCCTTTTCGACCTTGGTGATGGTACGCTCGAGCTGCGCGCCCTTGATGTAGGCGTCCGAGGTGAACATGCCGGCCCGCTCGATGATGTCGGAGAGGCGCACGACGTTCTTGTCGATGACATAGGTGCCGGGATAGTTGACTTCACCGTTGATGACGATGGTCTGCGGCTCCCGGTAGTAGAGGAGGCTGCGGATGAAGATGGCGTCCTCGGGCTGCAAGGGCTCTGCGCCGGACTCAGGGTCTGCTGTCAGGTTGATACGACGGACGAATCCCTTGTCTCCGCGGCCCTTGCGCGCCACTTCGATGTTGCTTTTGTCAGCGCCCTCCGTGAAACCGCCGGCCTCCAGGATGGCGTCATACACGGACATCCCACTCCGGAAATTCAGTTCGCCTTCATTCCTGACTTCTCCGTAGATCCGGATGATGGTTGAGTCGCGGAGTTCGGTGGCGGAATAGACATGGAGGCTGTCCTCGCGGGCGAGAAGCATCCGGGTCTTGCCGCTCAGGATGTCGTCGAGGTTGAGGTTGACCGATGTCGGTTGCATGCTCTCGTCCTTGCGGAACAAGGTTGCGCGGCTCTTGTAGGCATCTTCCCCGAGCCCCCCGGCTGCTTCAATAAGGGCTTTGACGTCCGGAATCCTTTCGGAGATGGGATAGAAACCGGGCTGCCGCACGGAGCCGCGGATACAGACCCGGTTGGCGAACTCGACGGTGCGGCGGTTGATGTAAATGAGGTCTCCGTGCGTCACGGCGAAGGAGAACATCTCGCTGTTGAGGACCTCGTAGGACAGACCCTTCGTCTCACCCCTGCGCTCAAGGTAGACCCGGTCCGTGGCGGCATCGTCACTGAATCCGCCCGCGTAGGTGATCAGGTCGGCGACCGTTTCCCCTTCCCGGGCTTCGTAGCGCATCGGACGCTTGGCGTCTCCGTCCACGGTGACGACGGAGTGGTAGGACGGGACGGAAATGATGTCTCCGTCCTGCAGTTTCAGGTCTTCGGAATAGGCACCGTGGAAAACGAAATCATAGAGATCGAAACTGCCGGCGAATTTACCGTCACGGTACAGGCGGATGTCACGGACGGAAGCCGTCTCTTCGACGCCGCCGGCCATGAACAGGGCGGATGTGACCTGTGCGAGGGCCGGAAGCGCATAGGCGCCCGGCACGACCACGTCACCCACCACGTTGACCGTGATGGAACGGGCCCGGTTGAGGCTGAGCTTGATATGGGTGCTGCTGCCGATATCGCCGTAGATACGGGACAGACGGGTCTTCAGGGTGCTCTCGGCACGTTTGAGGGTCATCCCTCCGATGGCGACCGGACCGACTCCGTTGATCAGGATGGTGCCGTCCCGGGCGACCACACTGTTGATCTTTGCCGTGGAGTTGCCCCAGACGTCTATGGTGATATCATCTCCTGGCCCCAGGATGTAGTTGGCGGGAGCCGGAGCGTTGATGCTGGGGATGATGCTGAGTCCTTTGGAAGAGAAGAAGTCGTGACCGAAAATCTGCTTGGTTTTATCTATTTCCGTTTCTTCGTCTTTCTTGGCCTGCTTGAGCTGGATCACCCCTTCCGGCTCCTGGCTGGTTTCCAGGGTGACAGCCTCGGACTGGGACCTGGCTTTGGAAGGGTCGTTGAGCAGTGCTTCGATCTCGCTTTCGCTATAACCATAGGACTTGGCCATCGCCTTGGCCGCCTCGATCTCGCTGATGGACTGGGCCGACGCGAAAACAGGGAGCAGCAGGGCACTCAGGACAAGTATCAAAAGTCTGTTATTCATCAGTTTCGCCTTTTATACAAGTTTCAAATATAACAAAAGAACGGAAAATATACAAAAAACCGGTCCGCCATGATGACGGACCGGTTGAAAGGAAATCAACCTGTACGGGCCTACAGCTCGCTGAGCTCCTGGACCATCTCGTCCTTGCGGCCGACGATGATGTCCTGATAGTCATTCAGGCCGGTGCCGGCAGGGATCAGATGACCGCAGATGACATTCTCCTTGAGGCCTTCAAGTTTGTCGATGCGGGCGCGGATCGCAGCCTCGCTGAGCACCTTGGTGGTCTCCTGGAAGGATGCCGCACTGATAAAGCTGTTCGTGCGGAGAGCGGCGCGGGTGATACCCTGGAGGACCAGACGGGCCGTAGCCGGCTGGGCTTCGCGGGCGACGAGCATCTTGAGTCCCTGGCGCTCGAGCGAGGAATTCTCGTTGCGGAGCGTACGGGCGTCGATGATGTCGCCGGGTGCGAATTTCTGGGAATCACCACCGTCAAGGATGAAATACTTACCATAGATGGCGTCGTTGGTGTCCATGAAGGTCCACTTGTCGACCAGTTCTTCCTGGAGGAAGTCCGTGTCGCCGGGGTTGACGATCTCGACCTTGCGCATCATCTGACGAACGATGATTTCGAAGTGCTTGTCGTTGATCTTCACACCCTGGAGGCGGTAGACGGCCTGGACTTCATTGACGATGTATTCCTGCGCCCGGACCGGTCCGAGGATGTCGAGGATGTCGGAAGGGGAGACTCCGCCGTCTGAGAGGCGGCTTCCCGCACGGACATAGTCGTTCTCCTGGACAAGGATCTGCTTCGAGAGGGGCACCAGGTAGTGTTTCTCGACGCCGGACTTGTTCTTGACGACGATTTCGCGGTTACCACGCTTGGTCTTGCCCATGATGACCTCTCCGTTGATCTCGGAGATGATGGCAGGGTTGGACGGGTTGCGGGCTTCGAAAAGCTCGGTGACGCGCGGCAGACCGCCGGTGATATCGCTCGCCTTGCCGATGGCGCGGGGGATCTTGATGATGATCTCGCCGGCCTTGACCTTCTTGCCATTCTCGGCGATGACATGGGCGCCCACAGGCAGGTTGAACTGCTTGAGGATGTTACCCTTGTCGTCGAGGATGTTGAGGGTCGGGTTCTTGGTCCTGTCGCGGGCCTCGATGATGACACGGTCGCGGTTGACGCTGAACTCGTCAGCGATTTCCTCGCGGTACGTGACACCTTCGATCATGTGCTCGTACTTGATCGTACCGGCCGTCTCGACGATGGTGATGGCGTTGTAAGCGTCCCAATCGCAGATCAGGTCGCCCTTGACCACCTTCTCGCCGTCGGCCTTGTACAGCACGGCGCCGTAGGGGATATCGTACTGGGAATAGGTGTATCCGGTATTTTCGTCGACGACGCGGACTTCGGTGGAACGGCTGACGACCACGTTCTCCTTCTCACCTGCGTCATTGATGCGGGTGATGGTACGGAGATCCGTGAATACGAGTTTGCCGTCGTACTTGGCGGTGATGGAAGAATCGACCGCCGCACCTCCCGCGACACCACCGACGTGGAACGTACGGAGGGTCAGCTGGGTACCCGGCTCACCGATGGACTGCGCGGCGATAACGCCGACGACTTCGCCCTTCTCGACCATGCGGCTGGTAGCGAGGTTGCGTCCGTAGCACTTGGCGCAGACGCCTTTACGGCTTTCGCAAGTGAGGACGGAACGGATCTCGACCTGCTCGATGGGGAGACTGTCGATCAAGCGCGCGGCATCTTCGCGGATTTCCTCGCCGGCACGGATGATCAACTCGCCCGTAAGCGGGTTGTGGATGTCGTGCACGGAAGTACGTCCGAGGATACGTTCGCCGAGGGACTCGACGACGTCGTCCTTGTTCTTGATGGCCGTGGCGATCAGGCCGCGGAGCGTTCCGCAGTCTTCTTCGGTGATGATGACGTCGTGGGACACGTCCACGAGACGGCGGGTCAGGTAACCCGCATCCGCCGTCTTCAAGGCGGTGTCGGCCAGACCCTTACGGGCACCGTGGGTCGAGATGAAGTACTCGAGCACCGTCATTCCCTCCTTCAGGTTGGAAACGATCGGGTTCTCGATGATCTCGGCACCGGCGGCACCGGACTTCTGAGGTTTCGCCATCAGGCCGCGCATGCCGCACAGCTGCTTGATCTGCTGGGTGGAACCACGCGCTCCGGAGTCCAGCATCATGTAGACGGGATTGAATCCCTGCTGGTCGGCGGAAATCTGCTTGGTGACGATGTCGGTCAGGTTGTTGTCGATGGCGGTCCACAGGTCGATCACCTTGTTGTAACGCTCGTTGTTGGTGATGAAGCCCATCGCGTAGTTGTTCTTGATGTCTTCCACCTGACGGTAGCCTTCGTCGATCAGCTTCACCTTCTCGTCGGGGACGAGGACGTCGCCGAGGTTGAAGGAGATGCCGGCCCGGAAGGCCTGGTCGTAACCGAGGTTCTTGATGTCGTCGAGGAACTTGGCCGTGCGGGTCACGCCGGTGTTCTTGATGACTTCGGTGATGATCTTGCGGAGGGCCTTCTTGCCGAGCACTTCGTTGACGAAGGGCACCTCGTCGGGTACGTACTGGTTGACAATGATGCGTCCCGCCGTGGTCTCAACCATCTGCGTTCCCTTGGAAGCGTCCTGCTTGTCCACGGGAATGCGGACGTTGATCTTGGCGTGCATCTCGATCGCCTTCTCGTTGTAGGCGATGATGACCTCTTCCGGACCGTAGAAGCTCATACCGGTACCCTTGGCGCCGGGACGGATCTTGGTGATGTAGTACAGACCGAGAACCATGTCCTGCGAAGGGACGGTGATAGGAGCTCCGTTGGCCGGGTTGAGGATGTTCTGGGAGCCGAGCATCAGCAGCTGGGCCTCCATGATCGCAGCGTTGCCGAGCGGGAGGTGCACGGCCATCTGGTCACCGTCGAAGTCGGCGTTGAAAGCCGTACAGGCGAGCGGATGCAGCTGGATGGCCTTGCCTTCGATCATCCGGGGCTGGAAAGCCTGGATACCGAGGCGGTGCAGGGTCGGCGCGCGGTTGAGGAGCACGGGGTGGCCCTTCATCACGTTCTCGAGGATGTCCCAGATGACGGGATCCTTGCGGTCGACGATCTTCTTGGCCGACTTGACGGTCTTGACGATGCCGCGCTCGATGAGTTTGCGGATGATGTAGGGCTTGTAGAGCTCGGCCGCCATGAATTTCGGCAAGCCGCACTCGTGCATGTTGAGCTCCGGACCGACGACGATGACGCTACGGGCGGAATAGTCCACGCGCTTACCGAGGAGGTTCTGGCGGAAGCGGCCCTGCTTACCCTTGAGGGAATCGCTGAGCGACTTGAGCGCCCGGTTGGTCTCGCTCTTGACGGCGGAGGACTTCTTGGAGTTGTCGAAGAGGGAGTCGACGGCTTCCTGGAGCATGCGCTTCTCGTTGCGGAGAATGACTTCCGGAGCCTTGATCTCGATCAGCTTCTTCAGACGGTTGTTGCGGATGATGACCCGGCGGTACAGGTCGTTCAGGTCGGAGGTGGCGAAACGTCCGCCATCGAGGGGGACGAGCGGCCTCAGATCCGGGGGAATCACGGGGATGACCTTCATGATCATCCACTCGGGACGGTTGACGTCCTTGGACTCCACGAACCATTTCACGACCTGGAGGCGCTTGAGGATTTCCGCCTTGCGCTGCTGGGAGCTTTCGACGGCCATCTTCTGGCGCAGTTCTTTTCCGAGCTCTTCGACGTTGATCTGCTTGAGCAGGTCGTAGATACCCTCGGCGCCCATCTTCGCGATGAACTTGTTGGGATCGTCATCGGGGAGAGCCCAGTTGTCCTGCACACGGGCGACTGCATCGAGGTACTCGTCCTCAGACAGCAGCTCCATCTGCGGGATGTTCGTGGCGCCGCTCTTTACGACGATGTACTTCTCGTAGTAAATCACGGACTCGAGCTTCTTGGCCGGCAGGCCGAGGAGCGCGGAGATCTTGTTGGGAGCGGACTTGAAATACCAGATGTGGGCGACGGGGACGGTCAGGGTGATGTGGCCCATCCTTTCCCGGCGCACCTTCTTCTCAGTCACCTCCACGCCGCAGCGGTCGCAGACGATGCCGCGGTAACGGATCCTCTTGTACTTGCCGCAGTAGCACTCGTAGTCCTTGGTGGGACCGAAGATCTTCTCGCAGAACAAGCCGTCCTTTTCGGGCTTGTAGGTGCGGTAGTTGACCGTTTCGGGCTTCAGGACTTCGCCGCAGGACCTTGCGGTGATGTCTTCGGGGGACGCCAGGGAGATGCTGATCTTCTGGAAATTGCTCTTGACTTTGTTATCCTTGTTGTAGAAAGTAGGCATATTTCTTCTCTGTCAAATCGTCCATTAATTAATCCAACGTGACTTTCAGGCCCAGGCCCCGGAGCTCGTGCAGAAGCACGTTGAGGGACTCGGGTATGCCTGCCGGAGGCATCGGATCGCCCTTGACGATGGCTTCATACGTCTTGGAACGTCCGGTGACGTCATCGGATTTGACCGTAAGGATCTCCTGGAGGGCGTTGGCCGCGCCGAAGGCCTCGAGGGCCCAGACTTCCATCTCACCGAAACGCTGGCCGCCGAACTGCGCTTTACCGCCGAGGGGCTGCTGGGTGATGAGGGAGTAGGGACCGATCGAGCGGGCGTGCATCTTGTCGTCCACCATGTGTCCGAGCTTGATCATGTAGATTACACCGACCGTAGCGGGCTGGTCGAACCAGTCGCCGGTGCCGCCGTCGCGAAGGCGCGTCTTGCCGAAGCGGGGCAGGCCGGCCTTGTCGGTGTAACTGCAGATCTCGTCGATGCTGGCACCGTCGAAGATCGGGGTCGAGAACTTCAGGCCGAGCTTGCTGCCCGCCCAGCCGAGGACGGTCTCGTAGATCTGTCCCAGGTTCATGCGGGAAGGCACGCCCAGCGGGTTGAGCACCAGGTCGACCGGCGTACCGTCCTCAAGGAACGGCATGTCCTCGCGGCGGACGATCTTTGCGACGATACCCTTGTTACCGTGGCGTCCGGCCATCTTGTCACCGACGGTGATCTTGCGCTTCTTGGCCACATAGACCTTGGCGAGCTGCATCACTCCGTTCGGGAGTTCGTCACCGATCTTGATCTTGTCCATCTCACGCTTGCATTCCGCCGCGGCGGTCTTGCGCGCGATGCAATAGTTGTTGATCAGGTCACGGATGAGGAGGTTGGCCTCCTTGTCGGCCGTCCACTTGTTGGAGTTGATGTTGTCGTAGTCGATATCCTTGAGCATCTCGGCGGTGATCCGCTTGTCTTTCTCGATGATGTCGACGCCGTAAAGGTCGCTGATGCCGGCACTCTTCTTGCCGCGGGTCAGCACGGCGAGCTTCTGGAGGAACTCGCTGCGCAGTTTCGCGCTGAAGCGGTCGAACTCGTCCTGGCGCATCTCCAGCTTGGTCTTCTGGTCGGCGCGGGCGGCGCGGCGGTTGGTCTCCTTCGCGAGTTTCGCATAGAGGGCGGTCTTGATGACCGTGCCGCTGAGCGAAGGGTTCGCCTTGAGGGACGCATCCTTGACATCGCCGGCCTTGTCGCCGAAGATGGCCTTGAGGAGCTTCTCTTCCGGAGACGGGTCGCTTTCGCCCTTCGGGGTGATCTTACCGATCATGATGTCGCCCGGCTCGATGTGAGCGCCGATCATCACGATACCGTCCTCGCCCAGGTACTTGGTGGCGTCCTCGCTGACGTTGGGGATGTCGGAGGTGAGTTCCTCCATGCCGCGCTTGGTGTCACGGACCTCGGTGAGGTACTCGTCCACATGCACGGAAGTGAGGATGTCCCACTTGACCATCTCCTCGGACAGCACGATGGCGTCCTCGTAGTTGTAACCCTTCCAAGGCATGAAGGCGACCATCAGGTTGCGGCCGAGCGCGAGCTCGCCGTCCTGGGTGGCGTAGCCTTCAGTGAGCATCTGGCCAGCGCTCACCCGGTCACCCTTGCGGACGACGGGAATGAGATTGACCGTCGTGCTCTGGTTGGTACGGCGGTAGTTGGGGAGGGTATAGACGGTCTCCTCGGGGGAGAAGCTGACGAAATTCTCGTCCTCGGTGCGGTCGTACTTGACGCGGATCTCATTGGCGTCCACGTAAGTGACGGTACCGGCACGCTCGGCGATGTACTGGGTGCGGGAGTCCAGGCAGACCCTGCGCTCCAGACCGGTGCCCACGATCGGGGCCTGCGGGGAGAGCAGCGGGACGGCCTGACGCATCATGTTGGCGCCCATCAGCGCGCGGTGCGCATCGTCGTGCTCGAGGAACGGGATCAGGGATGCAGCGACCGAAGCCATCTGGTTCGGGGCGACGTCCATGTAGTTGACCTCTTCCTTCGCGACGACGGGGAAGTCCGCCTCAAGGCGGCACTGTACCCTTTCTTCTTCGATGACGCCGTCGTCGGACATCTTGACGTTGGCCAGGGAGACCAGCTTCTTCTCCTCTTCTTCGGCGCTCATGTAGTGCCAGCCGGAGTTGCTGAGGTCCACCTTGCCGTCCTTGACGTCACGGTACGGGGTCTCGATGAATCCAAGGTCGTCGATCTTCGCATAAACGCACAGGGACGAGATCAGACCGATGTTCGGTCCTTCAGGGGACTCGATCGGGCAGAGGCGTCCATAGTGCGTGTAGTGCACGTCGCGGACCTCGAATCCGGCCCTGTCGCGGGACAGGCCGCCCGGACCGAGGGCGGAGAGACGGCGCTTGTGCGTGATTTCGGCCAGCGGGTTGGTCTGGTCCATGAACTGGGACAGCTGGCTGGTGCCGAAGAAGGAGTTGATGACGGAAGACAGGGTCTTCGCGTTGATCAGGTCCGTGGGGTTGAACTGCTCGCTGTCGCGGACGTTCATCCGCTCGCGGATGGTACGCGCCATGCGGCTGAGACCGACGCTGAACTGGTTGGCGAGCTGCTCGCCGACCGTCCGGACACGGCGGTTGCTGAGGTGGTCGATATCGTCCACCGTCGCCTTGGAGTTGATCAGCTCGATGAGGTACTTGATAATCTCGATGATGTCGGTATTCGTGAGCACCTTCACGTTGGCGTCGGTCGAAAGGCCGAGCTTCTTGTTGAGGCGGTAACGTCCGACACTGCCGAGATCGTACCTCTTCTCGGAGAAGAAGAGCTTGTCGATCACGTCACGGGCCGTATTCTCATCCGGCGGTTCCGAGTTGCGGAGCTGCTTGTAGATGTAGTTGACGGCTTCGATCTCCGTGTTGGTGGGATCCTTCTGGAGGGTGTTGTAGATGATGGTGTACTCGTTGGAGTTGGCCTCATCTTTCTGCAGGAGGATGGTTTTCACCTCGGTCTCAAGGATGTCCTTGATCGTGTCGTCGTCGAGGATCGCACCCCGCTCCACGATGGGGACGGTACGCTCGATGGGGATGACCTCACCGGTATCCTCATCTTCGAAGTCCTCGATCCAAGTCTTCAGGACCTTGGCGGCAAGCTTGCGGCCCTTGTTGGCCTGAAGCTCTTTTTTCGTGACCTTGATCTCATCGGCGAGTCCGAAGATGTCGATGATATCCTTGTCGCTGTCATAGCCGATGGCTCTCAGCAGCGTGGTCACAGGCAATTTCTTCTTCCGGTCGATGTAGGCGTACATCACATTGTTGATGTCCGTCGCAAACTCGATCCAGGAGCCCTTGAAGGGGATGATCCTGGCGGAATAGAGCTTCGTACCGTTGGCGTGCATGCTCTGGTCGAAGAACACGCCCGGCGAACGGTGAAGCTGGGATACGATGATTCGCTCCGATCCGTTGATGACGAACGTGCCGGCCGGCGTCATGTAAGGGATGTCGCCGAGGTACACGTCCTGAACCCGGGTGTCAAAGTCCTCGTGGTCAGGGTCGGTGCAGGAAAGACGGAGCTTCGCCTTGAGGGGTACATCGTAGGTCAAGCCCCTCTCAAGGCATTCCACGATCGAATACTGCGGAGGATCGATGAAGTAATCGATGAACTCCAGACGGTAATTGTTGCGGGTATCTTCAATCGGGAAGACCTCCTGGAAAACCTTGTAGAGACCTTCGTTCCGCCGGTTCTCCGGGGTGGTCTCCAACTGGAAGAAATCCTTGAACGACTTCAGCTGGATCTCCAGAAGGTCAGGATATTCCAGGATTTTGGATGTTGCGAAATCAATACGCTTTTGGGTGGTCTTTTTGGACATAGAGTCTTAAGTGAAAAAGAGAAAACTTAAAGACGGAAAAAAGGTTTAGAGCCTAATACCCCGGCTCTAAACCTGTTTTTTTCCCCGGCAAGGGGGAAGAGGGCGGATTTACTTGACCTCGACGGTCGCGCCGGCCTCTTCGAGCGTCTCCTTGAGCTGCTCGGCCTCTGCCTTAGAAACTTTCTCTTTCACGGTTGCGGGAGCGCCATCGACCAGTTCCTTCGCCTCCTTGAGGCCAAGTCCGAGGGCTTCCTTGACGGCCTTGATGACCTGGAGCTTCGCGGTGCCGGCGCTGGTGAGGACCACGTCGAACTCGGTCTGCTCAGCGGGTTCCGCTGCGCCACCCTCGACGGGACCGGCGGCCACTACGGTAGCGGCGGGCTCGATGCCGTACTCTTCCTTGAGAACTTTAGCAAGTTCCTGAACGTCTTTGACAGTCAAGTTGACCAACTCTTCTGCAAGTTTTTTTACGTCTGCCATAATTGTAATATTTTAAATTGTTTATTGTTATTTGTCTTATTCTGCTGCAGGAGCTTCTTCCGCTGCAGGGGCCTCGGCGGCTGCGGGAGCCTCTTCGGCGGCAGCAGGAGCCTCGGTCGCAGGAGTCTCTTCGGCCTTGGGAGCCTCTTCGACGGCAGGAGCCTCGGCGACGGTGGCCGCCTTGATGATCTTGTCGTCTTCGCCGAGACCCTCGGATGCGTTCTCGAGCGCGGAGAGGACTCTCTGGGCGGGAGACTGGAGCATCGCGATGATGTCGCCGATGAGCTCGAACTTGGACTTGATGGCTGCGAGTTCGTCGAGCTTGTCGCCGACGAAAGCGCATTCCTGGACATACGCACCCTTGATGACGGGCTTCTGGAAGCCTTCCTTCATCAGCTTCTTGATGAGCTTAGCAGGAGCGTTGGGCGTCTCCGTGTACATGATGGCGGTGTTGCCTTCAAGCGTAGGGAGAAGCTGGTTCATTTCCTCGTTGCCAAGGCGCTTGAGCGCGATGGAGAAGAGGGTGTTCTTCACGACCGTCAGCTTGACCTTCTGCTCGAAGCAAGTGCGGCGAAGCTTGGTGGTCTGCTCGGCGTTCAGGCCGGCGATGTCGGTGATGTAGAAATTCGGATATTCGCTGAGGAGAGCGGATACGCTTTCGATAACCTGATCTTTCACTTCTTTTTTCATAGCGCTATCTTTTATTTCTCAGCACCGGTGAGGAATGCCTTCAGATCAACTTTGACGCCGTGGCTCATGGTGGAGCACAGGGCGGCGCTCTTCATATACGTACCCTTGAGGGCCTGCGGCTTCAGCTTGGAGATGGCGTTCAGCATCTCGGCGGCGTTCTCGTAAAGCTGCTCGGGGGTAAAGGAAACCTTGCCGATGGCGGCGTGGATGATACCGGTCTTGTCGACCTTGAAGTCGATCTTACCAGCCTTCACTTCCTTGACCGCGTTGCCGACCGCCATGGTGACGGTACCGGTCTTCGGGTTCGGCATGAGGCCGCGGGGACCGAGGATACGGCCCAGCGCACCGACCTTCGCCATGACGGACGGGGTGCAGATGATGACATCCACGTCGGTCCATCCGGCCTTGATCTTGTCGATGTATTCGTCCAGTCCGACATAGTCGGCGCCGGCTTCCTTCGCTTCGGCTTCCTTGTCAGGGGTGCAGAGCACCAGGACGCGGACGGTCTTGCCCGTGCCGTGAGGCAGGGTGACAACGCCACGGATCATCTGGTTGGCCTTCCTGGGATCCACGCCCAGGTTGCAGGACAGCTCGACGGAAGCGTCAAACTTCGTGAAGGTGATGTCCTTGACCACAGCACATGCTTCAGCAAGGGAATAGGCCTTGGTACGGTCGTACTTCTCGAGGGTGGCCTTCTGATTTTTCGTCAATTTACTCATAAAGCATGCGTGTTTTTAGATGTCCTTGGGGAATTCGCCGGTGACGGTGATGCCCATGCTCCTGGCGGTACCGGCGACCATTTTCATCGCGGACGCAAGGGTAAAGGCGTTCAGGTCGGGCATCTTGCCTTCGGCGATGGTCTTCACCTGATCCCAGGTGATGCTCGCCACTTTCTTTCTGTTGGGTTCTCCAGAACCTTTTTGAACCTTGGCGGCTTCCTTGACGGAAATCGCTACCGGGGGCTGCTTGACCTCGAACGTGAAGGACTTGTCGGAGTATACGGTGATCACAACAGGGAGGACTTTGCCTGCCTGCGCCTGCGTAGCAGCGTTGAACTGCTTGCAGAAGTCCATGATGTTCAGGCCTTTCGAGCCGAGGGCGGGTCCTACCGGAGGTGCTGGATTAGCGGCTCCGCCTTTGATCTGGAGCTTGATGAATCCGGTAATTTCTTTTGCCATAGTCTGTTATTCTTTAGTTACTTGCGTAAAACTGAGTTCCAAAAGGGTCTTCCTGCCGAAGATGACGACGACGACCTTGAGCTTGCTCCGGTCTTCGATGATCTCTTCCACCGTACCGTTGAAACCGCTGAACGGACCGTCGGTGATCTTCACGGCGTCGCCAACCTCGAAATTGACGATGGCTTCGGCCGCGCTGTCCGCGTTCTCGTCCTGCGTGCCGAGGATCCGGCGGACCTCCTCCTCGCGGAGGGGGACCGGGATGCGCTCGAACTGGGTTCCGGAAGTGGTCTTCTTCTCCGTGAGGAAGCCGGACATCCCGGGGACTAGGTTGCGGATGATGTTCTCAAGCTTCGCGCTCAGTTCCGCCTCGATCAAGACATAGCCGGGGAAAAGCAGCTTGTCCACCGCTTTTCTCTTGCCATTCTTGTTGACAATCTCTTTCTTGACTGGAACCAGAACCTGGGAAACCTGATCCTGTAGGCCGCTTCTCTCTATCTCCTTCTCGAGATATTCCTTGGCTTTCTTCTCCTTACCGCCTGCGGTACGGAGAACATACCATTTCTGTTCGCCCATTATTAAATATCAACGGTTAATTACAAGGTGTAAATCAGTGTCATCAAATGCTGGAAAGCATAGTCTATGACCCAAAGCGCCGCCGCCAGGATGACCGTAGCGATCATCACGAGGAAGGCAGAGCTCTGCAGCTTCTCCCAATTAGGCCAGCTGGTCTTCTTGGTGAGCTCGACATAAGACTCTTTCAGATAGTTGACAAACTTTCTCATCTTTACTTTTAATGGACCCCGAGGATTGGAAGCTTGAACGGAGTCTGTTAAACAATTACCAAATCGTAACCTTTGATATGAATTGGCAGGGGAAGCAGGATTCGAACCCACATCGACGGTTTTGGAGACCGCTGAACTACCCTTGTTCTATTCCCCTGAAAACCCGGAAGGCGTACGGGACGCCTCCCGGGGAAATGGCTTGGGAATTACTCCAAGATCTTGATAACCTGTCCGGCGCCGACGGTACGGCCACCCTCACGGACTGCGAAACGAAGGCCTTCGTTAAGAGCCACGGGAGTGATGAGCTGGACATTGATCTCGACGTTATCGCCAGGCATGACCATCTCGATGCCCTCGGGCAGGGTGATCTCACCGGTCACATCCAGGGTACGGATGAAGAACTGGGGGCGATACTTGTTGTGGAACGGCGTGTGACGGCCACCCTCTTCCTTCTTCAGGACATAGATCTGTCCGAGGAAGTGCGTGTGAGGAGTGATGGAGCCGGGCTTGGCGATAACCTCACCGCGCTTGACTTCCTTCTTGTCGATACCACGGAGAAGCAGACCGACATTGTCACCAGCCTCACCCTGATCGAGGAGCTTGCGGAACATCTCGACACCCGTAACGACGGTGTTCTTCGGACGATCGTTGAAGCCGACGATTTCAGCGGGATCGTTGACGTGGATGGTACCAGTCTCGATACGGCCGGTAACGACGGTGCCACGACCGGTGATGGAGAAGATGTCCTCGATAGGCATCAGGAACGGCTTCTCGTTCTCACGGACGGGGAGCGGGATGTAGGTATCCACAGCGTCCATCAGCTCCATGACTTTCTCCTCCCACTGAGGCTCGCCGTTGAGGGCGCCCAGAGCGGAACCGCGGATGACGGGGGCGTTGTCGCCGTCGAAGTCATACTTGCTCAGGAGGTCGCGGACTTCCATCTCGACGAGGTCAAGCATCTCCTCATCGTCGACGAGGTCGACCTTGTTGAGGAACACGACCATCTTAGGGACGTTCACCTGCTTGGCAAGCAGAACGTGCTCGTTGGTCTGGGGCATCGGACCGTCGGTGGCGGCGACCACGAGGATCGCACCGTCCATCTGGGCGGCACCGGTAACCATGTTCTTCACGTAGTCGGCGTGACCAGGGCAGTCGACGTGCGCA
>JAEEGI010015544.1_pt1 | contig 15839 bp, 7 predicted proteins | sample 8958751 | NCBI WGS metagenome assembly JAEEGI01 (sample SAMN16246545, study PRJNA631951) | gut metagenome | biome: gut microbiome; feature: rumen; material: KS-attached | host: Bos | place: Iran: Karaj | collected 2018-10
GCACCTCATCGACGGTGATGAGGCCGGTATCAAGAGCGTTACCATCAGCATCGAGGGTGACTTTGCCTATGGCTACCTGAAGAGCGAGAACGGCGTGCACCGCCTGGTGCGCGTATCGCCCTATAATGCCCAGGGCAAGCGCATGACCTCGTTCGCCTCGGTCTTTGTGACCCCGCTGGTCGATGACACCATCGAGATTACCCTTGATCCGGCGAGGATCTCGTGGGACACCTTCCGCAGCGGTGGTGCCGGTGGCCAGAACGTAAACAAGGTGGAATCGGGTGTGCGTGTGCGCTACCAGTACAAGGATCCCTATACCGGTGAGGAAGAAGAAATCCTCGTTGAGAACACCGAGACGCGCGACCAGCCCAAGAACCGCGAGAACGCCCTGCGCAACCTGCGCTCCATCCTCTATAACAAGGAGTTGCAGCACCGCCAGGAAGAGCAGCGCAAGGTCGAGGACAGCAAGAAGAAAATCGAATGGGGAAGCCAGATCCGCAGCTACGTCTTCGATGACCGCCGCGTCAAGGATCACCGCACCAACCACCAGACCAGCGACGTGGGCGGCGTGATGGACGGCGACCTCGACGACTTCATCAAGGCCTACCTCATGGAGTTTGCCGAGAGTTAATTTCCCCCCTACTCCCATCCAGACAATAACCCCATCAACCCAAAATAACCTCACGGGAATGAACGAGAAATTCACTATCGTCAAGGTCAGCGGCAAGATTGTCGAGAAAGCCGACGAGCTGCGCACCTTTGTAAAAGCCTTTGCCGCCATCAAGGGCAAGAAAATGCTCATCTTCAGCGGCAATATGATGGCCCAGGAAATCGGCAATAAACTGGGCATCAGGACCAAACTCATCGATGACCGCCCCGTGGTCGATGCCGGAACACTCAAGTTGCTCACCATGGTCTATGGTGGACTGGTGAGCCGACTGTTCGTCTCGCTGCTGCAGGGCAACAAGGTCAATGCCCTGGGCGTCACCGGGGCCGACATGAACCTCGTCACCAGCGTTCGCCTGCCCGACGGCAAGTTGGGCGACACCGGACAGGTGCGCCACGTCAACACCGAGACCATTGCACGCCTCATCGACAGCGGCATCGTGCCCGTACTCGCCCCCATCACCCACGACGGACGCGGCAACCTGCTGTTCAACGAGACCGACGCCATGGCTGCCGAGATTGCACGCGCCCTGGCGCTGCGCTTCGACATCACGCTCATCTACTGCTTTGAGAAAAAAGGTGTGCTGCTCAACCACCATGACCCCGACAGCGTGGTGGCCAACCTGCGCCGCACCCAGTACAAGTCGCTGCGCGACATGGAAATCATCAAGGACTGGTTCGACAACAAGGTGAGCAACGCCTTCACCGCCATCGAACACGGCGTGAAGGAGGTCATCATCACCTGCCCCTCACAACTGGGCAACCCCGACAAGGGCACCCACATCAAGGGGTAAAGCATGGATTGGCACGGGATTTGCACAGGCGTCCCTGACAACTAGATTATTTTTTTAAACACTCAACATTAAAACGCTAAAAAACAATGAAGGTTGCGATTGTTGGCGCCAGCGGCGCCGTGGGACAGGAATTCATGCGTGTCCTCGATGAACAGAATTTCCCCGTTACTGAACTCGTGCTGTTCGGCTCGGAACGCAGCGCCGGACGCATTTTCACCTTCCGCGGTAAGGATCATGTGGTCAAACTCCTCCAGCACAACGATGACTTCAAGGACATCGACATCGCCTTTGTCGCCATGGGTGCCGGTCCAGCCCGCGAGTTTGCCCCCACCATCACCAAGCACGGCTGCATCATGATTGACAACAGCAGCGCCTTCCGCATGGACGACGACGTGCCCCTGGTGGTCCCCGAGGTCAACGGCGAGGACGCCCTCGTCACACCGCGCAACATCATCGCCAACCCCAACTGCTCCACCATCATCATGGTCGTAGCCCTCAAGCCGTTGGACAACCTGTCGCACATCAAGAACGTGCAGGTAGCCACCTATCAGGCCGCCAGCGGCGCCGGCATGGAGGCGATGTACGAACTCGCCCTGCAGACCAGCGAGATAGCCGTCGGCAAGGAGGAACTCACCGTGCGCCATTTCCAGCACGAGTTGGCCTATAATGTCATTCCCCACATCGACATCTTCCAGGACAACGACTACACCCGCGAGGAGATGAAGATGGTCAAGGAGACCTGCAAAATCATGCACAGCGACATCCGCGTCAGCGCCACCTGCGTGCGCGTCCCCGTCATGCGCGCCCACAGTGAGGCCGTGTGGATTGAGTGCGAGCAGCCCATTACCCCCGAGGAGGCCCGTGCAGCCCTGCAGTTGGCCCCCGGCATCGTCGTCGTCGATGATCCGCGCAGCAACCGCTACCCCATGCCCATCCACTGCTCCGGCAAGGACCCCGTCTATGTCGGACGCATCCGCGTGGACACCAGCAGCGACAACGGCCTCACCTTCTGGCTCTGTGGTGACCAGATCAAGAAGGGCGCAGCCCTCAACGCCGTCCAAATCGGCCAATACCTCATCGCCCACCGCAAGAAGTAACCACCACCCTAACTAGGCCCACCAAACAAAGCCCAAAGTCCTAACCACTACACAGGCAGTCTTTGAAGCGGAACCCCTGCAATATTGCAATGACATGCCTACCCGGTGATTGATAAATGAAGCCCGTAGGGCTGGACAGGGCATAGGCAGGCGGTGGAGCGAAGCGGAACCCCTGCAATCCGGGGACAATGCATAAAATAATTAGCCCCATCGGGGCGACACTACGCAGAAACAATGGCCAACACATTCGTCAAAAATGACATTCACATCATTTTCCACACCAAGGCTCAAACCACCAATATTCTGGACGATGACTTAGTGCGGTTGCACCAATACATCGGTGGAATAGTCAAGGGGCTAAGCTCCATTCTGATTGAGGTGGGTGGAATGAATGACCATGTTCATCTGTTATGTTCGTTGCCGAAAACTATGGCCCTCGCAGATTTTGTAAGAACAGTCAAAACCGAAAGTAGTCGTTGGATTAAAACGCTCAACCCACACTACTATGGCGCATTTGCATGGCAAGAGGGATACGCGGCCTACTCCGTGAGTGCGTCAGTATTGCCCAAAGTGATTCAATACATACGCAATCAACAAGAGCACCATAAAGTTCGCACGTTCATGGACGAGTACAAGGCGTTCCTCGATGCAAACAATATCGATTATGACGAACGATATTTGTGATTTTGTGCCGCCCCGATGGGGAACTCGATCAATGAAGCCCGTAGGGCTGGATAGGGTATAGGCAGGAGGTGGAGCGAAGCGGAACCCCTGCAATACGGGACAATGCACATAATAATTAGCCCCATCGGGGCGACACAATTACACAAGAGTTATGTCCAGTTGTAGTGTCGCCCCGATGGGGCTAAAACGTGTGGAAACGTTACCGCACACAGGGGCTTCGTTCGGCTTCGCCTCACTGCACCCCTGCCTAGACCCTCACCGCTCCTACGGAGCTCTGCAATAACGTTCCTGGAATGTCAATCCTATGGAGATGTTCCTGCGGAGGGGGTGGATTGGGGGTGTGGGGTTAAGAAAATGGGTTTGATTTTTTGGGCTGATGGATTTTGGTAAAATGTTGTTTATTAGGGGATTATTTTTGCGGTTGGGTTAGATTTTTTGTTTGACGCGTAGGCTGGTGGAGGATTTATGTGTACCTTTGTGAAAAATCCAACAACCCAACTTACAGATTAACCAAGATGAAACGACTTTTTGCTTTATCGATTGTAATGATCGTAGCGCTGCATGCGGTGTCGGCGGTCTATGAGCCCACGCTGGCAAGTGACAGCGAGGTATGTGTGTTCTTTGAGGCCAACGTCACGGTGACCGATACCCCCAAGATATGGGTGTGGGAGGGCAACACCGACGGCCGTGAATACGTGGGTACGGCATGGCCCGGTGCGGCAATGACCTATATGGGCGATACCCAGAGCGGCAACAAAATCTATAAATGGACCTATACGGGCACGCTCGCGTTGCCCTCGGGCCTGATTTTCACCTGGAACAACCAGGGCGGTCGCGTCGATGGCTCGTTCACCAACCACGGCTATTATGTGATGGGCCAGTTGACCAAGGTCATCGGGGCAGGGGAGAGCACCTTTGTCCCCAACCAGAACGTCATCTACGAACTTGACCTGTACAACTTTACGAGCCAGGGCACGCTTGCTGCCGCGCAGCAGCGCCTGGATTACTTGAAGGACCTGGGCATCGACATCATCTGGCTCATGCCCATCCATCCGCGTGGTGTGCTGGGACGCATCGGGTCGCTGGGCAGCCCCTATGCCCCGCGCGACTACCATGCCGTGAACAGTGACTTCGGCACCATGGCCGACCTCCAGGCCTTTGTCGCTGCAGCCCACCAGCGTGGCATGCAGGTGTGGCTCGACTGGGTGGCCAACCACACGGCTAAGGACAACGTGTGGATTACCCAGCACCGCGACTATTATAACTCGACGCTCACCAGCCCCAACGGCTATGGCGATGTCTATCAGCTGGACTACAGCAAGGAGGCCACCCAGGTGGCGATGATCGAGGCCATGGAGTACTGGATTGACCAAGCCGACATCGATGGATTCCGCTGCGACTACATCAGCAGCAACACGATTCCCACGGCCTTCTGGACGCGTGCCATCAAGGCCCTCAAGGAGTACAAGCCCGGCAAGACCATCACCATGCTGGGCGAGGGCGACATGGCCAACAGCGTGTCGCGTCTGCTCGTGTGCGGCTGGGACTATGACTATGCTTGGGGTTTCCAGTCGTCGCTGGTCAACAACAAGAACAACCCCAACGGCGTGTTAAACCAGTGCCGCAACCTGGTGGGCGACCTGCGATTTATCAACACCAGCCGCATGGTCTATCTCACCAACCACGACCAGAACTACAACACCACAATGAACAGCCAGTACGGCAACAACGTCTATGCCTTCACGGTGCTGACGTTCACCCTCTACGGCATGCCCATGCTCTACAACGGCCAGGAGACAGGTTACCTGATGTCGCGCAAACTCGACTACTTCAACCGCACGCCCATCAACTGGAACAGCGTGGACAACAAGATGCTGAACACGGTCAAGGCGTTGACGGCGCTGAAACACAGCTGCGACGCCCTCATCGACAACGGTGACCGTGCCGCTGAGGTGACCTTCCTCACCACGGGCAACAACAACCTCGTGGCCTATACCCGCCATCACAACAGCCAGACGGCGCTGGTACTGCTCAATCTGGGCACTTCGGCCGTCAACACGACGGTTTCGGGCCTCGAGGCCGGTGAGTGGAAACGCGCCATCGATGTCAACAACATCGCCGACGGCCTTACCGCCATCCCCGTGACCTTGAACGCTACCCAGAGTTTCTCGATTCCCGCCGGCGGCTTCCAAGTGTATGTCAAGGGTGAGCCCGAGAGTCCTTTCCTCACCGGCGACGTGAATGGCGACGGCGAGGTGTCTATTGCCGACGTCAATGTGGTGATTGACATCCTGCTGGGCTTCACTTCCAGCGAGCCTTATGAGGGTAGGGCCGACGTGAATAATGATAATGAAGTCAGCATTGCCGACGTCAATGTGCTGATTGACATTCTGCTCGGCTTTATTTGAGAAATTCAATCCAATAACTGATGGCAGGCATGAGACGGTGGTTCCTAATGTTGGCGTTATTGCTGCTGGCCTCTTTCGTGGCGTCGGCAGCAGCAGGGTCTGGCCGCTTTGCGCGGCTGGACAGCCTGATTGCCAGGCAGCCGCAGATTATCGCCGAAAAGGAGGCTCGTCTGTTGCAGATGAAGGAAGACCTGGGCAAGACGACCAATCCCGTTGAGCGTTATAAGGCGCTGAGGTCGCTGTATGAGGAATATTCCGCCTACCAGTATGACTCGGCCTACGCCTATGTGAGCAAATGCCTGGATCTGGCCATATCGCTGGGAGAACGAGAGCGCGTGAACGAGAGCCGTCTGAACCTGGCCCATATCCTGTCCACCGCCTGCCTGATGGATAAGGCAGCCTACACGCTGGAGCAGTTGGATACCGCCAGTCTGACCACGGACCAACTCGTCCAGTATTATCGCATCAAGACCAATCTGCTCATCTACGAGGCTGAGTATATGCAAGGCACGCAATATGCCACGGAGTATGTCAATCAGCTGATTGACATGCGCCGCCTGGTGTCGGCCATCGATATGCCCCACGACGACGTGAACTATCAGCTCACCGTTGCCGAGAACCTCGCCGACAGCCACCAGCCGCGTCAGGCCATCGACCTGCTCTCCCGGCTGATGTCACAGTACAAGAGCGGCGAGCGCATGTATTCGGTCATTGCCAGCACCATGTCGTTCCACTACAGCCAGATGGGAGACATGGACAATCAGCTGGAATACCTCATCAAGAGCGCCGAGAGCGACCTGGAGGGCTGCATCCGTGAGAATACTGCCCTGCGCGCTATTGCCGACCGCCTGTTTGACGAGGGCGACATCGACCGCGCCTACCGCTACATGCGCGTGGCGGTGGACGATGCTAACTTCTACGGTACGCGCCTGCGCAACATCCAGGCGTCGCGCATCGTTCCCAAGATCCTGAGTGCCTATCAGACCAAGCAGGAACGCAACCACCGCAACATGATGTGGCTGTTGGGCATCATTTCGCTCATCGCCCTGCTGCTGGTAGCCGGTGTCATCGCCATCTACCAGTTGCTGAAGCGCTACCGCCGCCTGAATGAGCAGAAGAAGGCCATCAACGAGCAGTTGCGCCAGGTCAATGCCCAGCTGGGGGACACCGTGGGGCAGCTGCACGAGAGCAACGCTCTGTTGCAGGAACGTGAGAAGCTCAAGGAGGAGTACATCGCCCGATTCCTGGCCCTGTCGAGCAAGTTCATCGACCGGGGCGAGGAGCAGCGCAAGGCCCTGTACCGCCTGTACCGCGACCGCAAGACAGAGGAATTGGCCCGCGAGCTCAAGAGCACCCACTCGGGCAACGAGAATGCCCAGCTGTTCTACGAGAACTTTGACAACGCGTTCCTCAACATTTTCCCGAACTTCGTTGATGAGGTCAACAAGCTGCTGCAAGAGGATGGAAAAATCGAGGTCAAGCAAGGCAAACGTCTTACCACCGAGTCGCGTGTGCTGGCGCTCATCCGCATCGGCATCACCGACAACCAGAGCATCGCCAACATCCTGCGCGCCAGCCTCACGACCATCTACACCTACCGCTCCAAGCTCAAGGCCCGCGCCCTCAACAAGGACGGCTTCGAGGCCCAGGTCAAGGGGATTGACGGTTGAAAACGGGATTTGCGTTTGTAAACGAGAAAAATTAACAAATGAAACCAAATAAAATGAAAAGAATTTTCAGTGTTGTTTTTATGTGCTTGGTACTGAGCATTGTAGCAAGTGCCAAGGATGTGATTGTATCTAAGGTGAGTTCGCCTGACGGGTCGCTGACCGTGACCGTGGGTCTAGACGGTGGTAAGGCCTGGTACAACGTGCTGCGCGGCAGCGAGACCATCATCGGCCGCTCGGAATTGGGCTTTGTGCTCAAGGACGGCGATTTCAAGGGCAACTTCAAGAAGGGCAAGGTGTCGCGTTCGTCGCTCGACGAGACGTGGAGCCAGCCCTGGGGCGAGGATGCCCAGGTGCGCAACCATTACAATGAACTGCGGGTGACCTTGCAGGAAAAGGGTGGCCAGAAACGTCAGCTGGGCGTGGTGTTCCGCGCCTTTGACGATGGTGTGGCCTTCCGCTATGAGTTCCCGCGCCAGCGAGGGCTGCAGGACTTCGTGATTATGGACGAGGTGACCGAGTTTGCCCTGCCCACCGATGCCCAGGCGTGGTCGATTCCCGCGCTGACGGCCTATTACGAGGGCATCTACACCCGCGAACCTGTGAGCCGCAAGGCCAATATGGCCGGTCCCGTGGCTCTGGAGGTGAACGACTCGCTGTATATGGCCATCATGGATGCCAACCTCACTGATTACTCGACCATGAATTTCTCACATGAAGGCACCACGCTCAAAGCCGACCTCGTGCCCTGGAAAAATGGTGACAAAGTGAGAGTGGGGGACACCCGCGTGAGCCCCTGGCGAGCCATCATCATCGGTCGCAAGGCTGCCGACATCCTGCTCTCGCGCATGGCGCTGAACCTCAACGAGCCCTGCAAGATTAACGATACCTCATGGCTGAAGCCCACCAAGTATGTGGGCATCTGGTGGGCCTTGCAGAAACAGGTGTGGACCTGGTCGCAGGGTGAGCGCCATGGTGCCACGACCGAGAACACCAAGCGCTACATTGATTTTGCCGCTAAGCATGGCCTGGGCGGTGTGCTCGTCGAAGGCTGGAACTACGGCTGGGACACCGACTGGACCAAGCATGGCGACGGCTTCTCGTTCACCAAGGCCTATCCCGACTACGACCTGCAGGGCCTGTGCCGTTATGCCCGCGAGCGTGGCGTGCGCATCATCGCCCACAACGAGACCGGTGGTGCTGCCCAGAACTACGAGAACCAGCTGGAGGATGCCTACCGCCTGTATGAGTCGCTGGGCATCAACACGGTCAAGACGGGCTATGTCAACTCGCACTTCTACAACGGCGAGCTGCAGCACTCGCAGTGGGGAGTGCAGCACTTCCGCAAGGTCATCGAGACCGCGGCGCGCTACCACCTGATGATTGTCAACCACGAGGGCGCCATGCCCAGCGGCCTGCAGCGCACGTGGCCCAACCTCATTGCCACCGAGAGCATGCGTGGCCAGGAGTACAACGCCTTTGACCGCAAGGGCGGCAATCCGCCTTATCACGAGTGCATCCTGCCGTTCACGCGCGGCCTGGGTGGCCCGATGGACTTCACGCCCGGCATCTTTAATTACCGCAATGATGCCGTGCCCGGCACGCGTCCGCAGAACACGCTGGCCCATCAGCTGGCCGAGTATGTTGTCATCTATAGCCCCGGCCACATGGCCGCCGACCTGATTGAGAACTACGAGCACCAGCCCGCCTTCAAGTTCATCGAGGAAGTGCCCACCGACTGGGAGCGCACCCTCGTGCCCCATGCCGCAATGGGTCGCTATGTGACCTATGCACGCCAGGAGCGCGGCACCGACAACTGGTATGTGGGCAGCGTGACCGATGCCACCGCCCGTGACCTGACGTTGCCGCTCGACTTCCTGAGCGACGGCATGCGTTACGAGGCCATCATCTATGAGGACGGCCCCGATGCCGACTACCGCAACAATCCCTATCCGATGACCATTCGCCGCATGGAGGTGGACCGCTCGACGGTGCTCGGCCTGCACCTCGCCCCCGGTGGCGGCGCGGCGATCCAGATTCTGCGCGTAGAATAACGTCCTGCACCCGCCAACGGCGCAAAAACAAATGGCAATAATATAGCAGCCGGCCCAAACCCTGCGGGGCTAATGCTAATTACGCGAATCTTTAGCGAAATTGAAAGTACTTTCAGGGTCAACTGCTATATCGTCACAAAAACAATTGGTGCTCACCATGGAATCCTTCGGGATTTCGGCGGGCACCAATTTGTGTTAATGTCAGTTCGATGAATTGCCGCTCGAGCTATCAGCGAAATGCTGTTCCTGGAGACGCAAAATTTTGCGTCTCTACTTGTCTCAGATGGCTAGCTCGTTGTGGTTTCATCGCTCTTGCATTGTGCGCTTACAGCTGTAGCGGTGGCGCTTACTGTGCGGGGCTGGCGTTGAGCAGCATGTCGATCAAGTCCGATACGTCGGCAATCGAGATGCCCTCGTCCTGGTTGACGTTGGCGTTCTCGGCATTGAACGGGTCAACGTCGTTACCCAGCAGATAGTCGATGAGCACACTCACGTCGCTGATGCCCACGGCACCGTCGTCGTCAACATCGCCCAGCATCACGGTAACAGGCAACTCCCAGGGGAACTCGGCCGCACTCTCGAGCCATGCCTTGTTGGCGGGCATGTAGGTGACAGTGGCCTTGATGAAGCCCAACTTGCCCGACTCGGTGATGCCGAGGACATACTTCTGCGGTCCGGTCGATGACGTGTTGTGGTTGGCATTGAACGAACTGGTGCCGCTGGGCGTCGGGAACGAGAGGCTGCCGTCTGTGTTGCAGAAGTAGGTGCCTTTCAGCAGATTGGTTCCCGTATAATCCGATGACTCGTCGGCAGTGGGAGCGTCGCTGTTCGTTATGGAACTATTGGGTGCCGTGAACTTGGGGGCTCCGGTGGGGATGAGCTGGCAGTCGGCCGCATTGGGCGAGCCGCACTCGAGCACGACGGGAGTGCCGATGGGGATGGTGCCGCCAGTGGTGGCAATCTCCTGATACTCCAGCACGCCATCGTTGACCGCCGTGATCACGTAGGCCTTCTCCACCTGTCCACTCAGCTTGCAGGCAAAGGGCACCTTGACCGTCGTGTAATACTTTCCGTTGAATTCCACTTCAGGCACTACGTTGAAGTGGGTTACCGGCAAGATATACCACTTGGCATTCTGTGCACTGTAGGAGGTGTTGATGTCGAATGTGCCGCTGTCGTCCACAAAATAGCGTGTTCCCAGATTAGCCAAAATGTTATTCTGCGCTTTCAGCTGGATGCTTGCCGTGTATTGTGTGTTGGCACCGCTACCGCCGACGGAATTGATGGTGATGTAGTTATCGTAGAATTTAAGTGTGGCACTAGCGGAATAGGTGCCGGCAGTCAGCGTGAGCAGACTCGTACCCTGTCCAATCAGGTTGTACCGCTTGTTGTTGGGATTGTCGTTCTCCTTCTGGCAATAGATCACGGCTGCCGGTGTGGTCAAGTCCGCGTCATTCACCAGGTGGATGTCGGTCTGCAGGTAGCGGCCCACACATTCCATAGCTCGAGCCTGGCCCGCTGAGCCCATGGCTTGACTCAGCCCTCCGCAGGCCGTAGCGATGGCTTTATGGAAGTTGAACTTGTCGTTGGCAATCGTGATGTAATCGCTCGTGTTCTGCGCATTATAGATACGGTAGTAACCCGTGCCGTTGATCTGTGCCATACAGGGCAGGGCACACAGTGCCAGCAGGCCTGCAGCGCACAGTTGCTGCATGAAGTTTTTCATAAAAATTTCGATTTAATCTTGAAATTGATGGTTTAAAAAGAATAGCAAAAAGTGTCATGAAACGACCTGATACAGAATCCGATTCAGAAAAAATTGTGGGCAACCCATGAAGCCCATGGGATTGCCCACAATTAGGATCGGAATGATTAGTCGTCCTGAGGTACCAGCGGATCAGCGGGGGTAACCGGAACCGCGGGCAGTGTCATCAGGTACTCAATCAGGTCAGAGAGGTCAGAGATCTCAATGCCGTCGGTCTCGTTGAAGTCGGCAGCAACGTAGTCGTACGGAACCTCGTAGGGCCTCTCGGGCAGCATGAGCAGGATGTCGATCAATGCCGTAACGTCATTGATTGAAACAATGCCATCGCGGTCGATGTCACCCTTGATGGTCAGCTTCACGGGATTGAACTTGTCGGTAGCAAGGAAGGCCTGGTTGGCAGGTGCGCTCCACAGCTTGTAGAAGCCCAATCCATCTTCACCGGTGCTCAAGGTGCGTACAACACTGGTCATCTCGTTGTTCTCACCCATTACGACAGCCTTGTCGAGGTCATCGCTGCTCAATGCCCAGAAGTACTTGTTGTTGACAGTACCGGCGGTCTTGAGCATCAGGTGCTCGTACTTGGCCACATAGTTGTTGTAGAAGCTCTCACCCAGCAGGTCCTTAACCATGTTGAACAAGGACTCGACTTGCGGCGTGCGGATGTTGTACTCCTGGATGAAGTAGTCAGCACCAACGAGCATGTTGTCGGTGGGAGCAGCGGTTGCATCCATGCTCAAGGTCAGTGTCTTCACACCGGGCTCGGTAGCCTTGAGGATGACGGGCGTCTGAGCGGGGATGGTACCCTCCAGCGCAGCGAGCTGTGCAACACCCTGGGCCGTTACGGTGGTCACCTTGTAGGCGGTAACACCCTCGGGCAGCGTGTAAGCAAAGTCGGTGTAGAGCGTAGCGGCATACTCCGAAGCGATAGCGTTCTCCTCGGGGATGTTCACCTTGAAGTCGGTGCGCGGGTTCAGGGTCCAGATGGTCCTGGGATCATTGTCCTGGATATCCTTGTTGCCCTGGCTGATGTAGTCGATCTTGCCGTTCTGCTGTACGATGTAGTACTTGAAGTCGGGATGAACATCCTCGATCTTCTCGATGTAGTCGGCAAATTCGCCCAGCTGTTCCTTCAACTCGGGATAACGAGGATGTGCCTTCACGCGCTCCCAGTAGGTCATCGCGGTCTCATAGGCGAAGCTCCACACGTTGTCCTTGTCGTTGAGTACCTCGCGGTAGAACTGCATGGTCGAAGCGTCGTCCACGGGCTCGGTCAGGGTGCCGCCCATGCGCTGCCAGGTCTCATGCAGGCTGAAGTGCTTCAGGATGCTGCTGCCACTGCCGTTGGTCTTGTTGAGCACCTTGTCGATAGCGTCGTTGATGAACTGCTCGAGCAACGGCAGCTTGGTCTCAACCTGAGTGGTGTGCTCGCGGTAGAAGTCAACCACGGGCTGCATGCTCGGGGTCTTGCCGTACAGGCGGTAGCCGCCCTCGGCCTCCTCAACATACAGGTGGTAGTCGAAGCACTCGTCAAACTTGGCCATGATGGCGTCGAGGCCTTCATCGCCCAGCAGATTGCCGTCGCCCTCGGCATGGAGCTTGTCGACAACGAGTTGTACAATCTCGGGAACATACTTCATGGCACGGTTGGCGTAACCCTGGAGGTCAGCGGCCTGCGAGCGCAGGGTCTGTACCTGGCCAACTCCGTTGGTCTCGAGGCGGATTACGGTACCGGCCATCTGGTCGGGAGCATCGGTGAAGTTGATGGTCTTGCGGCCGGCAACGTTCACATACTTGTTGTTACCATTGTTGGTCACGCTGAAGTAGCCATTGATGGGCTCAATGGGCTGGAGCGGGGTCTCAACGATGATGGTGTACTTGCCGGTAGCCACCTCGCTGGGGATGTAACCGCCATCTTCCTTGGTGGCCTTGGCCATCAGGGTAGTGGTCTCGCTGATGTTAACGGTGTTACCCGTGGTCCAGGAGTTGCCGCCATCGGTGCTGTAGAGGATAGTAGCGCCCTCGGTAGCACAGGAGATGGTCACGGTCAGGGCCTCGGTGTAGGAACCGGGCATGGGCGAGAACGTCGGGGTCTCGACTACGGGACGAACGATGAAGTTGTAAGCGCCGGTAGCGGTGCCGCCAGTCTCATGCTCATAACCGTCGGCCACGGTAACCTCGAGGTTAACGGTGCCCATCTGGTCGTTGGTGATCACGATGCCGGTGCCGTCATAGTCCTGCTCCTCGCCATCGTTGATCTTGTAGGTAACCAGGTAGTCGCCGATGGTGTTCTCGGCAGCAACGGTAACCGTTACCTGCTCGCCAACGTAGTATTGACCGCCAGCGGGATTCAAGGTCACAACGATAGCCTCAGCAGCCTCGAAGGTGTACTCGGCCTCGACAGTAGCCTCGCGCTCACCATCGGTAGCATAAGCCTCGACGGTCACGGTGCCGGCCTTAGTGTTAGGCAGCACGATGCCTTCCTCGGTGTAATTCTGCTCGGTACCATTGTTGATCTTGTAGGTTACCATGGTGTTCTCATCACCATTCTGCATGGTGACGTAAACCTTGGCGTCCTCACCAACGGTGAAGGTGCCCTCGGCAGGAGTCAGAGCCATGCTCAAGGCGGGCTTGGTCGACGTACCGTTCAGGGTAACGGTCATGTCCTCAGCATCCTGGCTGGCAATGGTGATCGTAGCATTGTGCGTGCCCACAGCGGTGGGGTTGTAGGTCACGGTGATTTCCTCGCTAGCCTCGCCGTCGGCCTTAGCGCCCACGGTGATGGTGGCGGGATCGATGCTGTAAACCTCGTTCTCGTCGTTGAGCGTCAAGGTCACGTTGCCCTTGAGGTTTTCGCCCATGACGGTGAACTTCTTCTCGACGCTGGTGCCTACGGTGGTAGTCATCGTGAGCGTCGTGGGCTCGGCCATCAGGAAAGGTTTAGCCTCCACGGTGATGGTGTAGGTAGCGGTAGCAGGATTGTACTCATCGTTGCCAGCAAAGGTGGCAGTGATGGTCGTGGTACCGATCTTCTCGCCGATAAGAACCTCGCCAGTAGCGGAATCAACCATGGCAACGTCCTCGTCGGTGCTGCTGTAGGTCACAGGCAGGTCAGCGGGATTGGTGGTCAGTGTGGGAGCCGTGAAGTCAGCCTCGGGATAAACGGTGAATGCCGTCATCTCGCCGAATGACATCTCAGGATCCACAGGCTCGGCAGTGCCACTAGGCTTCTCAACGTAAATCCAACCATACACAGAGTTGTCGTCAGAGGTTGAGTAGTTACCGAAGCGATTGTAACCGGCTGCGTACCTTACTGCACGGTTGGCGTCAGCATGCTTTACACGGTAGCCGTCAAGCGTGCCATTATAGTCAGAGATAGCCCATTCGGTAGAGTTGCCGAAGTCCAGACTAGTGGTGTTAGCAGCGTGCAGATAGGTATCGCCCAGTGCGAGGGTGTAGTGTCCTGCAGTGCCACCCAGGGTCATGATGGCAACACCGTCGTCGCTAACAGTAACCTCGTTTCCACCAGTGACGTCGATGGCTGAGAGGAAGTTGCCAGTGGGTGCAACACCCAGAGCCTTGTTGCCACTAACGATAATGTACTTCTTGCCGGCAACGAGCTGGTCGGCAGCAGTTACCTTAACGAAGGTCGTGCCCTCGCCAGAGGGGATGTTGATGGTGTAGGTTGCGGTAGCAATCTCACTGTTGGTCATGCCTTCCTTCATGGCAATAGCCTTGATGGTCGTCGTCTCACCGACAGCGATAGGCTCGCTATAGATAGCGCTCGCAGCAGTGGGCTCGGTACCATCGGTGGTGTAGTGGATGGTAGCACCATCGGTAGCGCACGCGATGGTTACGCTCTGAGCCTCGGTGTACTCGCCCTGTGCGGGATTGAACGTCGGAGTAGCAACCTGAGTGGGCTGGGGAGTGTCGCCAGACTTCTCAATGAAGATGAAAACGGGCTTCTGAGTTGACGTTGCTGCGTAGCAGGAGAAAATGCTGCTGCCACTATTGTACATCAGTGTGTTGCGATCGCCCGCATTGAAAGTAACAGTTGATACGCCGTCACTAGCGATGGCGATGGTGGCTTGAGCCTTGTTGTCGGCTTCTTCTTCAGTCCTCAGATAATTATTGCTGTTGGCACCAGCTGCATAGATGTAACCAGGCGTCTTAGAGGCCTTGAAGAGCCAGTAGTCGCCATCCTTCTCGAGGGTGAAGATTTCGGTGGCCTCGGTAGCGGTAGCAACATCCGATGCTATGGTGATTTCGGTAGCACCACGGTTATTGCCATTCTGGGTGCTGCTCATTGCCTTAGCGCTCTCCTTGTTGACAAAGATGATGTGCTTACCTGCAGCGAGGTCAGCAAGATCCTTCACAAGGACATACTCGTTGGTGCTGGGCTGGGGAGCGGCTTCCTTGGTGTAGGTTGCTTGAACAACTTCACTCTCGTTGGTGCCCAGAACAGCCTTGGCATAGATGGTCGTGGTCTCATCAATTGAGATGGGAGCGCTGTAGTCGATGAAGTACTCGCCATTGTAACTGAACTGGATGTTAGCACCAGCGGTAGCGCAGGTCAAGGTAACCGTGAGGTTCTCCTCAAAGGTAGTGCCATCCTCAGGATTAAAGACGGGAGCATCTACATTGACAACAGGAGTCTCACCGCCCTCAATATAGGCAAAGGCTATTTTAGGCAGGAAGTCGTAGTTA
>JAEEGI010015548.1_pt1 | contig 15836 bp, 13 predicted proteins | sample 8958751 | NCBI WGS metagenome assembly JAEEGI01 (sample SAMN16246545, study PRJNA631951) | gut metagenome | biome: gut microbiome; feature: rumen; material: KS-attached | host: Bos | place: Iran: Karaj | collected 2018-10
AACCATAGAAATAACAACATGTTTGATAGTAATTTTTTACTTCCTTCCTTTTGCAACAAATATTCTAACATTTTGTTTTATTTGGTGCAAGTAAATTTTAACTTTGAAAAAATGATTTTATTTCATATCATCATATGTCAAAATAAAAAAGTACGAGATTAAAATGTTGATTGATAAAAAAATAGATTATTCCCTGCATACGCATACCATCGGTTTTGATGGACGTAATAGTGTGGCCGATATGGTCGCGACCGCAAATGTGCGCGGAATTAAAACATTTGGAATTTCAAATCATTTTATTGTGCATCCGTATATTAAAAAATCAAAAATGTATGAATATGCGGTGCGCGGTGGATATAGCGGGATATATTCTGATAATATAGAAACTTCTATTGAAAAGTTTGCGCGTCATTATGACGAAGTCCGCGCATTGCGTTCCCAATATCCAGATATGAATATTTTGTGTGGCATGGAAATGGACTGGGTCAAATATGGTGGTTGGCGGGATGTCGTAAATTATGCGGTGCGACGACTGTGTCCAGATTATGTAATCGGTGCCATGCATTTCATAGATCGTGGCGAAAATGGTATATTAAATGTTCATGATATCAAAACGGCGCCTGCACCAGAATCAAGGCGTTTATTGCGCGAATACTATCAAAACCTTATGCAGTTGGCGGAATTTGATTGGCGCAATATGGGTTTTCAATTTAATTGGATTGCACATTTTGATTTGCCACAAAAGGTTGGGGTGTCTGATACAAATATGGAAACGGCGGCGTTGCATGCGCTAAAGATGAATTCTGTGCCGGTAGAATTGAATACGGCATTAATAAACAACAAGCATTACACATTAAAACCAGAAATTTTGGCGGAATTATCCGGTGCAACGGCCATTTTAAGTGATGATGCACATGATATTGCGCGTATCGGGGCAAACTTTGATTCTGTGTTGGACACGATGCGTGGGGCAGGGGTGAAAAACATTTGTTTATCGGCAGATAACCTAAGCAAATTTGTAAATATTCGTAGCCACTAGGGCGAAATAGGGCGCAATCGTCCATAAATTATGGCTGTTTTAAAACAAAATTTATAAAAAGTCCGGAAATTTTCGTGATATTTATTTTTAACAAAATACTTGACAAAAGAATTTTAAGTGCTATAAATATTGCGTACAAGAACAAAGAGGTTAAAATATGGCAAAAAAACATAATACTTTAGAGATTCAAAAGACCATAGAAGAGTTGGCCAATAAAGAATCCCCAAAGTTTATAGATCTGTTATTTAAGGCGTTTCATGAAGATGACAGATATGCTTTTTTGGATTTAAAAAATTATTTTGCGGATAATATGCGCAACATTCAAGCCACAGTCTCTGTTAGATGCCGCTATGCTTTGCATGCGATATTGTACATATTTCGTAACGAAAATCCGTTGAGTATCATAAAAAGATTATCTAAATCGGATGTGGACGCGTTAAATAAATTGATAGCAGGTGTTAAAAAACATCCCATTCCAGAATACGAAGGATCTTTGGGACTTGTTGCCGAATTACCAGAAGACAACCCGTTTAGTAATGTTGCTACACCAGAAGAAGAAATGAGACGCAAAATAGCCATTATTCATGTCAATGTGTGGTGTTATTGGGATACCATTGTTGCAGAATTGCAAAAGTGGAGCGATAAAGTTGCCGAATTTCAGCAGGCCAAAGCAAAACAAAATGGCCCCGCGAAATCTAACAAGGCAGATATAAAAAAAGAAGAAGTTGGAAAAACAGAATTGTGGTCTTATCAAGAATTGGCCAATCATCTGGGGCTGACCAAGACGCAACTGAACAGACGCAAACATTATCTGTTAAAGACACATCCTGAATACCGCGACACAGTGAACGGATATTTCATCAATGGTAGATTTAAACCAGAATACTTTAATGATTTTCAGGCATTGTTAAATCTGATAAAGCACTATAACAGAAAAAGCGCACAAAAAACCGAAATATTGCCAGAAGCAATGATTGAAGAAGTCCCTGTGGAAGATGTAGCGGAAGAAAAAACTTCTGATAAGCCATCACCAAAGCGCAAAGGACACGCGAAAGGCAAAAAACGTGCGCAAAAATCAACCAAAAAACAGCCGGCGAGTATCGGTGGTATGGCCGGCGTTAAGGCGTTGGAAAAGCGGTTGGCAAAATGGGTTGAAATGCTGCAAGATGCGTCTGAACGTTATGGACACATTCAACAGGAATACGCCGAAGCGCAAACTGCATCAGATGCAGTGAAAGACGATCCTGTAAAACGTGCACCGTTCTTGGATACTATGCTTGAAGCAAACAAAAAGTTGGTTAAGGTTGCCGAAGAGCGGGAAAATCTGACGAAAAAAATTGATGACGCCCAAAAAGCGTTAAGTCAGTTCCAAGAAGCTGACAAAATGTTAAAACAGGCCGAGGCACAAAAACGCCAAGCATCAGATGTCATAAGTAAGCTGTTGGCTGATGCCAAAGAAGCAAGCAAATAAAATCAGTATTTGTTCTTGTATAAAACCGCCCAAATGGGCGGTTTTTTCATATAAAATACTAGACAAACAAAATGTTGTGTGTTATAAACAACCAGATGTTAACAAATAGGGGACAACATGGCATACGAAGCATCGGGGACTGATAGATACAAAGAAACAGCCGGATTTATATACAGTTGCATTTCCGTGGTAAGAGACAGAAATTCATTGGGTGCACGGGTTCTTTTAGATTCTCAAATTGAACTTGTGGCATCAATAGTGCAAAGAACTTGTAAATGGGGCAAGTGCGATTATCTTTTACATTTATTATTGGCCGGTGTGCGTCCAATGGATCATATGTCTGTATTGAATCAGATGTCCGCAGCGCAGCAAGAACTGTTGAAAAAGGCATTGGCGGTGGCCGTAAAACATCCGAAACCAGATGTCAAAGCAGCCGAAGCCGAACGTAAATTGAGCATGGAAAAAGCACGAAATAGTAAAACAACTTGGAATTTACAATCTGATGAGAAACAATTGAATCTTTGTAATCGTAATGCGGCTGAATGTGCGCTGTTGGTCGCAGAAAGATGGGAAATTGTTACCGAAGAATTGAAAGATTGGGCGCAATTGCTGGAAGTGCCATATGATAAAAGTGTGTGGCAAGAACAAAAAGTAATCCCTAAGAAAAAGCTGGAAGAACCTAAAAAACAGAAATCTGATTTCCCGATAATAGATGATGCATATATAGAACATCTTAGAAATAAAAAGGGACGCGGTCGTCCAAGAAAAGACACAACTGTTGTGGTTTCCCCGTCAAATCTTGTTAAAGTTTCGCCAAAAGAAAAACAAAAAGTGTATTCTGATACTATTACAACCGAAGATGGTAAAGAATTGTGGTCGATATCTAAATTAGAAGAAAAGTTGGGTATCAAGCATTTCCCGGTTAAAAAAGCGTATTATATAAAAAATCATCCTGACAGCAGGGGTATAATAGAACGTTGGTTTGAAAAACGGGGCAAGGTATCATATTTCAAATCAGAAAATTTTTCGAAATTACAAGAACTGATGTGCCCACCAAAGAAAGAAAAAACTGTAAAGGCCAAAAAGACAGTTGTGCAAGATACTGCTGGGCTGACTCCTATGCAAAAAGATAATAAGCGGCGTTCAGAAATTCTTAAAACATTTGATGGCAAAGAATTGTGGTCTGTACAAAAATTGCAAAAAGAGCTGAAAATATCAAACTTTTCAATGGTGAAATCGCAATACCTAAAAAAACATCCCGGTGATAGAAAAATGATAGAGGGATGGTTTGAAAAACGTGGAACAGCACTGTATTTTGATTCGACATATTTTGAAAAGTTAAAAGTATTGGTATGTCCGCCCAAAAAGGAAAATGATGATACTAAACTTGCACCACAACAACCTGTTGTGACACCAAAAACAAAAGATGGCGTTATACAACAAACCCAAGACGATCAAGATGAAAATTTATTGATTCTTTTCGGGGCGTTGGCTCAAATTATGGGGTATACAAATCGCGAGGTGCTTCGTAATAAAATTACCACATGTTTGGGCCGGGCCACAGAAGGCGAACAAGACAAAGTTAGGTCTTGGTTTGTGAAAAAAGGTAAAAGTTCGTTTGGCTGGTTCAGATCAGGACATGTCGGTGAACTTAGAGCTTTCCTTAATTCATACGATAAACGTAAAAGGAAAAAGACGGAAGAGCCGGCACCAGTGGCGGATAATGTTGTGACGGTTGTTGAACCACAACCCGTGGCCCAGGAACCCAATATTACAGAGATTCCAAACGAAACACAGGCGCCCGAAGCGATCGTTGCCCCGGTTGTTGTTGCGGAAGAAGAAAATGCGCATAAAATTGAAGAAAAGGTTGTGCCATCTGCGCCCGTGGCATCATCGCCCCAAGTACAAAAATCCCCAGAAGCAAACATCCCTGCATTTAGTATGGCTGATGTAAGGGCGGTCGTAACCTATTTGGAACACTTGATGGGTTTGATAGAATTAGCCACCAAAGATTATCAGACCGCAGAAATAGAATATCTAAAAGCAAAAGAAGAATACGAAAGGTTGGACCAGCGGTTAGGGGAATTGAAACAAACTTTTGGTGATATCAAAGATGCATTGGTAAATGTTGAAAGAGCAGAAACAAATCTTGCAAATGTATTGAAACAGTATCTTCCCCAACAGAATATCGGGCATTAGTATAAAATAAAACGCCCACTTGGGCGTTTTTTTAAGCGATTATTTTCTGGATTGTATAATTTGCCATAAGTAATCCAAATGTGCCGGTAACGGTAATTATAGAACCAAAACTTTTTCCTGTATCTATTTCGCCGGTCGGCATTTCGGTTGAAAACACCACTGGAAAATCGGGCATTTTTTCATCGCGAACAATTCTGCGAATACGCGATGCCAATGGACATGCAAAAGTTTTTGATATTTTGTCTATCTTGATTTTTGTCGGATCTGTTTTGCGCGCCGCCCCCATAGAAGATATAAATGGGATATCATTTTTGTGGCACCAACGATAAAGTGCGATTTTTGATGGTACGGTATCTATGGCATCAATTACAAAATCTGGTCGCACGGGCAGGGTGGTATTTTCATCAAAGAAAATGTCCAACGCGGTTACTTTTATGTTTGGGTTTATATCGGCAATTCGTTCCCGAATAATATCTGTTTTCTTGCGTCCTAATGTTAAATGTGTCGCAATCAATTGACGGTTTATATTTGATTCTTCAACCGTATCAAAATCTATTACAATTATATTTCCGATACCTGTTCGTGCCAATGCTTCGGTTGCGAAAGAACCAACGGCACCACATCCAACGACCATCACTGTTGCGTTTTGTAATTTTTTTATTTTTTCGTCGCCAAAAAGCATGCGACATCTAGTCAATTGGTCGGACATAACTTATAACCTTTTGAAAATTTTGATATATTTGTTCGGCGCATTCCGCTGCGCCTTGATCGGTCAATGTTGCGATTGCATTTACCGCATCTTCAATTTTTTGGACGGCGGTGTCGCCATCGTATGCATCACTTTCGGTTAATAATCGTGTGGGCGGTGTTTGCAAAATACGGTTTTCTGATTTGGTATCTTGGGGGGCGGAATACGAGAAATATACATTATATTTATCGGCAATTTGTGATATTAACCCCGGGTCATCGTTAAATGCGTGTGCCACTATTAATGGCGGCATAGATTTTGATAACTCTTTGAATATATGCAATAATTTATCCCATGCGCCAACACAATGTATATGTGCAGGGCGATTTAATTCGGATGCAATTTTTAATTGTGTGATAAAAATTTCCGCCTGGGTATCCAGGTCTGCATGATATTTATCCATTCCAATTTCGCCAACCATTAAACATGGATTGTTCACCAATGTATTATATAGTTCGTTGGCCCAATTTGGTGTTATGGTTTCAATCTGCCATGGGTGGATGCCGATACAGGCAAATGTTTTATCGTCGGATGTGGCACAAAATTTTTCCCATTCTGATTGGGTTGTCGCATTGCATATACACCCCGCCAGCATTTCCGGGCAGGGTGCAGACGGTATTATATGACAATGTGCATCGGTATAATTCGTCATAATATGAACTATAATTGTGATTTTTTAATCTTGCAACAAAGATTTTTATGTGCTTTTATTCGCATTGCAAATGACAGTAAATTCTGACATAATATAATCAAAAGGAAAGGGCAACAAATATGGCAACAAAACTTACACGTGCGGAACGGTTAAGCAAATTTGGGCATTTGATAGATAATATATATCGTAATATGGTGCCACTGTTACTGGGCGAAGCACTGTTGTTTACCGTTGTGGCGTTTTTCCTGATGATGCGCCCAATAGAAGTATTAAATGCGATGACATTTGTTATTGGTGGTGTGTTTATTGTTTTTGGGCTGTATCGTATCAGTATGGTGTTTGTGTCAAACCTTGGGTTCGGAATAGGGGCCTTTGATGTGTTCTTTGGGTTTGTTACCATGGTTTTGGGAATTGTGTTTTGCGTCTATCCGCGCGGGGCAACAATGGGCATGATTTATGTCTTTATAGTGATGTTTTTGTTAATCGCGTTGCGGATGCTATTTTTTGCGTTGAATATGATACGCATAGGTTTTGAACACTATTGGATAGATATGTGGGGGGCTGTTGGAATGACGGCTATATCGGTGATATTACTGTTTTTACCAAATTTGGCCGCAGGAATATTGGTATGGTGTGTGGCGATATATTTATTGCTGTACGCGGTATCAGATGTGTATATGTTTTTCAAATTACTGCGATTACGTCGTACAATTGAAAAATAAAGCAAAAAAATATTGAAAATACAAACCGTTTTGTGTATAATGTGGCCATGATTATTGCAAAACGGATCTTTTTCGTCGTTCACCACGCCCACGCGGGCGTATGTTTCTAGCTGTCTATAATTTCACATATTGGGCTGTATCACACATGGTGATACAACAGGTTTAACGGTTTAAACAAAATAGGAAAATAAAATGGATCTAAAACCAACAAAACCTTTATCAGGATTTATAGAATTATTGCCGGCGCAGCAGCGTTGTTTTGACGAGTGTACGCGCCGTATGCAGAATGTTTTGCGGACCTGTGGCTATTCGCGTCTTGATTTGCCGGCAATTGAACGGGCCGAGGTTTTAACAGACAAAGATAATTGGGATGAAATTGAAACACAAATCTTTCTGTTCCAAAAAGGCGATACTAAGATGGGGTTGCGCTATGATGGGACGGTCGGTTTGTCGCGTTTTGTCGCAGGACATATGAACGATTTGACATTTCCATTTTACACATATCAATTTGCGCGCAATTATCGCGGCGAAAGACCCCAGCGTGGTCGCTATCGCGAGTTTTGGCAATTGGATATAGATATTCTGGGAATTCAGAATTTGTCGTTGAATTACGATGCAGAAATTGTATCAACACTTGTCCGGGTTTATGAATCTGTTGCGGATATCGTCGGGTCGGTAAAAGTAAAAATTGGAAATCGTCGTTTCTGGAACGCTATGTTTGCATACTTGAATTTGAACGAAGCTCAAGCGCGTGATGCATTTGTGCTAATTGATAAACGCGACAAGATTTCTGACTTCGTGGATGGTTTAATTGAAACTGTTGGCGAAAATGCTGCGAAAGAAATAAATTCTGTGTTTACAAATGGTTATCGTTCATTTATGGGTAAAAGTGCGGAATTGGATGCCGCGATATCAGAAATGGACAAATTTATGTCATTGCTGGATGCAATGGGGGTAAAAAACGCAGAAATAGATGTTTCCATTATGCGTGGTCATTCATATTATACGGGAATTGTGTTTGAATTCTTTTCCATAGATTATCCAGAACTGCCCGCAGTGGGTGGGGGCGGTCGCTATGAAAATCTGGCATCAAAGTTTTCAAAGACCAAAATTGTTGGTGTTGGGGCTTCAATAGGGGTGTCGCGTTTATTGGTCGCGTTAATGGAAATGGGCAAAATAGATTTAAGCAAATGGGAAAAATCTATTGATGTTACGGTGCTTGTAATGGGTGATGACAATTTGCCGTATGCGATGTCTGTTTTAAACACCTTGCGTGATGAAAAAATACCATCTGTGGCGTATTTAGATACCGATAAAAAGTTCAAAAGTCAGATTGAATATTCTGATAAAATATTGGCTAAATACAGTATGATAATTGGCGAAGATGAAGTAAAAAATAAGGTTGTGGCCGTAAAAGATATGAAGACCGGTCAACAACAAACTTTGCCGCTTGGTGATGCAATAAAATTGGTGCGGGGGAACGTGTAAAATGGTAATTGATCAGAAACTTTTGGATATAAAAAAGCGTGCTGACGATATTCAGATGCAAATGAATTCGGGGGATGTGTCGGGTGCGGAATTGACCAAACTTTCCAAAGAATATTCGCATTTGGCGGAAATTTTACCATTGGTTGATGAATATTTTCAGACAAAGCAGGGTATCGCCGATGCAACCGAAATGCAACATGATCCAGAATTGCGTGACATTGCGGCGGAACAATTGGAAAATTTGAAACATGTCTTGCCTGATATAGAAAAACGGTTACAAATTGCCTTGTTGCCGCGTGATGATGCGGACGATAATAGTGCGATTATGGAAATTCGCGCAGGGGTTGGTGGCGAAGAATCTGCGTTGTTTGCGGGCGATTTATTTAATCAATATAAATCTTATGCTATGCGGCATGGCTGGAAGATTGAAATGGTGGAAGAAAATGCCACTTCGTTACATGGATATAAAGAAGTTATATTCAGAATAGAGGGCGATGGCGTTTATGCACGTATGAAGTTTGAATCGGGCATCCATCGTGTTCAGCGCGTTCCAGAAACCGAAGCGGGCGGTCGTATTCATACCAGTGCGGTTTCTGTTGCGGTTATGCCAGAGGCACAAGATATAGATATCGCAATTGAAGAAAAAGATATCCGCATAGACGTTTTTCGTGCATCTGGGGCAGGTGGCCAGCACGTTAATAAAACCGATAGTGCGGTTCGTATTACGCATTTCCCGACAGGTATTGTGGTTACATGCCAAAATGAACGCAGTCAGATTCAAAACAAGGCGACGGCCATGGCGGTTCTGCGTTCCAAATTATACGAAAAAGAGCGTATGGAACAAGATGCGGCGCGTACATCGTCACGGCGCAGTATGGTCGGGTCAGGGGATCGCAGTGAAAAAATCCGTACTTATAATTTCCCAGAACAGCGTGTTACCGATCATCGTATCAAATTAACCCTGTATAAACTGGATGATATCTTGGCGGGGGGTGAAGGTTTAGATGAAATGATTGATGCACTAATTGCGGCCGATCAACTGGAACGTCTTGCCGCAATGGAATAGGTCAAAATCACTAAAACCGGGTGCTTTTTATGGAATTATAAAATGACCACTTATGTGGCCATTTTTATGCCAAAAACGGTTAAAAAATGGCGAAAATCCGCCAAAAATCACCAAAAATTCGCAAAAATCAGAAATTAAAATAATAAAGTAAAAACGGGTTGTTAGGCGCGGATGTTAATAGCGTTTTTAAGGAAATAGGGCGGTATAGTGATTTTGCGGTGCTGGATACAAAATTTGGCGGATTTTTGTGGCAAAATCGGCAAGTTTTTTACTTAAAAACATGTTAAATAAAAATTAAAAATTTATATCTTTTTATGGGACAGGTGACGCCACATGGTGATGGACCAGGGTATATAAAACAATAAAAATTTATATTTGTGTACATATTAAATATCTGGCTTTATAACCGGCAGGTTGGGCGTCTATTTAGAGTAATATCAAAGGCGCATAATATATATTATGTATAGTTTAGGGTGTTAAGAACGGGAAATCTTATGAATGGGAATGGGATAAGAATGATCGACAATGACGATACTAATAATGGGATAAGAATGAAAATATCAATTATAATGGTGGTGGTTGTGGTGTGCGGCGCTGATGCGGTGGTGCTCTTTTTTGTAATGGATGGCCTTCTCTGTTGTTTGGTGTTTTGCTATTGGCGCGCTGAACCTATAAATATATGCTTGGATGAAATTTGCTCGCTATTAGCGCGATGGACATATAAATATACAACGAAATAAAATTTGCTCGCTATTCTTTGGAAATCACGATATGTAAAATTTGTTTTCGCTTTTGCGCCATCATGCATTTTTTTTGTTTGATAATTTTTCTTTATGTTGTGTCATCCTTGGCACAACGTTTTTTTTGTGATTATGATGTTCTTGGGCGTTTTTATCGGGTTGATGAACTTCGGTTTCCGGCGATTTGGGCCTAAGATGTGGCTAAAAAATGCGAAAACCGCCCTGCTCTGACCGAAAAAATTAAAAAATGGCGGATTTCTGCGGGTTTGCGGCGATTTTTGAACAAAAATAACGGTTTTTACCCTGTTTTGCTCTGATTTTTATGAAACACTAGAAACTTTTCAATATTTCAACCAAAATTATACTTGCAGTTGGTTTTAGTATAATGCTATGATTTTTGTGCAGGAAGGAAAAAGTGTTGTTGATTGCAAATAAATTTTTAATGCTTCGCCGTATGGTTGTTGTGGCGGTGTGTGGTGTGTTTGTGCACTGTGTGGCATTTGCAGCAACGTGCCCAGTGGGACAGTATTATGAATGTGGCGAAGATCCATTTTCTGGCCACTGTACGGAATGTGAATGTGTGTCGTGTCCATCTGGACAGACCAGCGATGGTTGGGGAAGAGTTGATTATTGTCCGGATCCTGTTGGTGATACGGGTTGTCATCCGTGGTGTCAGGATTATAATGAATGCCCCAATGGTATTGGTGGAAACAATCAAAAGTGTAAAGTTATCACGGGTGCAGATGGATGTCCAAGTAGCAGTGGTTGTACGAAGTATGAATTATGTAATATCAGCAACGGTGCAATTACCTATAAGGTGACCAGTGGTTGCCACCTGGAAGGGTATCGCAAAGATATCTGTCAACCAAATACGGTGCCATGCAGTATTTTTAGTATAGATCATTTTGCAATAGGGTGGAATTGTGAGCAGAACACGCAAGTTGGCGAGGCAACGTGGCAGCCAGATAAAAGTGCATGGGACACCAAAAATTGCAGTTGTGAGTTTACAAATCGGGATTTGACGTCTCACGAATCCCCACCTGTTGCGGAGTTGCATTGTAAAAGTGCAAATGCAAGGCATCATGTATTAGAAGCCCACAGGTACAGCACAACCGAAGTGGATTCTGCGGTTAGGTATTCTTTTGATTGGGAATATTGCAGTAAGTGCAAAGCGGGTTATATACCAAAGATACAGCCGGCTGTATCAAATGGTATTTATCTTAGACCAGACCATAATGGCAGTTGGGGGGTTACGGAGTGTGCAGAACAAGTAAGTGCGCCATATTATACAGACACCAGCAAATTTATCAATTTTTCGTTGCCCACGGGTCAGGCGGCCATTGACGATTATGTGCAACATTGTCCGATTGGTACCATGACAAATCAAGATGGCGCGACCAGTGCATCGGCATGCACCGCATTGAATATGTCACAACGATATCAAGATGAAACAGGGATATTTACCATAACCAGTACCGCACAGTGCCCTGATCAACCATAGGATTTTATGAAAAATAAGAAAAACCGCCCTACTCTATGGGCGGTTTAATTTTTGATGTGCAATTTTTTATTTTGCTTTGGCCTGTTCAAACAATTCCGTTGGTTTAACAGATTTTTCTTTGGTTTTAACATGCGTCAGCATCGCATCCAATGCCTTGCGTTCAAAAATCATACCACGCAACATTGTTAATGCATTTTGATTTTTGTTATAGAATTCAAACACCTGTTTTGGATCCGGATAACGTGATGCTTCGGCCCAGATAGCATTTTGCATATCATCGCGGGTAACTTCAACTTTGTTTTGCGTACCCCATTCTGCCAAAATCAGACCCAATTTCACGCGGCGTTCCGCTTCCTTGCGCTCTTTCTTTTCGTCAAATTTGCAATCATCTCCACATTTACCATCACAGTGTTCATGGTGATGTTCGTGTTCATGACGCGCCATATCAAATTCTTGTTCAACCAATGTTTCCGGCAAATCAAGTTTCACTTTGTCGGCCAACACGTCCAGCAATTCATTGCGCATTTCTTGTTTGGACGCTTCGTCATACTGTTCGTTCAAGATGTTGCGGATATGTTCACGCAGTTTTTCAACAGTTTCAAAACCGATTGTCTTGGCGAATTCGTCGTTCAATTCTGGCAAGATATGTTTGCGAACTTCGTGCAGGACAATTGCGAAACGCGCCGCCTTGCCCGCCAAGTTATCGGCATGATAATCTTTTGGGAACTTTACATTAACATTAAATTCGTCACCGGCCTTGTGTCCGATAATTTGATCTTCGAATCCCGGAATAAATGAACCAGAACCCAATACCAAGTGGTGCATTTTCGCCGCGCCGCCTTCAAATTCTTTGTCGCCCAGAAAACCAGTAAAATCAATAACCGCGGTGTCGCCATTTTGTGCCTTGTACTTGGCATCTTGTTTTTCGGCGGTGCTGCGTGTATTGCGCAGGTTTTCAACGGCCTTGTCCACTTCGGATTCATCCAGTTTTGTAACCTTTTTGGTTAATGTAATTTTATCTAAATCAATTGTCGGCAACGCCGGTAAAATATCAAATTCCAATGTGTATTCTACATCTTTGCCAATTTCCCATCCGGCAAGGTCTGCCTTGGGACTGCCCGCAAGGCGAATTTTTTTGTCCGCCGCGTATTTTTCTAAATCACTGTTCATCAATGCATCAATTGCTTCGCCCATTGCGGATGCGTTGTATTTTTGACGTAACACGGACAGTGGCACATGACCCGCGCGAAATCCCGGCATTTTCATATCCTTGCCGTATTTTTCCAGAACTTTGTCGGCGGCCTTTTGCACTTCGTCCGCGGTCAGAAAACCGTTAACAGAATAATGTAAATCTTTGATTTTTTCTTTTTTAATCATAATAATATTCCTTTGGATAGATATTGCCGTGCAAGTATACACATGTTTTTTACAGATTTCAACAAAATTTAATGGGAAAAAATAATAAAAAACCGCCCAAATGGGCGGTTTGTAATTTGTCGCCAGACGCAAATATTAACGTTTGCTGAACTGGGTTGAACGACGTGCGTTGCGGAAACCGTAGTGTTTACGTTCAACAACACGGCTATCGCGGGTCAAGAACCCGGCGGCCTTTAATGCCGCGCGCAAATCTGGTTCAGATTTTTCCAATGCCTTGGACAAACCATGCTTTACCGCACCGGCCTGACCAGACAAACCACCGCCCATAACCATTACAAATGCGTCATATGCACCTTCGCGTTTTGTAACCGCAAATGGTTGATTCAAAATCATTTGCAACACAGGACGACGGAAATATTCAGCCATTGGGCGATCGTTGATAACGATGTTGCCCTTGCCTGGCATTAAATATACGCGTGCAACGGAATCTTTACGTTTACCAGTTGCATAAATCGCCTTGTCTAATTTTGGTGTTGAAACCGCCACTGCAGATTTTGCCGCCGCAGGTTTCGTTGTTGCTTTCTTTACTGCCGCCGGTGCTTTTTTAACTGCCGGGGCCGCTTTTTTAACAGTTGTTGCCGCTTTCTTGGCGGTTGTCTTTTTTGCTTCTGCTGCCATTATTCGCCCCTTTTGTTTTTACGATTCAAACCTGCAAAATCAATTACAATTGGATTTTGCGCGGCATGTTTGTGTTCGGCACCTGCGTATACGTGTAATTTGGTCAAACGTTTGTCCGCCAATGCAACTGCGGTGCGACGACCCATCATACGCTTTACCGCGTTTTTGACCAACAAAGTTGGTTTTTCGCTGCGCATTTGACCAAGGGTGCGTTCTTTGATACCGCCTGGGTATGTTGTATGCCAATAGAATTTTGTTTTATCGGCCTTGGTTCCGGACAAAGCAACCTTGTCCGCGTTAATGATAATCACATGATCACCGCAATCCATATTTGGTGTCCATGTGGCCTTGTTCTTGCCACGCAGAATGTTCGCGGTGTACGCCGCCAAACGACCCAGCGTGCAATCAGTTGCGTCAATCAGATACCATTTGGCTTCTAATTCGCACTTTTTTAACGATTTTGTCGTTGCCATTTTTGTTTTGCCTTTATGTTTATTAAAAAGTTCGCCCTATTATGTCGTAAACCCGCGGAAAAGTCAAGAAAAAACGATACGGTAAAATAATACCGTATAAAATAGTGTGGCTGTTTCAAAAACTTTATACAAAAAACTTGAAAGTTTTATGCGTTTTTGCTAACCTGCCCTTTGCGTATTCTATATATGGAGTGTTTAAGATGGCAACAGATGACGTAAAAAAAGTAATTGAACGCGAAGCAAAATGGCAGCGCCGTTGGCGCGATGCCCGCGCGTTTGTCCCGAAAAATGATGGTTCAAAACCGCGTTTTTATACGCTGGTGGAATTTCCGTTCTTGTCGGGCGCAGGTTTGCATGGCGGTCATTTGTTGAATTATTCTGGTATGGATGTGATGGCACGTTTTCGTCGTCATTTGGGATACGATGTAATTTATCCTATGGGTTTTGATGCAATGGGAATTGCCGCAGAACATTATGCAACAAAAATGGGTCGGCATCCGGCAGATATTGCAAACGAATTGAAAAAATCTTATGCCGAAGTAATAGATTCTGTGGGTTGGTCGGTTGATCCAGAAACGCGTGTTGCGACATCTGACCCCGAATATATTAAATGGACCCAGTGGATGTTTATTCAGTTCTTTAAGGCAGGTTTGGCATATAAATCAGAATTGCCAATGAATTGGTGCCCAAATTGCCGTACCACACTGACCAATGAAGAATTAGAAGACGGGTGCTGTCCACGTTGTCATGGTGTTATTGAAAAGAAAGAAAAAATGCAATGGAATTTGGCGCTGTCTAAATATGCTGATAAATTGCTGGATGGGCTGAAAGATTTAGATTTTGATGAACGGGTCAAGAAAGATGAAATCAACCTTATTGGAAAATCAAAAGGCGCAGATGTTGATTTTCGCGTTGGCGATGATGTGATGACTATTTATACAACGCGTGTTGATACCATATTTGGTGTAACGTTCTGTGTTATTGCACCGGAACATAAATTGCTGCGTAAATGGTTGGATTCTGGGAAAATAGAAAATAAGGCCGAAGTAGAAAAATATATCAAAGAATCTGCGGCCAAGACCGAAATTGAACGCACCGATGCGTCACGCGAAAAATCCGGGGTTGAATTAAAGGGGATTAAGGCGATTAACCCATTTACCAATACCGAAATTCCGGTGTTCACATCGGACTATGTATTGGTTGATTATGCGTATGGGACGATTATGGCGGTGCCGGCGCATGATGAACGCGACTGGGACTTTGCGAAGAAGTTCGGGTTGGAAATAATTCCTGTGTTGGCGGGTGGCGAACCAGATAAGGTTTGGACGGGCGATGGCGCGCATATCAATTCACAATTCTTGGATGGTATGGATAAAGAAACGGCCATATCAACCGCGATTAAGTATGGTTCTGAACATGGATTTGCACGCGGCACAACAAAATATAAATTAAAAGATTGGGGATTTTCGCGTCAAATGTATTGGGGTGAACCAATTCCGTTAGTACATTGCGAAAAATGTGGTTGGGTTCCTGTACCTGATGACCAATTGCCCGTTATGCAGCCATATATGGCAGATTATCGTCCAACCGATGAAGGCGAAAGCCCATTGGCGCGTGCGACCGATTGGGTAAATACCAAGTGTCCATGCTGTGGCGGTGATGCCAAACGTGAAACAGATACG
>JAEEGI010015556.1_pt1 | contig 15833 bp, 10 predicted proteins | sample 8958751 | NCBI WGS metagenome assembly JAEEGI01 (sample SAMN16246545, study PRJNA631951) | gut metagenome | biome: gut microbiome; feature: rumen; material: KS-attached | host: Bos | place: Iran: Karaj | collected 2018-10
CAAAAAATTCGCATAAAAAACAAGAAGCTGAATCTTATAAATGTGAAAAGAAGTATGAGTCCGTAAAATAATCAGTAAAAAGTATCGGAATGTGAAGGAAAATAAGTACCTTTGCAGCCGAAGACATATAAAAAGACGAAGCAACCGCAGCTATCTCGAAGGTCTCTCGAACTGCAATTCAATAAGACTTCATAGAAGCAAAGACGGCTGCCTGCTCACGACTCCAACGGAGGCGTGGGCTTTGGCAGTAGCAGCATTCTATGAAAGGTTATTGCAGACCTGAGAGACTTTGTTGCGCCACCCAATCCCACCCACGACCTCCGTTTCTTTCTCTCCCGCCTTTGCGGTGAATTATATGTATTCAACAATCAAAGAAAAGAAAACGGAAACGAATAATGAATTTCGATAACGACGAGGAATCTCTCGGATTCATTAACCGTCTGCTTGAGCGGCTGCACCAGGCAGACTTTATCAACCACGGCAGCAAAATAGAAATAGTGTATGTCGCCTCTGGCGGACAGCATGTGGAGACGCAGATTAATATTGGAGCCCACCACAGCCCAAGCCTCACCCCCGACCCCTCTCCAAAGGGCGAGGGGAGCTTTAAAGGGAGGGAGAAAGGGACAAAGGCCAAAGAGTCGTTTAATGACGATACGCCGTTGTCGGCTTTGTTCCGTGAAAATCACCATGAAGCATTGAGAAAGGTCATTGAGTCATGGCGACCGTATCTGACCGAAGATGTACTGGCTAAAGATGAACTGGAATTAACATCATTTCAGTTCGATTTCACAAAGATTAGGCCAGTCAACATCTACATGGACTTGGCGCACCTCATCAACCACGATGCACTGTGTGTCCCGATGTCAGTTCTGGCAGTGTATATGTTCCGACACTCCAGCTTGAGCAAGAGTGAAAAAGCACTCTATGTACAGTTGAAAAGGTATAGGTGCATGTGCAAATAGCTGTTTTTCTGGCCTCATAATGAAAATAATTCTCCAAAAATTTGGAAGTTATCGGAATTATTCCTATCTTTACATCAGAAAACAACAGGGCTTCAGAATACCGCGTCGGATTGCAGTTCCGGAGGGAAGGGTTCGGAGGTCCTGATTTCATTAACAGCAGAGTTTCGGAATACCGCGTCGGATTGCAGATCTGAAGGGAAGGGTTCAGAAACTCTGCTCTTCGTTTGTATATGGGATATTGTCGGACACGCTGTGAATCAGGAACTCATTCCAAATGGTCTCATTCACAATAATCCAACTGTCAGCCTCTGCTATCTTGGTCTTAAAAAGATGATCAGAAAAATATTCATGATTGTTACCAAAGTTTCCGTTACCCGGTGGGTACTCGGAAACTTGGAAACAAGTTGGCTGAGTACGGACTTCTTCGTATCTTCGCAGCGGAAATCTAATCTTTATCGCTTATGGAAGTATCGATATTACAACATGCGAAAGACAAGTCGCCGCGACGGTTGACGGTGGACGAACTGGTCAGCCAGATGCGCGGCGACTCGTGGCCTGCGGGCTACCAGCCGTTGGCAGTTATCGGAGCCGTGGTGGAGGGTGGCCTGCAGCGGAAGAACGTCCGGTGGCTGACGGGACTGTCTATAGTCAGGCTTGGCTATAGAAATGAGGAATGTGGAATGAGGAGTGTGGAATTAAAGGTGCGGGACGATCCGCACACGCGGCTGTGCTGGACGGACCAGAGCGGGGGCGTGTTTGTGGTCTACGAATACGAGCTGAACGACGGTTATGGCCGTGAACAGCAGATTCGCTACTACGGCCGCGTGCAGCACTTCGGCATGGACTACTATGCCCGGCTGACGGGCTGTGAGGCCGACCGCACGCTGGTGGGCGTGACACGTGCCGTGCCGCTATGTCATGCGCCCGACGTGTATTACAATGCCGAGGCGATGATTTTCCATGCTACCGACATCAGTGGCAAACCGCCGGAGAAACAGGGTGGCGGCGGTGAGAAGAATGCCAAGCCCGGCGAGATCAGGGCCTGGCTCGACGGACGTGTAAAACTGCGCCGCAACATGGTGACCGGGCGTGAAGAGTATAGCGAATACCTTGGTGCTGACACCAACGACATCTGGTTCGACGTGTGGAAACCCGTCGACGATGTATGGCTGAACACACAATGGATGGAGATGAGCGATGAGCGCACGGTGAAGTTCGAGGACATGAGACGTGTCGTCAAGTCGCGCTATGCGCCGGCATTTCACCCCTTCCGCACCTATCTGGACAGTCTGCCCAAATGGAACGGTACGGACGACGGCATCCGTGTGCTGTCGATGACCGTTCAGGTGAAGCCGCCCGACGACGGGGATGCCGACAAGGAGCAGGAACTGTTCTACCGCATGCTGAAGAAGTGGCTCGTCGGCATGGTGGCGGGGTGGCTCGACGAGGAGGAGGTGAACAGCTCCATCCTGGTGCTGCTGGGTCCTCAGGGTGTCGGCAAGACTACCTGGTTTTCCCATCTGCTGCCGCCTGAGCTGCGACGCTATTTCAATATCAAGACCAATTCCGCCAGGATGACCAACGACGACATCATTGCCTTGTCCAGGTCGGGGCTGGTGTGTCTGGATGAGCTGGACTCGATGAGGTCCGAGGAGAACAACAAGCTGAAGACCGTCAGCACGATGCGTTTCTCGGATGTGCGACAGCCATACGACATCTTCGCCGAGCACCGTAAGATCATCGCCTCGTTCTGTGGTACGGGCAACAACGTGCAGTTTCTGAACGACCCGTCGGGCAACCGCCGCTGGCTGCCCTTCGAGGTGGAGTCGATTATGTCGCCGCGCGACATACCGTTCGACTACGAGGCCATCTACGCGCAGGCCTATGCGCTGTATCTGCAGGGCTACGAATACTATTTCACGGATGTCGAGAACGGGTTTATCAACAAGCGCAACCAGCAGCGTTTCTGTGTGCCGGATCCTGAACTGGAACTGGTGGAGGAGTATTTCCGCAGACCGACTGAAAACAATCCCGGTGAGTTTATTACCTCGTCAAGGGCTGCTGATATCGTAAGTACCTTCAGCTATCATGTCAAACCTGTAGCCATCGGCCGTGCCTTGGCACGCTATGGTTTCGAGAGCGGTCGTCAAGGCAATAGCCGGGGCTACTATGTGGTTGTCATTCCGCCCGAGGAGCGCAAGCGCCGTGCTGTGTCGCTGGCCTACGATGCCATGATCAAAAAGCGTCAGTCAAGTGCATTGTCAGGACAGGCAGACACGCCGGATCAGCCAGATACGCCAGATGTTTTCTAATGCGCGTGTATATACGTGAACTGACGAAAACGAAAAATCATCATTCCTGCGCGCGTAAGGTGTAAAAACTACTGGCGGATATGGCAATTATGAAAATGTTAGAGTTAAGAGTTAAGAAATAAAATGTGGAGTAGAAAAATATGAAAGCAATGACGAAACAACAGCTGGCAGATAGTGCGGGCGTCACCACGAAGACCCTGATGAGCTGGTGCGAGCCTTTCCTGAAGGAACTGGAGACGATGGGCATGCAACCCCACATGAAGGTGCTCCCGCCCCACATCGTCAGCTTCATCGTCGATAAGTTCTGCATTGACGTAGGAGAATAAACGGTAGTATCGGGAAACAGTGGGAAGAACGTGGAGGAAACGGAAGGAAGCGGAAAGCGACCTTTCGTTTTTTCGTACCTTTGTATCCGGTAAGCAAGACGAACCGAAGGGATGTCACCTATGGTTCATTCAGACGTTTCGAACGACTCATTCAGACTATTCCTTACCCCCTATAGGAACTATCTGAACACGACGAAGAGACTATCCGGATAGCACAAAGAGACTATTTGAATGACACAAAGGTGACCCGCTTCCCGCCTCGGCTGCCAAAAACACAATTTAGTTTAGAGTTTAGAGTTTAAAGTTTAGAGTTTAAAGTTTAGAGTTATGTCACAGAAGTACATTAAGCGACAGAACAAGAACAGCCACAATGTGGCGTTCGGTAAGTATTACGCCACGGCGGTGTACGACAGCCATTTCATCGGTACCGAGGAGCTGGCGGACTTCATCCAGCGTCAGGCGTCGGTGAAGAAGTCGGACATCAAGGCCGTGCTGCAGGAACTGGGCGAGGCGATGAAGCACTTCTTCGAACTGGGCCAGAAGATCAAGCTCGACGGCATCGGTATCATGAAGGTCGGTTTCTCGTCAATTGGCGTCAACAAGGTGGAGGACTGCACGTCGGCCACCATCACCACGCGCCGTGTGCTGTTCCAGCCCGAGACGGAACGCGTCATCGTAGGCCAGGAGAAGAAGAAGGACGGCACCGTGAAGCAGAAGTACGTCAATGCCATCACGCTGCTGAAGGACGTGGTGTTCGAGGAGACGCACGACAACTCGATGAACGTAGAGCTAGAGGGAAGCCTCACCCCCGACCCCTCTCCAACGGGCGAGGGGAGTGAAAACCAGAGTGGCGGAGGGTCGAACACGAATGGCTCGAATGGCACGAATAGCGGCGACTCCGGCAATGGTGGCTCGCAGAGCGGATCGGGTGACAACGGCGGCGGCAGCGACGACGATGACTTCGGCACGGGAGCGTAAAAAAGGTTAGCGTATGAAGAAGAATGGTTTTTGGGAGGCGGTGCTGCGTATTGCGATAGCCGCACTGACAGCGGCACTGACCGCACTGGGCACCGCCAGTTGTAAAGGATACCTGGGACTTTTTTAAAGGTAAAAAAGTAAAAAGGTAAAGATGAGAGTTATTACATTAATCATTATTCACTGCAGTGCGGTGCGGCCCGACCAGACGAGTTCTGCGGCACAGATCGACAGTTGGCACAGAAAGGATAACCACTGGAAGTTCGGTATCGGTTATCACTACGTCATCCGTCGTAACGGAGAGATCGAAGAAGGCCGTCCGGAATGGATGATCGGCGCCCACTGCCTGCACCACAACAGCCACTCGATAGGCGTCTGCTACGAGGGCGGGTATGATGCCCGCGGTCAACCCGCCGACACGCGAACGGCTGAACAGAAGCAGGCCATGCGCACGTTGCTCGAACAGTTGCACCAGCGCTACCCCCGTGCGCTGATTGTCGGTCATCGCGACTTGGACCCCGCGAAGGACTGCCCGGGCTTCCCCGGCATCGCCCAGGAATATGCCGACATGCAGCCATGATGGATTCAGCCCGAACACTTTCAAATGGTGTTCGGGCTGATTGATTGTTGAATGTTTCTTGAAGCAGAGTGGGGCGATTCACTCGGATTTTCTGTGTTTTTAATTAGATTAACAATTAAAATCGCAGAATACAAACTATTTTCACTATCTTTGCAACGTATTACTCATTATCACGATCAAACAAATTGAAACAAATCTAATATTACGTTATGAAGAAGAAAATCAAGTTTAGTCTCGTCTACCGCGACATGTGGCAGTCGTCAGGTAAGTTTCAGCCTCGTAAGGACCAGTTGGAGCGCATAGCACCGGTCATCATCGACATGGGTTGTTTTGCCCGTGTGGAAACGAACGGTGGTGCCTTCGAACAGGTGAACCTCATGGCTGGCGAAAACCCCAACCTGGCCGTTCGTGCGTTCTGTAAGCCTTTCAACGAGGTGGGCATCCAGACCCACATGCTGGACCGTGGTCTGAACGCACTGCGCATGTATCCCGTGCCCGACGATGTGCGCGAGTTAATGTACAAGGTAAAAAAGGCGCAGGGTGTGGATATCCCCCGCATCTTCTGCGGTCTGAACGACACGCGCAATATCATTCCCAGCATCAAGTGGGCCAAGGCTGCGGGCATGATTCCGCAGGCCACGCTGTGTATCACCACCAGCCCCGTGCACACGGTGGAGTACTATAGCGCCATTGCCGACGAGGTGATTGCTGCCGGAGCAGAGGAAATCTGTCTGAAGGACATGGCCGGCATCGGACAGCCCGCCCTGCTGGGTGCGCTGACGAAAGCCATCAAGACGAAGCACCCCGACATCGTGATTCAGTATCACGGGCACTCGGGTCCAGGCCTGTCGATGGCCTCGATTCTAGAGGTTTGTAACAATGGTGCCGACATCATCGATACCGCCATTGAGCCGTTGTCGTGGGGTAAGGTGCATCCGGACATCATCTCGGTGCAGTCGATGCTGAAGAACGAAGGCTTCGAGGTAGCCGATATTAATATGAACGCATACATGCAGGCCCGTTCGTTGACGCAGGAGTTTATTGACGACTGGCTGGGCTGCTTCATCAATCCTGCCAACAAGCACATGTCGAGCCTGTTGTTGGGCAGCGGTCTGCCTGGTGGCATGATGGGTTCGATGATGGCCGATCTGGGTCCCATCCAGACCATGATCAACAAGCTGCGCGAAAAGAAGGGCGAGGCCACGCTGTCGATGGACGACATGCTGGTGAAGCTGTTCAACGAGGTAGAGTATGTATGGCCAAAGGTGGGTTATCCCCCACTGGTAACGCCGTTCTCGCAGTACACGAAGAACATTGCGCTGATGAACCTGCTGACCATCGAACAGGGCAAGGGCCGTTACGTCATGATGGACGATGCCATCTGGGGCATGATTCTGGGCAAGAGCGGCAAGGTGCCTGGCACTATCGATCCCGAATTCGTGGAGCTGGCCAAGAAGCAGGGCCGCGAATTTACCGATGCCGACCCGCACACGCTGATTCCCAATGCTCTGGAAGGTTTCAAGAAGGAGATGGACGAGAACGGCTGGGACTATGGTCAGGACAACGAGGAATTGTTCGAGCTGGCTATGCACCCCGAGCAGTATCGTCCGTTCAAGAGTGGTCAGGCCAAGAAGCAGCTGCTGGCCGATATCCAGAAGGCCAAGGACGCCAAGTTGGGCGGACAGAATATGAAGCCCGAGGAGTTGGCAGCCTTCAAGCATGCCAAGGCCGATCCGTTGACAGCTCCCGTTGCCGGACAGGTGTACTACGAGTTCTCGGGCGAGGGTGCCTGCGAGCCGTGTCTGGAACCGTTCATCGGCCAGAAGTACAAGGAAGGCGACACTTACTGCTACATCCAGGCTCCGTGGGGCGAAATCGTGCCCATTCCCGCTGCACTGGGCGGCAAACTCGTCGAGGTGGCTGCCAAGCAAGGTGCGAAGGTGCGCCGTGGCGACAACCTGGGCTGGATTGAAAGGCAGGAGGCTTAAAGCCTCCGGCCAAATGAGAAATGAGGAATGAGAAATGAGGAATGACGAATGACGGGCTTCGCCCTAAATGAAAAATGAGAAATGGACTATCAGGCCATTATCGATAAGTATTACCCTGCGGACGATGAGCTCCGCAGGGTTTTATTGCTGCATAGCCGACAAGTGGCTGACAGGTGCCTGCAAATAGTTCGTAAGCACAAGGAACTGCCCGTCGACGTGCAATTCCTGGAGGAGGCTGCCATGCTGCACGACATTGGCATATACCAATGCGATGCGCCCAGCATCCACTGTTGCGGTCAGGAACCGTACATCAAACACGGCCCGATAGGTGGCGACCTGTTGCGACAGGAGGGCTTCCCACGTCATGCCCGCGTGGCCGAGCGCCATACGGGAACAGGACTGCCAGGCTACGAACCCGAGACGCTGGAGGAACAGATTGTGTGCTATGCGGACAAATTCTATTCGAAGTCGAATCCCGACCACGTGCGTACGGTGGCCGAAACGGCTCAGTCGCTCGAGAAATTCGGCCATGAAGGGGTGTTGAAATTCCTGTCTTGGGCAGAGCAGTTTGAGTGAAAAGTGACGCATGAAACGTGAAAAGTTGGCTGCAAAACATGAAAAAACATTAAGGCGGTAGCAAATTCTTCACTTTTCACTCTTCACTTTTCACTTATTTTCGTACCTTTGCAGCCGTGAGAAGAAAAACGCTCATATTTCTGTTGCTTTTTGTCATCGTTTTTGTGGTGGCAGAGGTGCCTCATCTGCGCTTTCCCGGCTTGGGCGAGCGGCAGGATTCTATTGCTGCCGACTCGGTAGTGCCTGACTCGGTGATTCAGGAAGCAGCCCGACGCGCTGTGGAATTTCTGCGCAGACAGGACAGTTTGAAGGCCGTCAAGGCCAAGCAGGACTCACTGGACTCGCTATATGCCATTCCGGGCTATTTGGACTCCATCAAGGCCCTGCTGCCCGACACAGCGGGTATGGACTCGCTGCAGAAGGCCATTTGGGTGCACAACAAACAGATTGACGACTCACTCCGTGCCGACTCGCTGAACCGCCGTCGCAAGAATGGTATCGATGCTCCCGTGGAGTATTCGGCTGAGGACTCGATGGTGTATATGGGCGACACGAAGTTGGCCTATCTCTTTGGTCAGGCGAACGTGAAATATGAAAACATGGATTTGGAGAGCGACCAGATCTATATGTCGATGGACTCGAGCCTGGTGCATGCCACGGGTTCGCGCGACTCGACGGGTAAGAAGTTCGGAACCCCCGTCTTTAAGATGGGTAACGACACCTATGAGAACGACACGATGGCCTTTAACTTCAAGACGAAGAAGGGACTCATCACTAATGTCTATACGGCGCAGGACGATGGATACATGACCTCGGAGATTTCGAAGCGCGACGCTGACGGTAACATGTATCTCTATCACGGACGCTACACCACCTGCGACCAGCCACATCCCGACTTCTATTTCGCTATGTCGCGTGCCAAGGTGCGTCCTGGCAAGGACGTGGTGTTCGGACCTGCATACCTGGTGGTGGCCGATGTGCCGCTGCCACTGGCCATACCCTATGGATTCTTCCCGTTTACCAAGAGCTATTCCAGCGGTTTCATCATGCCGACCTATGGTGACGAGACCTCGCGAGGATTCTATCTGCGCGATGGTGGCTACTATTTTGCCATCAGCGACAAGATGGACCTGAAACTTATCGGCGAGATATTCACCAAGGGTTCATGGGGCGTTTCGGCAGCATCGAACTATCGTAAGCGCTACCGTTACAGCGGCTCGTTCTTTGCCAGCTACCAGAGTTCGGTGACGGGCGACAAGAATATGCCAGACTATTCGAAGTCGACGAGTTTCAAGATTCAGTGGAGCCATCGTCAGGATGCCAAGGCCAACCCGTACAGCACGCTGTCGGCCAGTGTGAATTTCGCCACGACGAACTTTGAGCCCAACAATCTGAATTCGATGTATAATCCCCAGTCGATGACGCAGTCGACGCGTACATCGTCAGTCAGCTGGAGCACCGGTTTCTCGAGTATCGGCATGAGTCTGAGTTCGACGATGAACCTGAACCAGAACATGCGCGACTCGACCATTGCGCTGACGTTGCCCGACCTGAACATCAGCATTTCGCGATTCTATCCCTTCAAGCGAAAGAGCGGGGTGGGCGAGGAACGCTGGTACGAAAAGATTTCGATGCAGTATACGGGTCACCTGACCAACAGCATTGATACGAAGGAGGATAAACTGCTGAAGTCAAGTCTGACGAAGGACTGGCGTAACGGCATGGAACATCGTCTGCAGACGTCAGGAAGCTTCACGCTGTTTGGCTATCTGAACCTGACGCCGAGCTTCAACTTCAACGACAAGATGCTGACCAGAAAGTATAATCGCTCATGGGATACGGAAAAGCAGCGTGAGAAGGTCGACACGGTGCAGGGATTCTATAATATGTACGACTGGGACCTGAGCCTGTCGGCATCGACCAAGTTGTATGGATTCTACATTCCGAGCCGCAAGATTTTCGGTGACAAGATAGATCGCATCCGCCACGTGGTGACGCCTACGGTTAGTTTCAGCTATGCACCCAGCTTCGGTTCTGCACGATACGGGTATTATGACACGTATCTGAAAACAGATGCCCAAGGCAATACGTCGCTGGTGGAATACTCACCTTATACGGGAACGCTTTATTCGCCGCCCAGCAACCAGATGAGAGGTTCGTTGTCGATGTCGATTTCGAATAACATCGAAATGAAGTACCGCAATAAGGAAGACTCGCTGGTAAAGGTCAGCCTGATTGATGAGTTGGGTGCCTCGATGTCGTACAACTTTGCTGCCAAGGAGAAGCCGTGGAGCGACCTGAGTACGACGCTGCGTCTGAAGCTGACCAAGAGCTATACGTTCAACCTGAGTGCCGTATTCGCCACCTATGCCTATGAGGCCGACTCGGTGGGCGCACGACCTTATGTGGGCAACCGCACAGAGTACAGCTACGGACGCTTCGGCCGTTTCCAAGGTATGTCGCAGAACCTGAACTATACGCTGGATAACAAGAAGGTCAGTGACTTCTTCAAGTGGCTGCGTGGCGAGAAACGCGACAAGAAGAAAGACAAGAAGAACGAGACGGACGAGGACGACGAGTACGACACAGGCGTGGAAACCAATATCGACAACAAGATGGAGGCAGGCAAGCATGGCGCTGAAAACGGCAATGGCGAGATGGCCGAAACGGACGAGGACGGATATATGAAGTTCTCGATGCCTTGGTCGCTGAGCATTGGATATGGTATCACGATGCGTGAAAACACCAACGGAAACTTCAATTACGACAAGATGCGCTATCCGTATGGCTTTACGCAGAACCTGAACATTTCGGGTAATATCCGCCTGTCGGAAGGTTGGAACATTTCGTTCTCGTCGGGCTATGACTTTGAGAACAAGAAGATATCGATGACGACGGCATCATTGTCGCGTGACTTGCACTGCTTCAATATGTCGTGTCAGGTGGTGCTGGCGCCTTACACCAGCTATAACTTCTCGTTCAGATGTAATGCCGCCACGCTTACCGATGCTTTGAAATACGATAAGCGCAGCGGCTATACGAATGCCGTGCAGTGGTACTAACTGCTAAACAAAGCGTCGAGTGACTCCTGTTCACCAACAATCCAGATGATGTCGCCCACCTCGAAGAGACGGTTGGGATTGATGGGGCTGAGGTTCTGCTTTCCTTCCTCCAAGCCAATCACCATGCAGCTGTAGAGGTTGCGGATACCGCTGTCCTTCAGGTTCTTGCCAACAAACGGACTGTCCTCACCAATGATGAGCTGGCGCAGCTTCATCTCGCGGTTCTCTAAATCGAAGTCTTCGCCAATGACCTCGGTCGAGATGGCATTCGAGAACTTAGACACCTGTTCGTCGCTACCAATGACCTGCAACTTGTCGCCTGGGAAGATGACGTAGTCGCCGTCGGGGATGTTCAGACGGAAGTTGGCACGCAGGATGCTGCTCACATGGATGCCGTACTTGCGGCCCAGATTGAGTTGTTTCAGCGTGCTGCCCATCCATTGTGAGTTCATGGGCACGTCGAAGTCGGCAATATGGATATCGCGGTCCAGCAAGCGCCCTTCGTAGAGCGGACGTTTCTTGCCATGCACCTGTGCCTCGATGTCGCGTGAACGCAGGTTCAGCATGAACAGTCGCTCCAGCTTGATGCTGCGTTGCTTCACACCGCGCGACACCACGATGAGTGCTACAATCAGCAGACCAATGGTAATCATGATGGCATTGGTCAGGTGACTGAGGTGGTGGCAGATAAAGAAAATGAAGCCCACGGCAATCATGACGCGCACCAGGATGGTGAATAGCAGGGGCAGACGGTTGCGGTTGCTCTCAGCCCACAGCGCTTTCCATTCCTCCGAGCGGTTTTTCTTCATGATCATCGCCCGCAGGAAGGGCGAGATGAGCAATACGGTGAGCAGGCCTGTGATGATGTTGCCCCAGATGTGCAGGTTTTCGCCAGGCAGCAATTCGTGGAAGAAGGGCAGCGCGAAGGTAAACATGACGGCAATGGTCGCAGCAGTCAGAATAGAGTAGATGAGCGTGTTGACAGCCATCTGCGTCAATAGCTGTTTCCAGGTGCTCTTCTCTGTGGTTTCAGGATGGCTCATGCTGAGATGGTTCAGCAACTTGATGAAGCGTGAGGGAAGACGGTGCTCGATAGCATTATAAGCCGGTGTGGCAAGCCGTATCATGTAAGGTGTGAGGAAAGTGGTAATAACGGATACGGCCACCACAACCGGATATAGGAAATCACTGATGACGCCTAACGACAGACCTAGCGAGGCAATAATGAACGAGAACTCACCAATCTGAGCCATCGAGAATCCGCAGCGCATGGCCGACCTCAGACTCTCGCCTGCCAGCATGAAGGCGACGGAGCCGAAAATGGCCTGTCCGATGAGGATGGTCAGTACCAGCATGAGGATAGGCAGGGCATAGTCGATCAGAATCTGTGGATCGACCAGCATACCCACAGACACGAAGAATATGGCTCCGAAGAGGTTCTTTACGGGCTCTACCAGTTTCTCGATATGTTCGGCCTCGATGGTCTCTGCCAGAATGCTACCCATGATGAAGGCACCGAATGCTGACGAGAAGCCTACCTTTGTCGAGAATACTGCCATGGCACAGCAGAGGCCCAGCGACACGATGAGCAGCACTTCGTTGTTGACCAGTCGGCGGATGCGGCGCAGAAATTCCGGTATGGCAAAGATACCCACCACCAGCCATAGCACCAGGAAGAATCCAATCTTTACCACCGAACCCAACATCTGTCCTCCGTCAGGGTCGTTGCCGCTGGCGATGGCACTCAGCATGACCATCATCACAATGGCCAGGATGTCCTCCAGAATCAGTACCGACATGACCAGTCCGGCAAACTGCTGTTGGCGTAGTCCCAAATCGTCGAAAGCCTTGTAGATAATCGTCGTCGAACTCATGGCCAGCATACCTCCGAGGAAGATGCAGTCCATCTTGGTCCAATGGAACGCCTGGCCCACCATGACGCCCAGCATCGACATACAGAAGATGATGGTGATGGTCGAGATAATTGGCGAGGCTCCCATCTTCAGGATCTTCTTGAACGAAAAGTCAAGACCCAATGAGAATAATAGGAACATGACGCCGATGTCAGCCCATAGGTGGACGTTCTCAGTATCTACTACCGATGCGGTGTACGGCATGTGCGGGCTTACGAGGAAACCAGCCACAATGTAGCCCAGCACCAAGGGTTGTTTCAACTTCTTGAAAATCAGCGTTACGATGCCTGCCGACATCAGGATGTACGCCAAATCATTGATAAGTGCAGGAATATCTGACATTGTATTTAAAATTTATATGTTGCTGACAAACTAACGGTAAAGGGACGTATAAACGTTCCCGCTGTATAGTACCCCTTCAATAGAGAGTCGTCTGTTATAGTGTTTGCTGCTGCGATGCTGCCGTTGGCTCCCGTCTGTCCAAACAGGTTGGTGACGCTGAGCAGCAGCGATAGCTTCTTACTGGCTTCCCAGTCTACTCCGGCAAAGGTCTCCCAATGGCCGTCGAAATAGACGTTGTTGACCAGCGATGCATACTGCCGACTATAATAGCGACCGCTGAACCACACACGCCAGTTGCGTATACGATAACTTGGATCCAGTTCGAGTAATACCTTCGACATCCCCGTCACATACTTGCCGGTATAGTCAAGCACCTCTGTTGAACCATCACTGAAGGTCAGGGGCACGCTGAAGTTGCGGTATTTAGGCCCTTGGTAGGTGGCGAGCACGTGCATGGAGAATCCACCGAATGTGGCTGTCGCGTCGCCAGTGATGCCCAGTGTGCCGATGTCGTAGGTGGTGTTCTTGCCCTGCGTCTCGCTCACACCGCCTACCTGTTTGGTGAAGTACTGCGTGGAACCGATGTTGCGACTGTTGATGTAGCTGATCATTGCCGATGCGTGCAACCATTCGTTCTCGTAGCTGATGCCGCCTCGTAGCAGTTGTTTGACGTATGGCTTCTCGCTGGGCAAGGTTTCGAAGCGGAACTGGTCGAAGCGCCGTTGCTGGTTCAGATAGAGGTATTCTCCTGTGAGGAAGAGGCGGGGTGCCAGCTGATAGTTAGCACGCACGACGCCAATGAAGTTCATCTTCGTGCGCTTATGGTTGCTGATGGTCACCGTACCGTCGTTGACATAGAATCCGTCGTGGCGTGCGTTGTTGGTCTGACCATCCTCGTTCACAGCGATGTCGTAGTTGCTATGGAACATTTCGGCACGGAAGCCGTAGTAGAGATTCAGCTTTTGTGTCACATGCCAGTCGTCAATGGCAAAGAGGCTAACGAAATGCTCGCGCCCACGTCCATAGTTAGCCGAGGTGTTATAGTCCCATTGCCGTTGCCCGTTGTTCAGCAGTCGCAACGGGTCGTTCTCCACCGTTTGGGCGATGGTGACATTGGCAGCCTTGGCATACTGGTAGGAGAACCAATAGCTCAGCCCGAGATTGGTGGTACGATTGCGCGACTGGCGCACGAGTTCGGTCTGTGCCTGCGCGTCAAAGAAGTCGAAATGCTGGGCGAACAGCAACCGCTGTTGCATCAATCCGGTGTAGTCGGTGCCATTAGCGGTAGTGATATGTCGTCCCTTGGCATCTCGTCCGTTTGTAATCTGGTCAATACCCGTCTCTGAGAAACCAATCATGGCCATATCCTTTGTACCAGTCAGGTGCACTCGGCTTTCCATGCTCCATTTGTCGCTAAACGTATTGCTCATCTTAAAGGTCAGGTCGTGTATGAAACGGCGGTTCTCGTCGTTGATATCTGTGTTGTGCATCTGTCCCGTTTCCAGGTCCATATAGCTGAACGCCACATCGGCAGGCATGTAGGAGTCGCGTCCCAGGCGGAACCCGTTGAGCTCGCTGATGCTTCCGTCGCCGTTGTAGATAAATGGCGCGCGGTCGCAGCCGAACAATCCGTCATGATTCACCGTGAGCTTATACAGCAACGATGCTTCCGACTGCTTCCACCGATGTGTAAGCCCTGCCTTGTAGATTTGGGTGTTGTTGACAAACGTCACGTGCTTGGGATGCACCGATGTGGGGTCGAGATTGGTGTAGACTCCGGCAGTGAAATACCACCCCTTTGTCAGTGCTCCGTTCAGGTTGCCATCTATTAGGATGAGTCCGTCATTGTTGGTCTTAGCCGTCACCGTGCCATGTAGTTCGTCGGTTCCCAGTGCAGTATGGCTGTCAACGGAGAACCCCAGCACGCCAGAGCGCAGAGCCGTCTCCTCTATACCCATCAACCCCACGTTGGAGTAGCTGCTACCGCCCGCCCAGTGGACGTAAGGGTAGAGGGGACTCCACGTCGTTGCCACAGGGACACCGTCCTCCATAATCATCGTTCCGCCCGTTTCGCCAGGCAGTCCTATGGGGATATCACGAGGCTTGGCAGACGCCGAGGCATCGAGCATCACATTACGGTCGTCGGATTGTGCCTTGGCTACGGTGATTGAATCGTGTTTCTGTGCCTGCGCAAATAACGGAAGGGCTATGATGAGGAACAATGTATAGCGCTTATGTTTCATTTTTCGGTAATACAAACTTGATTTTGGACATTTTGTGGAATATCACAATAAGCAAGACCTCGATGACGTAGGCAATCAGATAGCTGTACCATAGGTAATCGGGTGCCAACTTGGAGACAATCCAGAGCACGGGGATTACCGTCAGCGAGAGCGCGAAGGAGATGAACAGCGCCATTTTGTGGTGGCCGTAAAGCTTGTAGACAATCATAATGGCATAGATATAACAGAACGGAATGAAACTCAGGGCAAACACACGCAATGCGACATCGCTCTCCTCTAGAATTTCAGGCGTTGTGGCACCAAATAGCTTGGCAACGAACTGTGGGTCAATCCAAGTGAGAGTACAGATGATAAGCATGGCCATGGTGATGAACCAGAATGATTTGCTCAGTACCAAATGGAATCCCTCGTTACTACCCTTACCTACCTGAATGGCACCCAATGACTGGATGGTACGGCAGCAGCCTGCCAGAAAGAGGTTATAGATTTGTAGCAGGTTCATGCAGACTGCAAAGGCGAAGATACCGGTGCGCCCCACGGAGCTGAGCACAATG
>JAEEGI010015557.1_pt1 | contig 15832 bp, 15 predicted proteins | sample 8958751 | NCBI WGS metagenome assembly JAEEGI01 (sample SAMN16246545, study PRJNA631951) | gut metagenome | biome: gut microbiome; feature: rumen; material: KS-attached | host: Bos | place: Iran: Karaj | collected 2018-10
GCATCAGGCGCAAGCGGGACCGGCTCGATATCCTGTTCGGCGACTCCGTTCTGCTGAAGCTGCATCGCACGATCGACCAGAGAAGGCAGACTGCTGACGAACTGCACACCGCAATGCAGCGGTCGGCTGAGCGCTCGCTCGAAACGCAAAAACACAATCTCGAACGCGAGCACGAACGCCTTCGCGCATACAGCTCGCAGCAGACTTTGAAGCGCGGCTTCGCGCTTGTCGCAAAGAACCGCACCGTCGTATCGCGCGCAGAGGATCTCGGCGAGAACGACGGCGTCACGATCCGATTCTATGACGGAACGGTCCGCGCAACCGTGACCGGAAAGGAAGAAGCATGAGCAAAACCAAGACGTACGAACAGAAACAGGACGAACTCGAAGCGATCGTCGCAAAGCTCGAAAGCGGCAACGTTCCGCTCGACGAGATGATCGCGCTCTACGAACAGGGCGAAGCGCTCTATCGCGAATGCGCCGAAACGCTCGACGCGTACGAAAAGCGTCTCGAGAGCTTCGCAAAGAAGGAGAACGACTGATGCTGGAACGCGAACGCGAACGGGTGGAACGCGCGCTCGGCGCATACATGGCTGCAGATCCCTCCGCGCCGCTTCTCCTGAAGAGCATGGAATACAGCCTGCTGGACGGCGGGAAACGGATCCGGCCGTGCCTTCTGCTGCTCGTTTCGGAAATGCTCGGCGGCGAGGAAGCGACGGCGATGCCGTTTGCCTGCGCATTGGAGATGGTCCATTGCTATTCGCTGATCCACGACGATCTGCCCGCAATGGACAACGATTCGATGCGGCGCGGCAGACCGAGCAACCATGTCCGGTTCGGCGAGGACAACGCGATCCTGGCGGGCGACGGACTTCTGACAAAGGCGGGGCTTCTGCTGATGCGGCAAAACGGCTTTGATCCGGCGAAGCAGGCGATCTTCGAAGGCGCGTATGCAATGGTCAGCGGACAGAGCGACGATCTGAATCTCAACGAACGCAGCGCGGAAACGCTTGAGCGGATTCACCGACGCAAAACCGGCGCGCTGTTTCGCGCGGCGTGCAGAGCGGGTGCGTTCGTTTCGGATCCGGCCCGCGCAGATGAGATGGGAACGCTCGGCGATACGCTCGGACTGCTCTTTCAGATGACAGACGATCTTCTGGACGCAGAGAAGGACCGCGAAGAGGACAAACTCACCTATCTGACGTTTTACGGCGAGGCGGAGACCAAACGGTTTATCGAGGAAGCGGCGCAGCAGGCGCAAATGATTTTGCAGGCATACCGCGGCGAAGCGGCGGACAAGCTTCGCACGTTGGTATCGGCACTACGGAGCAGAACGGAATAATATGAACTATCCGATCCTGGATACCATCAACAATATTCAAGACCTCAAAGCGCTGAAGGAAGAACAGCTTCCCGCGCTTTGCGAGGAACTGCGCGCGTTTATGATCGAACACGTGTCCAAAACGGGCGGACACCTTGCGTCGAGCCTCGGCGCGGTCGAGCTGATCGTTGCCATGCATTACGTGTTCGACAGTCCGACGGACAAGCTGGTGTTCGACGTCGGACATCAGGCGTACGTGCATAAGATCCTGACCGGACGCAAGGATGCGTTCGACACCCTGCGGCAGGAGAACGGCATATCCGGATTCCCGAAGCACAGCGAAAGCGAGCACGACGTATTCAATACCGGTCATGCCAGCACGGCGATTTCCGCCGCGCTCGGTCTTGCACGCGCCATGAAGCACAACGGCGAAACCGGCAAGGCGGTCGCGCTCGTCGGCGACGGCGCCATGACCGGCGGACTGTCGTTTGAAGCGCTCGACGACGCGGGGCAGGAGAAGATCCCGATGCTCGTCATCCTGAACGACAATCAGATGTCGATCAGCAAGAACGTCGGCGGCATCAACAACTCCCTGACGATGATGCGCACCAACCGCGCATACAACGCGTTCAAACGCTGGCTGAACGGCATCCTTGAGACGAGCAGCTTCGGCAAAAAGCTCGGGAAGCGCATGGAACGGTTCAAGAACCGCATCAAGCAGTTCTTTGCGCCGAATCTGCCGTTTGAGGAATTCGGGATCCTCTATCTCGGACCGATCGACGGACACGACGTGCGAAAGGTCATCAAGTATCTGCGCCGCTGCCGCGAGCTCAACAAACCGATCATCCTGCACGCTTTCACCACCAAGGGCAAGGGCTATCCGTTTGCGGTCGAGAACCCAGAAAAGTTCCACGGCATCGCGCCGTTCGAAGTGATGACCGGCGAGGTCAGCCCGCAGCGACAGAAGACCTGCTCCGAAGTGTTCGGCGAAACGATGATTCGCCTTGCAAAGGAAAACGATCGCATCGTCGCGATCACGGCGGCGATGTCCGCAGGAACCGGACTGCAGCCGTTTGCGGAACAGTTTCCGGACCGCTTCTATGACGTCGGCATCGCCGAGGGGCATGCGGTCACGATGGCGGCAGGACTTGCGCGCGGCGGAATGCGTCCGGTCGTTGCGGTCTATTCTTCGTTCCTGCAGCGCGCGTACGACTCGCTGCTGCACGATGTGTGCCTGCAAAAGCTGCCGGTCGTGATCGCGCTCGATCGCGCGGGGCTTGTCGGCGCCGACGGCGAAACGCATCAGGGCATGTTCGATCCCGCGTTTTTGTCGTCGATGCCGTATCTTGCGGTATACGCGCCTTCGACGCAGCGGGAGCTGGTCGCCATGCTCGAAATGGCGGTTTCGCGTACGGAACCCGCCGTGGTGCGCTATCCGAGAGGTTCGCTGCCGGATACGCCGATGCAGAACCCGGTCGAATTCGGCAAGTGGGAAATCCTCGAACCGATCCGCGACGTGACCGTTGTCACGCACGGAACGCTCGTACCCTTGGCGCAGCGGATCGCAAAGGAGAACAACGCAGGTCTTGTGAACGCGCGGTTTTTGCAGCCGATGGATGCGGACCTGATTGCGTATTTCAAAGCGCATCAAACGCGTCTCCTGGTACTCGAGGAGAACACCGTTTCGCTCGGAGAAAAGCTCGCGCTTGCGGCGAATCCCTGCAAAGTCCGTTCGATCGCGCTGCCGACCGAGCCGATTCCGCATGCGTCGGTGTCGCGACAACGTGAACGGTACGGTCTGTCGGAAGCGCATGTGACGGAAGCGCTGCGCGCGCTCAAGGAGGAAACATGACAAAGGTACGTCTGGACGTCGAAATGGTGACGCGTGGGCTTTGCCCCTCGCGCGAAAAAGCGCGTGCGCTGATCCTTGCGGGAGAGGTGCGCGTCAACGGCGTGCGTGCCGATAAGGCGGGGCAGGAGATCGCACAGGAAGCGGAGATCACGGTCGTCGAGGACGCGGTCCCCTTTGTGAGCCGCGGCGGTCTGAAACTCGATAAAGCGATCCGTGTGTTCCCGATCGATCTATGCGATCGCGTCTGTGCGGACATCGGCGCGTCCACCGGCGGTTTCACGGACGTCATGCTGAAAAACGGCGCAAAGCATGTGTATTCGATTGACGTCGGCTACGGGCAGCTCGACTGGACGCTGCGCAACGATCCGCGCGTGACGGTGATGGAGCGCACCAACGCGCGCTTCATGGAACCGGACTGGTTTCCCGAACCGATCTCGTTTGCATCGATCGACGTATCCTTCATTTCACTGCGCCTGATCCTGCCGCCGCTGTTTGCATGCCTGCCGGAAGGCGGGGAGACGGTCGCGCTCATCAAGCCGCAGTTCGAAGCGGGCAGAAGCGAGATCGGCAAGAACGGCGTCGTGCGTGACGCGGCGGTGCACGAACGCGTCATCCGCGATATGGTCGCGTTTGCGGAATCGATCGGTTTTACCGTAAAAGGGCTTTCCTATTCGCCGATCACGGGACCGAAGGGGAATGTCGAGTTCCTTTTATACATTTTTAAAGGATGTACCAAAAACGTCCCAGAACTGCATAAAATTACGGATACAATTCCCGAAATCGTGAAAAATGCCCATTTATTGGGCAAATCCTGTTAAAATTTATTCATAATTTACTTGCCATTTTGAAAAATGGTATGTATAATGGTACCGAAATATTCAAGAGTGGGAGGTTGCGCCATGCACCTTGTGTTTGCAGCGCATGCCGATAAAGCGGCGCCGAAAGCAGCCTGTCGACGATTGATGAAGATTTCGGAAGAGGCAGGGTTCACCTGTGAACTCCTGTCGGACGAACTGCAGATTCCCGAAGACGCGGAAGCTGTGATCGTTGCCGTCGGTGGCGACGGAAACTTCATTCGCACGGCGCACCGCGCATGCGAACGGAATCTGCCGCTGTTCGGCGTCAACTGCGGACACGTCGGATTTCTGACGGAGTGGACCGAAAATGCGTTCCCGAACGCGCTGGAAGCGCTGAAGACCGGCGACTACCGCGTGAAGGATGTGCCGATGCTTTCCGCAAAGGTCAACGATGCGACCGCGCGCGATTGTTTCAACGACCTGCTGGTGTATAAACAATCGTTTTCGGGCGTCGCGAAGATCTCGCTTGCGATCGACGGACAGTCGGTCGGCGCGCTGAACGGCGACGGTCTGATCATCGCAACCGCGATCGGATCGACGGGGTATTCGCTCTCGGCGGGCGGACCGATCGTGGCGGACGGTCTGGACGCAATGTTGATCACGCCGATCTGCGCGCACACGCTGCATTTCCGTCCGGTGGTCGCATCCGTCGATTCCGTGCTGACGATGACGATGGAGGACGGCGGGTTCCTCGCTTCGGACGGCGACCGGTTCTGTTCGGTGCAGAGCGGCGATCGCATCACGGTGACGCGTTCCGCGCAGACCGTACGGCTGCTCACCTTCCGAAAACGGAATCTCTTTCGGCTGATTTCCGAGAAACTGATTTAACTTTTAGAATAAACAGGGGTATTACGTATGAAAACCAAGAGACATGCCATGATCCTGAAGCTGATCGCATCCGAAGATATCGACACACAGGAGGAGCTTGCGCGGCTTTTGTCCGCACAGGGATTCACCGTCACGCAGGCGACCGTTTCCCGCGACATCAAGGAACTGCGCCTGATCAAGGTTCTGACCGGCGACGGGCATTATAAATACGCAACGGTGGAGAAAGCGGAGACCGATCTGCAGGAACGCTTCATCCGCCTGTTCAGCAATTGCGTGGTTTCCATCACATCTTCGGGAAATCTGATCGTTCTCAAGACCATGGCGGGCAGCGCCGCCGTTGCGGCGGAAGCGATCGACTCGCTCAAGTGGCCGGAGATCGCCGGTTCGATCGCGGGCGACAACACGATCTTTGTCGCCGTGCGCGAAGGCAAGAACGTTTCCGATCTCATCAAGAAGTTCCAGAAGATGATGAAGTAACGGAGGACACGTGCTCACACGCCTGAAAATTGCGAATATTGCTTTAATCGATAAGTCCGACATTGTTTTCGATGCGGGCTTTTCTGCACTGACGGGCGAAACCGGCGCGGGCAAATCGATCCTCATCGAGTCGGTCGGTTTCGTGCTCGGCGAGCGCGCAAGCCGCGAAAGCATCCGCACCGGTGCGGACAGAGCCGCCGTGGAAGCGACGTTCCTGCTTGCAAAGCAATCGCCTGCGCGCGCGTTTTTGGAGGAGCATCAGCTCGACAACGGCGACGAGCTCGTTCTGTACCGCGAACTGTCGACCGCGGGGCGCAACGTCTGCCGCGTCAACGGAACGCTGGTCAACACGGCGGAGCTCAAGCAGCTCGGCGATCTATTGGTCGACCTGCACGGACAGCATGCGCATCAGTCGCTTCTGAACGTCGAAACGCATCTCGGACTCATCGACGCGTATGCAAAAAGCAACGCCGATCATCTCTCGGATCGCGTGGAGGAGGCGCGTCAGCATGCGCTGAAGGTCGGTCACGATCTTCATGTTTTGAAAAACAATCTGCAGGAGCGCGAACGCCGCATCGATACGATCCGCTATCAGCTCAAGGAGATCGACGCAGTTGCGCCGGTCGACGGCGAGGAGGAACAGCTCGAATCGGATCGCAGCAAGATGCGGAATGCGGAAACGATCGTCGAGGGACTGAACGCCGCCTATGAAGCGCTGTTTTCCGATTCCGGCGCGCTCTCGTCGCTCAGCGAAGCACGCGATGCGCTGAACCGGATCGGCGAATACGATCCTGCCTACCGCGCCATGTCGGAGCGTACGGACGATGCGTACTATGCGATCGAGGACGTCGCATACGAACTGCGCGACGGTCGCGAAGCGTTCCGGTTCGATCCCGACCTTCTGGAGCAGACCGAAAGCCGCCTTGCCGCGCTGATGAATCTCAAGCGCAAGTACGGCGCGACGCTTGCGGAGGTCCTTGCGTATCGCGACCGGCTGGATTCCGAACTGCGCATCCTGACCGACGGCGACAACCAGGTGGATTCGCTCGAAGCCGCGTACCGCGATGCGGTGCAGTCGTTCGGAACGCTTGCGGAAACGCTCTCCGCCCGACGCAAAGCGGCCGCGCGCGTGCTCTGCAGCGAAGCGGTCAAGCAGCTGAACGACATGGGAATGCCGCACGCAAAGCTTGAAGCCGCTTTTACGCATATCCCTGCGGAACAGCTTTCGGAAACCGGCGTCGACACCGTCGAGTTTCTGCTGTCCGCAAACCGCGGCGAGCCGGTCAAACCGCTCACGAAGGTCGCGAGCGGCGGCGAGATGTCGCGCATCATGCTTGCCATGAAAGCCGCGCTGTCCGATGCGGACAGCATCGAAACGCTGGTCTTTGACGAGATCGACACCGGCATTTCCGGCATGGTCGCCAATACCGTCGCAAAGAAGATGCGCGCGCTCGGCGAAAAGCATCAGGTGCTATGCGTGACGCATCTGCCGCAGATCGCCGCATATGCCGACGCGCAGTACGTCGCCTATAAGTATTCGGACGCGGAAAAGACACACAGCGTCACGCGGCGGCTGACCGAAAGCGAGCGTCCGAAGGAGCTTGCCCGCATCATGGGCGGCGAGGAAACCGATCAAAAAGCGATGGAGCACGCAAAAGCGCTGCTGCTTGCGGCAAAGCAATAACCGTTGATTTGTAAGAACCTCTGCGGAGGTTCTTTTTGTATGCTTTTTTGCAACCTGCGCACGATATCGGCAAAGGAGAATGCTCATGAAACGACTGATTCGCGCGTTTACGGCGCTGTTCGCTTTGATTTCACTTGCCTGGTACTGCCTGCCGTCGGTTTACCGAACGCTGCATGCGCCGGATTGCACGGAACGATCCGCAGTCCGATCGGCGCCCGCTTTGCGCGTTGCGGAACCGGAACTGCAGTTTGTCCGCTCGGGAAGCGACGAACGCCTGTCCTCGGTGCAGCAGACGGAGACGACCGTGCGCCTGTTCGGCGTGCTTCCGGTCCGGACGTTTCATTCGCCCGCAAAGCGCAGAAGCGTATCGCTCGGCGGAAGAACGGTCGGCGTAATCCTGAAAACGCAGGGCGTTCAGATCGTCGGACTCGGCGACGTCGATACCGAAGACGGACGCAGAAGCCCCGCGGCGGACGCGGGACTCCACGCAGGCGATATGATCCTTGCGGTCAACGGCAGCGCCGTTTCGGATACCGCTTCCTTTATGCGGCTTTGCGAAGCCTCGGGCGGTTCCTGTACGCTGTCCTGCCTGAGACAGGGTGAACCATTTACTGTGACGCTGAGACCGGAGCGCGACAGCGACGGCGCCCTGCGCATCGGGGCGTGGGTGCGTGACAGCACATCCGGGATCGGCACGCTGTCGTTCTTCGATCCGGATACCGGCGCGTATGCGGCGCTCGGACACGGCGTGACAGACGTCGACACCGGTAAGCTTCTTTCACCCGCAACCGGCTATCTGACCGAGGCGACCGTGACCGGCATCCGCAGAGGCGACGGAACGGAGGCGGGCGAGCTGATCGGCACGTTTTCCGCAAAGGAAGACGACGCGATCGCGACGGTTGTGCAGAATACGGAGTTCGGCATTGCAGGCAGCCTCCGTACGCAGGAGGGCATCTTAGGGAACCGGATCGAGATCGCGCCGTCGGATGCGGCGCATCTCGGCGATGCATACATCTGTTCCACGGTCGAGGGAACCGATGTGCAAACGTATCGTGTCCGTGTGATACGCGTGGATGTGCAGTCCGCGCCGAGCGTGCAGGGACTGATGATCGAAATCGTCGACGAAGCGCTTCTCGACCGAACCGGCGGGATCGTACAGGGCATGAGCGGCAGTCCGCTTGTGCAGGACGGTCGGCTGATCGGCGTCGTCACGCACGTGTTTGTCAGCCATCCGACGCGCGGATACTGTCTGTATGCGGCATGGATGTCGGAAAAACTGCTTCCTTCGACATAGATTGTTTACAAGCGCACCGCTTTTCGCCAATGTTTCACGGTTGTTTCCCGGCGGTTTTCCGCGATACAATACGGTCGGAGGCGGGAAAAGACCATGCGCATTCTTCTCGAAACAAAGGATCCGCAGACGGAACGGAACTATCTGCAGGCGGCGGACATGCGAAACCGTCAGCGGCTGATCGTGCTGCACAGCGAAGCGCAGGTATCGGAGCGACTGTTCCGGGATCCCTTCGATACGCTGATCCTCGACGACGCGGACGCGCAAAGCCCGTGGCTTTCCGTATGCAGAAGAACGCACGCCGGGAACCTTGTTCTGCTGTTTCGCGATCCTGTCGAGATTACGCATTTACCGGACGGCGTCACATACGCGTTTCTGCGCTCCTATGAACCGGCGGAAGTGCTGCGCCGCATCGAATCCTTTCCGAAACACAAAGACAGACCGGAGCGAACGGAAGCGCTGATCTCCGCGTCGCTGCAGCGTACCGGCATACCGGTGCATCTCAAGGGATTTTCCCTGCTCAAAAACGCAATCCGGCTCATGCTGTCCGTCGACCGTCCGACGGAGATTCGCATGATCGACGGCATCTATGAGGCATTGGCGCTCTCCGAGGGCTGCAGCGTGACGCAGATCGAGCATGCAATGCGGCACGCGATCGAAGCGGCATGGCTTCGCGCGGACGTGCGCGAACTCGAAGCCCTGTTCGGATACACGGTCAGTCCGGACCGCGCGGCGCCGTCGAACGCCGGATTTCTCTTTACCGTTACGGACCGCATCAAAGCGATACACAGGAGGAACGCATCATGACAGACGAAGAACGGGAAGCCGTATATGCACAGTTTGCGGATTTGCAAGACGACCGCGAGGCGCTTCTCGACGCCGTGACGGACGCAACGCTGCACGCGCTGCGCGTTCCGGTCAAGCTGCTCGGATACCAGTACATTTTTCTCGGCGCGCGATACATTCTTTCGCGTCCGTCCAACGAACATCCGACAATGCTCAAGGAGATCTATCCGTATGTCGCGGCGCGCGTCAGCTCGAACCGCGTGATGGTGGAACGCGCGATGCACTACGCCATCTGCTGCGCATGGAAGCGCGCCGACCCGGACGTCATGTATTCCTATCTCGGGTTGCGCGGGCGCGATCTCAAGAATCCGCCGACCAATGTGGAATTCCTGTATCTGATCGCGGAGCGCGTGCGGCTCATCGTCGGCGATCCGGAGGGCGAGGAACGGTATCAGCGCATGAAACGGGAAGCCGAACGTCGTTTCGGACTCGTTTTCCGTTGACGAATCCGGTCGGTATATGGTAAACTATATACAAATTCAGGAATGAGGTAACGGTATGAAAAAAAGAGCAATTCTGATCGTACTTGACAGCGCCGGAATCGGAGAGCTGCCCGATGCGGCGGACTTCGGCGACGTCGGAACAAACACCATCTGCAATATCTGGAAAAAACGCGGCAAGCTCGATGTGCCGAACATGAAACGGCTCGGTCTTGCGCATATCAACGGCTGTCTGCTTCCGAAGGACGGGGAAGAACCGACCGGCTGCTACTGCAAATGCGCGGAACAGACGCATGCGAAAGACACCACCTGCGGTCACTGGGAGATGGCGGGGCTTGCGCTCGACGAAGCGTTCAAAACGTATCCGAACGGCTTCCCGAAGGAATTCATGGACGCGTTCGAAGCGCGCATCGGCCGCGGTACGCTCGGCAACGTCGTGGCAAGCGGAACGCAGATCATTCAGGAACTCGGCGACGAGCATGTGCGCACCGGCAAACCGATCGTCTATACCAGCGCGGACAGCGTGTTCCAGATCGCCGCGCACGAGGAGATCATTCCGCTACAAGAGCTCTATCGCATCTGCGAGATCGCGCGCGAAATGCTTGTCGGCGAATACCTCGTCGGCCGCGTGATCGCGCGTCCGTTTGTCGGCGGCAACGGCGATTACAAGCGCACCGAAAACCGCAAGGACTATGCCGTTGCGCCGTTCAAGGACACAATCCTCGACGGACTGACGCAAAAGGGCATGGACGTGGTGGCGATCGGCAAGATCGAGGACATCTTCTGCCACAGGGGCATCACGACCGTCGACCATACAAAGAACAACCCGGACGGCATTGCGGCGACGCAGCGTTTCATCGACGCGGGGACGGGGGACTTCGTGTTTACGAATCTTGTCGATACCGACATGCTCTACGGACACCGCAACGACTATGAAGGCTACGGCAAGGCGCTCGAATACTTTGACGCGCATCTGCCGCAGATGATTTCCAATCTTCGAGAAGGCGACATCCTGATGGTGACTGCGGACCACGGCTGCGATCCGACGACGCCGGGCACCGATCACACGCGCGAGTATATCCCGCTTCTGATCACGGGACCGCATATGAAACACGGCGTCAATCTCGGCGTGCGCAGGCAGTTTTCGGATATCGGCGCAACGATCTACGAATACCTGACCGGCGAGACGTGGCGCGAAGGCGAATCATTCCTGAAGGACATCTGGGAGGACTGACATGGAAAACATCTTGGAAATCATCAACAACGCGGTCGCGCTTCTGAAAGAGCAGGGCGCGGACAAGGCAACGATCGGACTGATCCTCGGTTCGGGACTCGGCGATTACGCGGAGACGCTTGAGAACAAGCGCTTCGTCAACTATGCGGACATCAAGGGGTATCCGGTCTCCGGCGTCGTCGGACATAAGAACCGCTTCGTCATCGGCGAGAAGTACGGCAAGACGATCATTGCCATGCAGGGACGCTTCCACTATTACGAGGGATATCCGCAATCGCTTCTGACGCTCGGCGTACGCACGATGAAGAAGCTCGGCGTCGAAAAACTGCTCGTCACAAACGCGGCGGGCGGCGTCAATATGAATTTCCACGCGGGCGATCTCATGATGATCACCGACCACATCAATCTCTCCGGCAGCAATCCGCTGATCGGAAAGAACCTCGATGAATTCGGACCGCGATTCCCGGATCAGAGCAACGTCTACGACAAGGACCTGCGCGCAAAGCTCGTTGACCTGTCGCGCCGTCACAGCATTCCGATGCAGGAAGGCGTGTATCTGATGATGTCCGGTCCGTGCTATGAAACGCCGGCGGAGATTCGCATGGCGCGCATCATCGGCGCGGATGCGGTCGGCATGTCCACCGTGCCGGAAACCATGTGCGCGGCGCACTGCGGCATGAAGGTGCTCGGCATCAGCCTTATCACCAACATGGCGGCGGGCGTACTCGATCAGCCGCTTTCCCATGCGGAAGTCACCGAAACGGCGGCGAAGGCAGCGGTGCATTTCGCCGCGCTCGTCGATCTGATCCTCAAAGAGATCTTCTGAGATCAAGCAAAAAAGAAGGGGCTGCTTCCGTTGAAACAGCCCCGTTTTATTCTTCGCTGACGCGAAAGCAATATGATATTCGCCTTTCAAACTGCGCGAAGCGCAATATCGCTCGCCGAAGGCGAATAACGTTGAAAAAGGACTTGCAAAAGCAAGTCCTTTTTCCTGGTGGAGCATAGGAGATTCGAACTCCTGACCTCAACATTGCGAACGTTGCGCGCTACCAACTGTGCTAATGCCCCGCGAACAGAAAACATTATACACGGTTTTCATAAAAAAGCAAGGGGTTTTTTGAAATATTTTTACGGGATCGAAAATATATCTTGCTTTTTTGATCGGATTGTTGTAAGATAGCAAAGGTCCACAAAATGCCTTGCAGAGATGGCTGAGCTTGGTCTAAGGCGCACGACTGGAAATCGTGTATACGAGGAATCGTATCGAGGGTTCGAATCCCTCTCTCTGCGCCACGAAAACAGCCTGCCCATTTGGGTAGGCTGTTTTCGTTTTGGATGAAGGGATTCGACTGACGGTTGAAGAAGCGGAACAGTTGTGGTATCATACGGTTCATGGAACAGAAATCGGTATTCAAAACTGCGGACCTTGCGCGTATCGCGCTCGGCGCCGCGCTCATCACGGTCTGCGCATGGATCACGGTGCCGTTTACCGTGCCGTTCACGATGCAGATCTTCGCCGTGTTTCTTTCGCTGATCCTGCTCGGCGGGCGGAACGGCACGATCGCCGTCGTCGTCTATCTGCTGCTCGGCGCGATCGGGATCCCCGTGTTCTCCGGCGGCAAAGGCGGTTTCTCCGTGCTGATCGGACCGACGGGCGGGTACCTTTTCGGCATGCTGCTGATCGGCGCGGTGTACTGGATCGGCACAAAGCTGTTCGGCAAAAAACTGTGGGTCGAGGTCGCGCTGCTCATCGTGGGGCTATTACTGTGCTATGCTTTCGGCACGGTCTGGTTTTCGGCGCTGAACGCGGAGAAAGGCTTTTTCGCTTCGCTGCTCGTCTGCGTGGCGCCGTTCCTTCTGCCGGACGCCGCAAAGCTTGCGCTGGCGGTCATACTCGGGCGGAGGCTGCGCAAACGAATCGGTTCCGTGTGATCCGTAAAAACCAAACAACTGCGCCTGCGGGCGCTCTTTTTATAGATTGTTCATTTGCTTTCCGTGCGGTTCGGGCGTACAATGTAAGAAGGGAGGGAAGCGCTATGCAGATCGTGGTTTTGGACGGATATTGCGTCAATCCGGGCGACGTGGACTGGAGCCCGTTGCGGAAGCTCGGAACGCTTTCGGTATATGACCGGACGCATCCGGATATGATCGCGCAGCGGCTTCGCGGCGCGGAGGCGGTCTTTGTCAACAAAGTGAAGCTGAACCGCGAGACCATTCTGAGCGCGCGGCAGTTAAAATTCATCGGCGTGCTTGCGACGGGCTATGACGTCGTCGACACGGCGGCGGCACGGGAACGAGGGATCACCGTTGCGAACGTGCCCGCGTACAGCACGGAGGCGGTCGCGCAGCATGCGATCGCGCTTTTGCTGGCGCTGTGTCAGCATGTGGAATACCATTCCGCAAAGGTGCGGCAGGGCGCGTGGACCGCGCAGCCGGATTTCGCATGGTGGGAGATCGCGCCGACGCTTCTGTCCGGCAAGACGATCGGCATCGTCGGCTGCGGACGCATCGGGTCCCGTGTTGCAAAGATCGCAGACGCTTTGGGCATGCGCGTGCTCGGCACGAACCCGCATGAAAAGCAAGGCTTCTTCGGAACGTTCGTTCCGCTCGAAACGCTGCTTGCGGAATCGGACGTCATTTCCCTGCATTGCCCCGCAAAGGCGGACACGGTCGGCATGATCCGGAAGGATACGATCGCGAAGATGAAGGACGGCGCGATCCTGATCAATACGTCGCGCGGGAGCCTGATCTCCGAATCGGACGTCTGCGACGCGCTGCGATCCCGCAAGCTTGCGGGCTATGCCGCGGATGTGGTCAGCGAGGAGCCGATCAAGCTCAAGAATCCGCTGATGAGCGCGCCGAACTGCATCATCACGTCGCACTATGCGTGGACGCCGAAGCCGATGCGCCAGAAGATCATCGACGTGTCGGCGGAGAATTTAAGATCGTTTGTTTACGGATATCCGGTCAACGTTGTAAACTGAACGGATTTCAATCTATAACGGAGGGGTTCAAATGACGGTTGAGGAAATCAGAGCGGCGGCGGAACAGCGTGTTGCGCAGATGTCGCCGGAGGAGTACGAACGGTATGCGGCGCAGGCGCGCGCGGATCTTGAACTGACGGAAACGAAATTGCTCTATACGCTGAAGGGAGAGGAACGGAAGCAGTATTTGCGTGCGCAGGAAAGGCTGACCGGAACGGGAAATCGGGATCCGAGAACCATGTCGCTGCGCGAGCTGCGGGATCGGTACGGGGATCTTCCGGAAAACACGGTCTTCGGCAGGAAGCCGCGCGTGATGAAAACGTGGATTTTCGTCCTGCTGTTCTTTGTCTGTCTGACGCATTGGATCCCCTTAGCCGTGATCGCTGAGCAGTCGAACAATCCGTGGTACGATATCTTCATGACAATTTCCGTCATTATCCTGCTCTCGGCGCCGGGATTTTTTTTGATGATCGTCATTTCCGCCATCCGGAACAGCACCGTGAAACGCAGGATCCTCACCAACAGCGCGGCGGCAATCGATAATCTTCGGCTTGAAGACGAAACGGTCCGTGTGATTGCAGATCAGATCCGGCAAAAACGCGAAGAAGTTGCGCAGATGCAGGAGATACGGGAAGCGATCGAAACCAGGCAGAAACAGGAAGCCGATTTCGGCAGCCTCGCGAATGGGAAGTACTCCGCTGTGGATCGGACGAATGCGGAACAGAATTCTGCGAACGACGAATCACAGATGATCAACGGAAAGTATCCGGTGATCCTTCCGGAAAGGAAGCCCGTGTCGGCGTTGACGGAAGCGGATCTGAACCGAAAGCTCGCGGACATCATCGATACGAACGAGGGGTCGCGTGTGTTTGAAACGGAAACGCCGGATCCCGAACGGGAAATGCGGATGCAGATCGAGGAGATCTCCAAAGCGCGGTTCGAATCGCTCAGCCAAGAGGAGTACGATGCGATCGCGGCGCCGATCCGGCAGCATTACGATACGCTGCGGCAGATCGAAGCGGAATCGCTCGGTATCGGCGCGGACAGACAGCAGAAGCTGCGTCAGTATGAGCTGGTATCGCAGTACGGCGAAGAAATGCTGCGGAATGCGAGATCGGAAACCAAGTATCAGCCGCTTCTGGATAAAACGGGATTCACGGTTTCGGATCTGTTCAACGGCAGGAAAAATCTGCTGAAAGATAAGATCTGCAAATTCGCGGCCTGTTTCGGCTTGTGCGTTCTGCTGCTGCTTTCGATCGGGCTGATGTTCCTGCGGTTCGGTTCGCATTTCGGCGGGTTTGAATCATTTTTGTCGATCGTGACTGTCATCGTCGCCTCCGTTGCCGGGATCGTGTTCTTTGTGCGGCTGCTCATGAATGTGATCCGCAACGCGAAGCTGAACCGCGCAATCGAAACCTGCAGCAACCCGGAAAACCTGCAAGCAGAGATCGATAACGAGATCCGGCGTTTGGTATATGAACGGGAAAAGCAGCTCTTTGACAGCCGCCCGTATGTCACGGAACGTCAATAACGCGCAAAAACCGCTTTTCGGTACGCGCTGAACAGCTTGTCGGAAACAACGGAATAAGGGCGATTCTTCATAGGACGGCCGACGGACGCGCCGCAAACAGTCTAGTCCCTTTTACGACAGCCCGGAAGCTCCCTTTGGGGAGCTTTTTCCGTCCGTTTTCGGAATTGTCATGGCGAATTCACAATTCCCACTTGCAAAAAATGCAGTTTCGGGGTAAACTATAAACATCTATTCTCGGAGTTGTGTATCATGTTGCTGTGGACCGATTCGACATGGCAAGCGTGCGGCGTCGCAGAATCCGACGGCGTGCTTGTCGCACTGTCCGGCGGCGCGGACTCCGTGGCATTGCTGCTGGAGCTTCATGAGCTTCAAAGAAAAGGCCTCATCTCGCGATTGGAGGCGGCGCATCTGCATCACGGCATTCGCGGCGTGGACGCGGACGACGATGCTGCTTTTGTGCGTGCGCTGTGCGATCGGCTGTGCGTTCC
>JAEEGI010015558.1_pt1 | contig 15832 bp, 14 predicted proteins | sample 8958751 | NCBI WGS metagenome assembly JAEEGI01 (sample SAMN16246545, study PRJNA631951) | gut metagenome | biome: gut microbiome; feature: rumen; material: KS-attached | host: Bos | place: Iran: Karaj | collected 2018-10
TCGGGAAAAGCGGCGCTGCGGCGATCAGCACTATACCCATAAATGCCGAAGCCAGTACTCCCATCATGATAAGCTTTCGGTCCGTATCGACAACCTGCTCCATATCGCCGGCGCCGAGCTGCTGACCTATTATGATCGACACTACGTTACCCATTGAGATAAGGACAACGTTAAATAAGTTCACTATCGTGTTTGATATGTTAAAGGCGGCCACCACATCAAGTCCGCGCATGGAATAACACTGTGTGAGCGAGCTCATTCCCATAGACCACAGAAATTCATTAAAGAAAAGCGGCGTGCCCATCACTATCATCTTTCTTATGAGCGCAGCGGGAATGTAAAAGCCTTTGTACAATCCCACACCGTAAGGGGCGCGTGTTTTGTGCGTGTGCGTCCAGATCACCACTATCAGAAGTTCCACATATCTTGAAAGAACGGTAGCTATGGCTGCACCTACCACACCGAGTTTCGGAGCACCGAGATTTCCGAAGATAAGGATGTAGTTAAATACCAGATTTACAAGAATGGCGATAACACCTGCGATCATCGGAAGATTTGTCTCTCCCGTCTCTCTGAGCGTTCCGGCATAACTGCATGTGAGAGCGAACGGAACCAGTCCGAACAGCATCACAAACATATAATCTTTGGCGCTCACCAAAGACTTAACGAGATCTATACCCGAATTGTTGTCATGCAAAAAGAGCATGATGAGCGATTCTTTAAACAGCACAAAGATCACTATTCCGATAACGGATATCAGAACAGAGAGGATCAGTTTAAAGCGCATGGTGTGACGTACACCTTCATCGTTTTTCTGACCCGCATACTGGGCGGTAAAGATACCCGGGCCCGAGATCGCGCCAAACAATGCAAGATTGAAAACAAACATAAGCTGATTGACAACCGATACACCTGTCATCTGCTCGGTGCCTAACTGCCCTACCATTATGTTGTCGAGCATGTTGACAAAGTTGGATATACCGAACTGAACCACGATCGGAATTGCAACCGCCAACACCATTTTGTAAAATTTTCTGTCACCAAAATACTTTTTCATAGTTATTTAATCTTAAAGGATTTTATATAAATGTCAAGTGAGCCGGATAACACCGTTAAGCGAAAAAGCGTATTGCTCGCAATACGCTCGCGCCGAGCGCGGTTGCGTAAGCAACATATTCCGCGCGCGCGAGTGCGCATCCTCGCGGAGCATTTTTTGCTTTAAATTTCGAAGAAATTTAAAGCAAAAAAAAAGATCGAAGGCCCTAAGACCTTCGATCCTGATCGCGTTATTTCCAGAACTTCTTTTTCTTGTCATCGCCATCGACAGTAACTCCGGAATTCTTAACTGCGTTAAGTGAATTGCCGGTTATGTAGTCAAACTGTTTGATGAGCTCTTTTGCCTCATGCGAGAGCTTGTCGGGTGTCTGGACCACGAGCGTAACATAGTGATCGCCGCGGACATCTTTGTATCTGGTTGAAGGAACTCCTTTACCCTTTAACCTTACTCTCGTATCGGTCTGAGTACCGGGTTTAACTTCGTATACAACCTTTCCGTCAACGGTGTCGATAAATATCTCTCCGCCGAGTGCCGCTATCGCAAAGGAAAGCGGAACGGTTGAATAAATGTTCTGATCCTGTCTTCTGAATATCGGATGCGTTCCGACGATAACTTCAACAAGAAGATCTCCTCTTTCGCCGCCGTTTACGCCGGGTTCACCGCGTCCCTTGATACGAACGCTCTGTCCCGAATCGATACCTGCGGGGATGGAAACGGATATTTTCTTTTTGGAAGAAATGTACCCTGTTCCCGAGCAGTCCGGACATTTATCCTTAACGATCTTACCGGTACCGTGACAGTCCGGACAAGTCTGGACGTTACGGATGGTACCGAAGAACGACTGCTGGATATTTACTACCTGACCTTTACCGCCACACTTTGTACATGTAACGGGTGAGGTTCCGGGCTTTGCTCCGGTACCGTGACAGGTCTTACACTCGTCTTTTAAGTTAAGTTCAAGCTCCTTGTCGACACCGGTAACCGCTTCCATAAAGGAAATGCGGATACTCGTGCGGATATTTGCTCCCTTCATGGGGCCGTTGCTTCTGCCCGATGAATAGCGTGCACGTCCGCCGCCGAAAAGATCGCCGAATATATCGCCGAATATATCGCCGAAGTCGGCTCCCGAGAAGTCAAATCCGCCGAAGCCGCCCGCGCCTGCACCGCCGTCAAACGCTGCATGACCGAACTGATCGTACTGACGTCTCTTTTCAGGGTCGCTAAGTACGGCGTAAGCCTCGCTGGCCTCTTTGAACTTGGCCTCTGCCTCCTTATCATCGGGATGCATATCCGGATGATATTTCTTGGCAAGAGCTCTGTATGCTTTTTTGAGAGTCTCGTCGTCGGCATTTTTGTCGACGCCGAGAACCTCGTAATAATCTCTCTTGGAATCTGCCATAAGTTATTATACTTCCCTGTATTCTCCGTCAACCACATTGTCATCGGCGTTGTCTGAAGAAGCGTTCTGTCCTGCAAAACCGCTCATGTCGGGGCCTGCCTGTCCCATGTCGGGACCTGCCTGTCCTGCTGCCTGAGCCTGTTCATAAACCTTTGCGAACAAAGCCTGTGCGGAAGTCATTAACTTTTCTTTTGCGGCTTTGATATCGCTTATCTGGCTGTCGGAAAGTTCCTGATCCTTTGTGGACTCAAGAAGATCCTTAAGTGCTTTAAGGTCTGCCTCAACGGCTTCTTTCTGCCCTGCATCCACTTTATCGCCTACTTCGGTAAGTGCCTTTTCGGTCTGGAATACGAAGGAATCTGCCTCGTTACGTGTATCGATGGCTTCCTTACGCTTCTTATCCTGAGCTTCAAATTCCTGAGCTTCCTTAACGGCCTTTTCGATCTCTTCGTCGCTCATTGAAGAACCTGCGGTGATAGTGATGTGCTGCTCTTTGCCGGTTCCGAGATCCTTAGCGGATACGTTAACGATACCGTTTGCATCGATATCGAATGTAACCTCGATCTGAGGAACACCTCTCATTGCCGGAGGGATACCGTCAAGTCTGAACTGTCCGAGTGACTTGTTATCACGCGCGAACTGTCTTTCACCCTGTACAACGTTGATATCAACTGCTGTCTGGTTATCTGCTGCGGTTGAGAAGATCTGGCTCTTCTTTGTAGGAATGGTAGTATTTCTTTCAATAAGTCTTGTAGCTACACCACCCATTGTCTCGATTGAAAGAGAAAGAGGGGTAACATCAAGAAGCAATATCTCACCCGCACCTGCATCGCCGGCAAGCTTACCACCCTGAATGGAAGCACCGATAGCTACGCACTCATCGGGGTTAAGTGACTTGGAAGGTTCCTGACCGGTAAGCTGTTTAACAAGTTCCTGAACTGCGGGAATACGTGTTGAACCACCGACAAGAAGTACCTTTCCAAGATCCGATGCCGTAAGACCTGCATCCTTAAGGGCGTTCTGTACGGGGATCTTTGTTCTTTCTACAAGATCATGAGTAAGTTCATCGAACTTAGCACGTGTAAGGTTCATATCAAAGTGCTTCGGTCCATCCTGATTTGCTGTGATGAAAGGAAGGTTGATATTTGTTGTAGTAGCGCTTGAAAGCTCTTTCTTAGCCTTTTCAGCAGCTTCCTTTAATCTCTGAAGTGCCATCTTATCGGTTGAAAGATCGATACCTTCTGCCTTCTTGAACTCTGAAAGCATCCAGTCTGTGATCTTGTTATCGAAGTCATCACCGCCAAGGTGTGTATCACCGTTTGTAGCCAGAACTTCGATGACACCGTCGCCTATATCGATGATGGAAACATCGAATGTACCGCCACCAAGGTCGTATACCATGATCTTCTGTTCTTTTTCATTATCAAGACCGTAAGCAAGTGCTGCTGCGGTAGGCTCGTTGATGATACGCTTTACATCAAGACCTGCGATCTTACCGGCATCCTTGGTTGCCTGACGCTGAGCATCGTTGAAGTATGCGGGAACCGTAATGACGGCTTCTGTAACCTTCTCACCAAGGTAGCTCTCTGCATCTGCCTTCAATTTCTGTAAGATCATTGCTGAGATCTGCTGAGGAGAATAGTTCTTTCCGTCGATGTTACGTCCTCTGTCGGTACCCATATCTCTCTTGATCGAGGAGATGGTCTTCTCCGCATTGGTGACTGCCTGACGCTTTGCGGGCTCACCTATAAGTCTTTCGCCTGTCTTTGAGAAAGCAACGACCGAAGGTGTTGTACGTGCTCCTTCAGTATTTGCTATAACGGTGGGTTTACCACCTTCCATTACTGCTACGCAGCTGTTTGTTGTTCCTAAGTCAATACCGATTATTTTGCTCATATCTATGTCCTCCTGTGTGATTTATTCTTTATTCGACAACAGACACCATTGCGTGTCTGACTACTGAATCGTGGTATGTATAACCCTTCTGCAATTCCTCTGCGACCGTTCCGCTTTCAAGTTCGTCGCTTTGTACCTGCATTACGGCGTTGTGTAAGTTTGGATCGAATTCCTTGCCTTTGGCCTCGATGGGTTTAACACCTATCTTATCGAGTTCTCCCAAAAGCTGTTTGTATATCATGTTCATTCCGTTATAGAATCCGTCTTCGGCTTCATCGGCCGGAACCGAGGCCAAACCTCTTTCGAAGTTGTCTATAACAGGAAGTATCTTCTCTATAACGCTCTTGGCACCCATGTCGAACATGGTAGCTTTTTCTTTCTCCGTTCTTCTCCTGAAGTTTTCGAATTCGGCGAGCTGCCTCTTTGTGGTATCTTCAAGTTCCGCTATCTTATCTTTGAGCGCATCCTGTTTTTTGTCTTTTTTCTTTTTCTTATCTTCTTTTTCGGGTTCTTTGTCTTCAGTGACCTCTTCACCCGTTTCCGCGGCGGTTTCTTCGCTGATCTTATTCGAAGCATCCTCAGTGCTTTCGTCATCGTTCTCGATCTCGCCCGGCTTCTTTAATTCTTCGTCTTTCAAATTACTCATCCTTTCTTATACAGATCGTCAAGCTGATTTTTGATCTGCTTTAACGTTCCGACTACCTTGTCGTAATCCATTCGCTTGGGACCGACTATTCCGATCGTTCCTTTTATTCCGTCCTCAAGCTCGTAGGTTGCTGTCACTATACTGCAATCTTTCAAACTTTCGATCGGTGCCTCATCGCCGATGTAAACCTGTATGCCGGTCGACTGGCTTGCGAGTGACCCGAGTGCCAGCTCGGTGAGCGGTTCTTTCTCCTCAAATGCATGTATGAGTTCGCCGGCTCTTTCCCTGTCGGCAAGCTCGGGATATTTGAGAATGTTGTTTGCACCGCTTGTATATATCTCAAGGTCTTCATCCGAATGAATGGCTTCACAGACCGCATCGAGTACGTTTCCGACTATGTCGGAGTGAACTCCCGCCTGTTTCTTTAAAACGGCCACCATCGGAAGATTGATCTCCTCAACGCTAAGACCCGTAAGATTCGTGTTCATAAGTAAGTTAAGCTTAAGCAATGTCTCATCGTCGAGTGCATCCTCGGTTTCGATGAGGTGATTCTTTATCACGTTTCCTTCCGTAACTATAACGGCCAGAAGCTGCGAATCGCTCACTCTGGAAAGCTGTATGAACTTAAGCTTGTTCTCACGGTACCTCGGTGACGAGATCATCGTCGCATAATTTGTGTTGACCGCGAGCACTTTTGCTGCCTGCTTTAAAAGGTCATCGAGTTTTTCTTCTTTCTTTAAAAGAACATCTTTTATCTCGTCGACTTCTTTTTCTTTCTCGGAAAGCATGCAGTTTACGTAGAGCCTGTAACCTTTGTCGGTCGGAACTCTTCCCGCCGAGGTATGGGGCTGAACTATATAACCCATTTCCTCAAGGTCGGCCATTTCGTTACGTATGGTCGCCGAACTTAAGTTAAGATCGGTGTATTTTGAAATTGTACGACTTCCGACAGGTTCTCCGGTCTCAAGATAGTTCCTTACGACCGCCTGAAGTATTGTCATTTTTCTCTCGTCAAGTTCCACCGTTCGCTCCTTTTTAAGGGTGCCTGGGTTTTGGGTTTATTAGCACTCACCTATATCGAGTGCTAACATCTACAATGTAATCTATCACCGAGTATATGCATTGTCAATAAAATATCGATGTAAAAAGATTAAAAAAAAATAAACCGAGGGGACGGTGGTGTTGGTTCATCTGCTTTTTACTTTGCAAATGAACCAACACCACCGTCCCCCTCGGGTCATTTTAAAATTTCGGATAGGTATTCGACCATCCGCTCGCCGGTGTAAAATCTCCCTTCGAAATACGGATGTGTCCAGTCTCCGAGATATTTTGTGAATGTCGATTCGTTTATCTTATCAAAGAGTTCGATCGAATTGAGCCAATAAGCATTCAGTTCTTCGGCGGCTTCTTTCGAAGCGCCCCTGTAATCGTCAAGCACCGATCCCACAGGTGAGTTGATCTCGGTTCCGCAAGTATACTCTCCGGTAAAGGTGGGAGACATTATTATATAGATCGCATTAGGGTATTTTTCTTTTATCCTGTTTGTTTCTCTTATAAGAGCTTCTTTATACCCCGCTACGGTCTGACCGTTGAAATAATCGTTAAGACCAAACTGTATAAAGAATATCTGCTCGTTTCCGTTTAGATTCTTTCTTAAGTTTTCAACCTCATCGGCAAGTCCGTCATAAGTTATGTCCGAAGTATCGGCGCCATCCAGAAGATAGTCATTCACTCCCATGAAGCACATCTTTGAAGCCGAAGAATCGCCCTGAGCGGGAGCCCCACCGTAACCCATATTGAATACTTCCGCACCCGTAAGTCCTCCGACAACACCCGGAATTGAAACGCTTCCGTGGCTGTAACCGAATATGCTGTCACCGACAAATACTATCTCTTTATCGGAAAGATCGGGATAGTTTCGCTCCTTCGCGATAAGTTCTTTAAGCTGCAATGCGTAGTCTGCGATCACACCTTCATCTGCCATATACAGTTCGTCACAATAACAGACTGCGGTAAGTTTATCCGCAAGGTAACCCGTAAAACTTTTGTCCGAAACATAATTGTCCGGATTGGCGATCACCCACTCGGCGCTAAAAGGCGAATAGAGATGCACATTCGGTAAAGCGCATAGGAGTCGCGCGGTATCCAGGTACTTTTCCAACGCGAGGTCGGTCAGGTCCGAGCCCTTTTTCTTCCAGTAACTCAATGAAGGAATACCCAACATTATCTGGAAAAAGGTTCCTTCTTTGCCGGCGATCGTAGCGCAGAGAGCATCAAGATCGCTTGCCTTGTTTGCCATGAAAGTTTCGGGATCTATCAATAAAAACGCAGTATCTTCTTCGATTCTTCCGGCCGCGAGCGAAACAAGATCGTTTACGGCACTCACATTTCCCGAATCGGTCGAAAGAAACAGTGTCTTAGTACCTCTCAGATTCAAAAAGATGCTCGGATCGAATTCTGAATTATCTTTCGTCGTAATAAAGAAACTGTCATATCCTTCCTCCGTAAGAAGATCCATGTCCGAAAGGAATGACACGTTATTGAGATAATTGATATTTTTATAGGAATAAACGAACGCTTCACCCGAAGAAAAAAGATTCTCACCGTATTTTATATACATCTCGTCGGTCGCGTTTGCGGTTTCTTGGTCCCATATCACATATAAAGGTGCCGAAACGTCGTCGATCGAAGCGATCTCTCCCACACTCACCGTGATATCAGTTCCCGACATGACGGTAAAAAGATTTGCCAACGGCTTTTCGCTGTAGACATGGGATATATTTGCATCACCCAGAAATTCGCTTATGGGGCCGTATGTGTCGCGCGCATCCGAAAATTTCCTGTTCGGAAAAAGTGAAACCGACTTAAATTCAGGCGCAAAAGGGGTGTGTGATCGTGAAAGAACTATCGTGAAAGCCAAAAGAAGAACGATCAGTACCCCTCCCGGTATTAAATACAGTACTTTTATCGGTTTCTTTGTGCCTGATAATATGAAGCCCGCAGCAAGTAAAATGACGGACAGATATATAAGAAGAAAACGGCACTCGTAGACCGCCATAAGACCTGTAAAGCCCAAGAGCGCGCCACAGACTGCGCTTATCAGATTTACAAAAGGCTTCCGCGGGAGAGTTAAAGAAAAGAAAATGCAGGAAGCTGAATAGATAATATACATAATGCAGGCAAGTTTTCTCAAAGATCCTTCCCAGCCTGCGGAAATGACACCGGGGGCCTTTGAAAAGAGATTGCCGTAGTACACGACTTTGTCTGCCATTTCAAAAGTAAGGACAGGCTTAAAAGTCGCTATAAAAATGATGAACGCGATAATGAGAAAAACGGCCACTATCCCGCTGTTTATTATCAAAAAGAGTCCGGAACTTTTAGTTCTTTTCATAAATTACCTGTTAAGATACTCCATCAACTCATCGTAACGTGCTTTAGTCTCGTTGTAGCCTTCATCGTACAAAGCGCGCAGTTTGCTCACGTCCTTTTCAAGACGCCCGATGACCATGTCTTCCTGAGGGCGGATAACGAATATCTTTCCTGCTTTTTCTTCTTCGTCTATATACTTAAGCGTCTCATTGTATGCGATATGACGGTTCTTCATAAGTTCATACACTTTGGGATACTTATAATATTTCAGTTTGATGGCCGCTGCCGCTTTTTCGGGCTTACGCTCATATCCGACCGGTTTGGTAAGGACCACTACGTTCTTTACGTTTCCGTCGGCTTCACTCTTTTTGATCGGGATCGAATCGGCAATGCCGCCGTCAAGATAAAGACGGCCGTCTATCTTAACGTTTCTTGATACCAAAGGAAGCGTGCTCGACGCACGTATGTAGTCGATATCTTTGTGCATGTCGGTCAGCTTTTTGTATACCGCCTCGCCCGATTCGATGTCGGTCGCAACGGCGTAAGCGTTTCCTTCATACTTTTCAAACGCTTCGTAATCGTAAGGATTGAGATAATTCGGTACGAGATTGTAGTTTAAGTCGGCTCCGAAGATGTCGCCTGTCGTGAGCAGACTGTAAAAACCCATGTAGTGTTTGTCTTTAAGGTAATCGGTCATAACCTCGTAGGCACGCCCTTTTTGGCCCGAAATATAGCTGGCCATAGTGCACGCACCTGCGGATACACCGTATATGTTTTCAAATACGATCTCTTTATCCAAAAAGAAATCCAGAACTCCGGCGGTATAGATGCCTTTCATCCCTCCGCCTTCCAAAACCAGGCCTGCTTTAACCATATTGTTCTCCCTATTTTTGAACCAAAGGGATGGTTCATTTTTAATATTCGGTCTTTACAAATTTTCTGAGTGCATCAAGCGAACGCTCGACTTTTTCCGTGTCGATACAGTATGCCATTCGGAAATATCCGGGGCAGGCGAACGAATCGGCCGGCACCAAAACGAGGTCGTACTTAAGCGCTTTCTGGCTGAAAGCGACCGCATCGTCTTCGAGTGCCTTCGGGAAGATATAGAACGTTCCGCCCGGTCTTACCACTTCAAAACCAAGACTTGTCAGCTCATCGTACAATATGTTCATGTTTCTCTCGTAAACGGAAAGATCGCTCGTTTCGTCAATGACCTTTGCGACAGCCTGCTGGATGATCGACGCGGGACAGTTGTGACCGGTACCTCTTGATATCTGGCCGCACATAGCAACTATCGTTTCGGCTTCGGGTATCGCGGGATTGACGGCTACGTAACCTATTCTTTCTCCCGGAAGGGACAAAGATTTTGAGAACGAATAGCATGAAAGCGTATAGTCGTAATAATTTGAAGGATAAGGACAGGTCTTGCCGTCAAAAACGATCTCTCTGTAAGGCTCGTCGGAAATAAGATAAATATCGAAGCCATACTCTTTGGACTTGTCTCTTAAAATATCGGCAAGCTTTTTGATGGTTTCCTCGCTGTACACAATACCTGTAGGATTGTTTGGCGAATTGATGAACACCGCTTTAACGTTCGAAGTAAGAGCCTTTTCAAACTCTTCAAAATTGATTTGGAAAGCTTTCGTGTCGGCTTTTACGACCTTGATCTTCGCACCCGTTCCGGTTATGTAGGGGATGTACTCGGGAAAGAAAGGGGCAAATACGATAACTTCGTCACCTTCTTTGGTGACTGCTCTCAACGCATGGGCTATCGCTCCCGCAGCTCCGGAAGTAGGGAAAATGTGAGTCGGCTTGTAGCTCATGCCGAAACGTCTGTTAAGTGATGAAGCAACAGCCTCCTTAAAAGCGGGATTGCCCAGAGTGGGACTGTAACCGTGAAGGGCCATGGGATTTTCATGCTGCAAAAGATCGATCATGACCTTCGTGAAATTTTCCGTTACCGGAACAGAAGGATTGCCGAGGCTGTAATCAAATACGTTATCGTATCCGATCTCGGTCCCTCTTTTTGTCGCAAACTCGGAAAGCGATCTTATTACCGACTTTTTACCGAGCATCTCTTTATAGGTTTCGTTTATCATTTTTCATAACCTCTTTTATTTTGATAGGGCAGAAAAACACCCTTCGTCTGCAAAAACAGTGCAGGCTGCGCCGGCCTGCACTGAATCATGTCTTTGACAAAACTTCCGCTACTCTTGCCTTTAACTCTTCCTGAGAAATGGGCTTGATAAGATAACCCTGAGGATTGAGCGCAAGACATTTGAGTATCTTGTCGCGTTCCGATACCGATGTCAGGAAAAGTATCGGTACGTGCCTTGTTTCTTCTCGTTTTCTAAGAATCTCCATTACGTGAGGCCCGTCAAAAAGCGGCATCATGTAATCGAGCAAGATAAGGTCGGGAGTATGCTTTGTCACGAAATCGAGCGCAAGCTTGCCTGAGTCCACCACAGATACTTTGTAGGTGTCCTGCAAAAACATTCTGAGCAATTTGAGCATATTGACATCATCGTCAACAACAAGGATATGCTTCTGATCCATAAGTCACCTGCTTTTGTCTCTCCCCGTTACTTGAGAGTATATCATTGTGTATCTCTCAAATCAACTCAATAAAAGGCTCAAAAGGTATTCCGGGCACATTTTGAGTGGTATAATATGCATAGAATATTCATTAATTACGGAGGTGTCTCATGAGGATATTCTTTATCTTTAATCTGAAAGCAGGAAAAGGTACGGTAAAAAGAAACCTCCCCGACATGATCGATGTAATGAGTGAGGAAGGTCATGAGGTAACCGTCCACGCCACAAGATTTGCCGGAGATGCCAGAGAGCGGATCGTAAATCTTCCCGAAGGCAGATACGACCGTATAGTGTGCTCGGGCGGAGACGGGACGCTTGACGAAGTGGTCGCCGGAATGAAGCAAAGAAAAGAGAAGCTTCCGATCGGTTATATTCCGGGAGGCAGCACTAACGATTTTGCCGCATCGCTTGGTCTTCCGAAGAAAGTACGCGAAGCCGCAAAGGCTGCGATCGGAAATGTGATATATAACTGTGACGTCGGCAGATTTAACGACAAGTCGTTTGTTTACGTTGCCGCTTTCGGTCTCTTTACCGAGGTTTCGTACGAGACTCCCCAGGATATGAAGAACATGCTCGGCCATGCGGCTTACATAGTTGAAGGCTTCAAGCGTCTTCAGGATATTAAAAGCTACAGGATAAAAGTCGAGGCCAACGGCAAGATTAAAGAAAAAGAGTTTATCTACGGTATGATCACCAACTCCTCGTCGGTCGGCGGATTTAAAAATATCACCGGAAAAGACGTGGACTTAAGCGACGGCCTTTTTGAAGTAACACTTATAGAGAAGCCTCAGAATGCTCTCGATCTTAACGGCATCTTTACTGCTATGTTAAACAGAGACATAAAGGCCAAAGGATTTTACTCGTTTAAGACCGGAAGTATCAGATTCGAATCGGAAGTGCCCATCCCGTGGACGCTCGACGGTGAGTTTGGCGGAAAAGAAACAAACGTACAGATAATAAATGAGGAAAAGAGCCTGCCGATAGCAATCGGATAAGCTCTGCGACGATATTAAATAAAAAAAGACCCCATAAAAAGGGAGGATGCCGAGTCAACTGTGTTGACTCGGCATTTATTATGAAAAAGTTTTTATGTAAAATGTGGGTAAGTAATCTGTTTTGTTGTTGTCTATGATAACAATATACATTACGAAAATGTCCGAAGTTTGTTATGTAAATTAACAGAAATAAAATAAAATGTGAACAAAATATGAACAAGGAGGCCCAAAGTGTGCCTCCTTGACAAAAAACATAGAATATTAAAAAGAAATTAACAGAAAATTCAGTTTAATTATACGTTAACAAATACAATTATTCTTCAATTTCTACGGTGACGGTTTCCATAACTTGTTCCTCTAAAGGACGGTCGTTCCAGTCGGTACGTGTCTCCGCGATCCTGTTTACAACATCCATTCCCTCGATGGTCTTGCCAAAAGCAGCATACATACCGTCGAGATGAGGTGAATTCTTGTGCATGATAAAGAACTGCGAACCTGCGGAATTGGGATCCATACTTCTGGCCATCGAGATAACGCCTTCGGTATGCTTAAGGTCGTTCTTTATGCCGTTTGCCTCAAATTCGCCTTTGATCGAATATCCGGGACCGCCCATTCCGGTTCCTTCGGGATCGCCTCCCTGGATCATAAAGCCTTTTATTACGCGGTGAAATATAAGTCCGTTGTAAAATCCGTCTTTTACGAGACTTACAAAGTTTTCTACGGTTAAAGGCGCAATATCGGGATAAAGCTCAAGTTTAATAACGCCGCCGTCTTTCATTGTGATCGTTACTATAGGGTTTTTAGCCATTTTGATTCTCCTTTGGTCATATAAACAAAACGTTCTCATACATCTTAATCGTTTTTTGTAGTAAAATCAATTCATGAAGTCACTGCTGTTCATAGTAAAAGAGTTCCGTCCCGATGCATACAAAAATCTGGAAAAAGAGCTCCGGGAAAAAGAAACTGAATTAAAGAGCTTTGTTTATACGGGCTTTGATATAGAAAACATCCTTGGCAGACTCACAAAAGAGATAAAAGAGTCGGGTAAGGATACTCTTCTTGTGACCGATTCGCCCGAAATCTACGATTATATAAGAGTGCTCGGCCACGACGCCGTCGCCTTGGCGGAAAAGGAAGAGGATTTTTCTTTGTACCTTGATGCAAGATATATAGTAATGAAGCCTTACGAGATCGAGGCCTTGTACTACGAAAGAGTGTGGATGCGATTTAACGACATTCCCTGGACCATAGCGGTAACGGACAGGCTCATCATAAGAGAGACCGTCGAATCGGATGTGGAAGACTTTTACCGCATCTATAAAGACCCCCGAATGACGCGCTACACCGAAAAGCTCTACGAAAACATTGAAGAAGAAAGAAAATATATCTCCGAATACAGAGAAAAGGTTTATGCCGTTCAAGGCTTCGGCATCTGGACCGTCCTTAAAAAGGACGACGGGCGGATCATCGGCCGCGCCGGACTTATCACCCGAGGAGGCTTCGACGACGTTGAAGTCGGCTACGCCATCGACACCGCTTTCCAGCACATGGGCTTTGCCAAAGAAGCGGTGACAGAGTGTATCGAAATTGCCCAAGATCTTGGTTTTTCCCGAGTTTATGCCTTAACGGACAAAGAAAACGAACCGTCTTTGGCTTTGCTTAGATCGCTTAGCTTTAAATATGAAAAAGATTGCGTCGTAGACGGACGCAACCTTGTAAAGATGACATTAAACAAACATAGCCATGTAATGCGGTAATGTAATCTTATTATCGACCTTTCCAACATTACCACTCACAAACTTGTAAGCAAATGCCGGCTTATAGTCGTTAATAAAATTGTTCAACGATACTGTTGACGTATTGCCTGCCTTGACTTCAATAGGGACAATTCCTCCCTCTTTTTCAATTAAGAATTCAAGTTCATGATTGTCATCAGGTTTGTAATAATAGAGTTTATATCCTTTTTTTATAAGACATTCGGCTATTATATTTTCGTAGATTCCTCCTTTGGCGTTGCCCTTGATAGAATTGTCCAAAACAGCGCGTCTTGTCTCAAATCCATAAATTGCGCAAAGAAGACCGGTATCATTGATATAAAGTTTGAACTGTGTTTCAACTGCATTGGCTAAAAGAGGCAAATTGGCTTCGGTAATATTGTAACAAGGATTAACCGTCGCGGAATCTATCAGCCATTGAACACTGCCACCATATTTCTTTGAAGTTGAATTCTTTTCAACCGTAGAATACTGAAACTTTTTCAATTCCTTGGCTAACTGTTTTGGAATAGCATCATAACATGCTCTTACCTTTTGTTTTTCCGCTCCTTTAGCGTGTTTTGAAATGTCAAATCTATAATCTTCAAGTATTTGTTCCTGAATGGCCAGTACTTCGTTAAAATCATGGTTAGCGCAATAATGTGTTACGACTTCAGGCATTCCCCCTACTACTATATATTCCCTAAACAATTCCTCAAACTTCGAGTTTATGAACGGATCTACTTTTCGCACCTCTTCGAAATTCTTTCTTAAGTCAGCTATTGTTTCGACGCTATAATTTTCTGCCCAAAGGAATTCTTCAAAATCCAGCGGGTACATTGTCAAAAAAGCCTCATAACCGGTAGGAACCGATTCGGGTTCTTCAGCCTCAGTATCTCCATTTTCCGCATACGTCAGGCCAAGAAGACTTCCGGATGTTATAACATCGAACCGACCGTCTTCAGTCAAAAATTTAAGAGATGTTCTGGCATTTCCACAGTTTTGTATTTCATCAAGAAAAATAAGCGTTTTCCCCGGAATTAGGTTTATATTGGGAATTGAAATAGACATTCTCTTATAAATACTGTCAGCGCTCAGATCACCGGCAAAAATGGACTTCAGTTCTTTTTGTAATATAAAGTTTATTTCAATAAAAGATTCATATTCATTGTGCCCGAATTCACGTACAAGATAAGTTTTTCCAACCTGTCTTGCTCCTTTTATCATTAAGCACTTTCTATTTTTAGCGTTTTTCCATTCAAGAAGCTTTCCATAAGCTTTTCTTTTTAGCATATAATTTTCCTCCATGAATCAAAAATAGCGCTTTTTTACTGCATAGTCAAGAGAAAAGGAATAAAATCGGAGGTCAATTTCTCGAAAAAAGGAATGGAATCGGAAGGTGATTTTTTGAAAAAGGGAATAAAATCGGAAAGTGATTTCTTGAAAAAGGGAATAATTGTAGCAGTCAAAAAAAGTAGACACGAAAATTTGTAGCATCAACACAAGTGTAACTATTGATAATTTGTAGTAACTAAGGGTAGCCGGGGATATCTGTTTATAATCCTCCCAATCTGTTTGCCATCCTCGTTTCAATTTCGCTTATTTCTGTATTAATGTTACTGATTTGTCTTTGATATTCTTCTCTCTTTTGAGATAATTTAATGCAGTTATTATTCATACGCGCCAGAAAATTCTGCATGTCTATATCAATCCGATTGATAATGCGTTTTTCTTCATTGGCCAATTTCTCATAACTTGTTCGCAAGGAACCATCCGAACAATCTTCTTCGCCGCAACCCATCTTACCATATCCATCCATAAGATCAGGAACAGAACCATCTCTAAGAGCATTAAAAAGCGCTTTATAAGCATCAATTTCAAACTGCTTGATATCGATTCTGCTTATTATTTCCTCCAACCTTTCCTTTTCCGATTGAAGAGATGCTATGGAATCAGCCATTTCAATATAATCTAACTTGCCCATAATTTAACCTAATGCCTCTCCTTTTATCCCATTTGGCCTATGCCACTTACCTAAAAATCTGCACTATCCGAATTATGCAATAAGCCTATTATTATCTAACAATGTCTTTTGAGAGAATCTGTCCATTTTCCATATCA
>JAEEGI010015559.1_pt1 | contig 15831 bp, 13 predicted proteins | sample 8958751 | NCBI WGS metagenome assembly JAEEGI01 (sample SAMN16246545, study PRJNA631951) | gut metagenome | biome: gut microbiome; feature: rumen; material: KS-attached | host: Bos | place: Iran: Karaj | collected 2018-10
GTCTGATGAAGAGATTTTAAAACAGGCGAGGTTTTTTGTCAAGCAAAGGAGTTTGACAAATTTAGATGTACCAACATGGGGTACTCAGTTTAATTATTACAACAGGGATTGTTATAGTATTTTTGGTACTCCTATATTTAATGACAAATACATCAGATACGAGCATATTATTTTTTTCTTAGATTTTATAAAATACGTTGAACTCCGTGATTTTGAAAAATTCATAATATACTCGGAATTTGATCGTGAAAGCAATCCTTATCGTTCAGAATTGCATAGATACACAGAAAGGGGTTCGATAGGTGCTGGAGTATGGATATTAGAGTTAACTCTTAATAATAATTTAAACTATAGTTGGTCTATTAGACTTGTATTATATCCAAACTTTTACTTTTACACGGAAATGTACGTTGCTAATGAATATTATTCTTCAGAAACTTTTGAAAATTTTAAAATTACTTACAATAGATTTAGAATCGTAAATCATGATTAAAATTCCAAAAGATTTATTAATTCCATCGTCAATTCATGAGTGAAACGGATTAGGTTTAGAAATACGATTCCGGTTTAAAACAGGATATTATAAATCGAATTAGCTTTCATACATATCAAAATTTTTAAACATCACAAAAAAAAATATATATATCTTGTAAAACTATAAATAATAAAATATCTTGCATATTTTCTATAATATTGAATATAAATAAAGAAAAGAATAGAAAAGAATTAGCAAATGTTTGAATTGGCAACAGATTTTTCAAAACTTAATATTCCTAAAAGTCAATTCATATTAATAGTGAATTACCAGAAGTTGATGCACGAAAGCAAGTTGAAACTTTTATAAAAAGTCGAATACGAACAAATCTGTCTGTGGCAACATGGTCAACCAAATATAACTACATAGAAAAAAAGCTAGATATAAGTGGGAATATGATTTATACATTACATATGACATAATCAAGTTTATTTTGAATATTATAGATAATATTGATGTTAGATTATGGAATACTGTTATTTATAATTCGTATTATTATGAAGAAAAAGGTGAAAACAAAGAATTAGAAAGAGGCTTTCAAAATTTAGGTGAGTTTATAATTAGTTTTAAAAATATTAATAACACAGTTAAACAAGAAAGAAAATACAATCTTGGTAACTTGACAATTTTTATATATAACAATAAAAGATTAATGATTTCATTATGTTATTCTGATTTATCAAATTCAAGTGATTTGATATCAATTTGTGAGCATACTTCAACTTCCCAGAAAGCATATAACATATTGAGAAAAATATCAAATGATAGATTCAACTGATAATACAAAAAAAAAAATTATAATGAATCTTTTACAAAAAAACGTTAAATGTACCATAGGAATTTTTACGTTCTAACCTCTGCAAGTCCAGATAGTATAATTAAAGTAAAGAAATGCCGGACCGATTTAATTGCATATAATTATTACCGTTTAACAAAAAAACTTTTAGTTTGGCTTTAATCACATAAACAGCAAGATCAAATAAATTTTATATTAAGAATTAAAATAAATATAACTAATATTAGAATAATCAACTGTGCAGGTGTTAAAAAGAAAGATGATATCGATTCATATTACAAAAACTATAAATTTTCTGAATTAAGTGAAAGGAAACAGTATATATTAGCTATATCACCTCTTGATGAATATCTATATAATTATATGGAAAGAGATACAATTAAATAAGATGAATCTAGTATTTACTACATAATGAAATCAAATAAAACATTGTCGAAAGTTATCTTTATGCTAAAGACAATTGGCGTTTTTTGTAGAACTATTAGGCATATAGATTGGAAACATTCCGATAGATATATTTGTGCTATGATAAAAATAAGCAACAAAATTGATAAAATTTTTCGTAAAAACTATGGCACAAACTCTTATGATGATAAAGAATGTGAAGGTATGGAAATGTATCTTATAACGAAAATGACAGATTTGATGATTAGATTATAAGCATTAAAATCCAAGTGAAATGAACCAGTATTGTCTACATTCATTCCTTCAAGATCATTATCTTTTTTTATTGAAATACTAAATTAATCGTTTTAACCTGTAATTTGATTAGAAATAAAAACTATATTGTAAATTTTGCTAAAACGATTCCTGTAAATCAGTTCAGAACATCGAATTCTGATCTGTCTTCCAAGAGGACTGTTTTGCAGAAGTAACGTGATCCTCAGGAAGCAGTTCTCCGATAAGCAGAGGCGAATTCACATTATGCTGTCTTGCATGGGCCTTAACTTCCTCCTCCAGATAATTCGCATAGCAGTACCTGCACATATGCATGCATGAATTATATGCGCCGATGTCATGTGCCATCAGGCAGTCACAGTTTCTGATCCTCTGATACCTTTCTCTCCTGAGACTGCATCCCAGAACCTTTTCAAACAGCTCATATGTGAGACAGCCTCCGACAGTTACCGGAAGATCCTGAAAAAAAAACGGCTCCTCGCCGCATAGTTTCAAAGTTATGCCAAATCCGGATGCGATTCTTGTGAGATTGACAATCATTCTACGTTTAGCATCCATGGGCACTGTTTTCAGCTGCGGAAAAGTATACTGATGCTTGGGGTATTCTCTGATGAAACTGACAACAGCAGTATCCAGTACGCCATTAAGACACCGGCAGATGGAATCAAAGGATTTATAATGTACCTCCTCTGTATATACATCAGTCAAGATAACAGGATCATATCGCAGAGCTACGCAACCGAAAGGAAGAAGAGAAGCAAGCTGAATAAGTGATTTGATCACAACATTCACAGGGGGTACATAAGGTTCAAGATCAGATGCGTACGGAGTAACAGAAACAAACCAGTACTGCCCGTATTCCTCAAGCAGTGGAACCGATCGCAGCATGGGAGTGGGATTCTTTGTGCAGAACCCGATGAGATCAACAACTTTCGGATCAAGACTGTACCTTGTTACCTGATGGAAATTGAATGGATTTCGAACCATGAGATAGCCTTCTCTGATACGGTTCATAAACCAGTGACTGTAAAAGGCTGGTATGTCAGTTCTCAATCCGGTCTGTATTATCATTATTTTTTTACAGGCTTCTCCAAAATATCTTTTTAATCCGTTAACAGCTGAAACATATATTTCGTTAAACAAAACCGGTTCTTAACCGCCCTGCTCCTGTAAGAAAAGACATCACGGTGGATGATCCGGACCGGCAGCATCCATAAAGGACTATTCAGCTCATGTTACTTCATGGCAAAAGGATGAAACATTGATCATGAAAAGTGCATAATGCAATTAGAAAATCGTATCATGCACCTCAAACGGTATACCGGCACGATCGAAAAACTCCTTGCTGGATTTTATTATTTCCGGATCGTCAGTTTCCTCAGTTACAACATCAACTCTTTCAAGACATTCGGACAGGATCAGAGGACAGTGAAACTGAAGTTCAAAAAAATCAAATCCGAACATGTCGCTGAGCAGCTCCGGAAGATCATAAAAATTACCGCGGTTTAAGATTTTTTCCTTAACCTTCATACCGAAGAAGTAATAACCGTCTACACCGTTCTTGCCGATCGGTTTGCTTCCGGCCGGAGCATCATGAACTGGTCCTCTTATACAGGTGGCAAGAGGATTGGATACCAGTGTCGGGATAAGACAGTAGGAAGACTTGAAAATCATTGAATTTCCAACTGTAAGAGTTGTAAAAGGAAAGAGTTTTTCCTTTTTAAATCTGAAAACAACGCCGCCATACTGGTAGACCATATCATAGGTTGAAATAAGATTGTCAGATATCCTGTCTGCCGACAGGTAACCGAATTTCGGATAATCCTGCGGCTCCAGAGTTGAAGTATCAACCCCGAAAAGAACTCCGGTGCTTTCCCTGCGAACATCCGCACCTCCTACAGTAGCACTGGATCCTGTCTCCATCACATTCATAATTCTGCCGGATTCTATAATCCTGGGCAGAGTCTTGCTGTGAACTCTCAAATAAAAAGCACCGTCCTCAATAATATCTCTCAAAAATTTTTCTATATGGAAGGCTACCTCCCTCATATATGGATATTTAAGGATCTGCTCGTAGTATTTCTGCTGGTACTCTTTAAAATTAACCAGGGTCTTTGATACTGACATCTTACTCCAACTTTTTCTTCACATAACGAATACAAACTAAAACTAAATTATCTGCAGTGATAGCCTACCGTGCATGGTGATAATCAACTGCAGGGGGTTATATTTTCTTACGCAGAAAAAAAGACTGCATTTAACATCATAAAAAATCAGAAATCCAACTTTTTGTAACAACAGAAACAGTCGACGCAACTGTCAGATTCATTTCTGATCCTTTTCAATCACTGACTCGCATGCCTGCGTCATAAACTACTCCACTTCCTAACGGCTGTTTACTGGTGAGTACGCCAATCAGTCCGTCGCCAACATACAATCCGAAATTTACGGTCTTTGCTTTGCAGCAATAAAATCAGACCGGCATACAGCTGCACTGCGATATTAAGGATCTGTTGTGCCATACCTGAAAGGGTCAAACTTGAAAGCACGGACATTGAAATAAAACGACGTAACATGATTTGGCTTTGTTAATAAATCATCATCATTTTTATTTCAGTATATTACAATCAGGTTATACTCGCAGGTGTCATTAACCGTAACTGCAGGCGATTGTGAGTGTCAGGATTTTTTTGCTGAATAAACAGCAAACCCGATCCTGTCCGGATTCTTTTTCTGTACATCAGATACAGCACAGACACTTGAGCAGAAAAAGAATAAACCGTCGCGACAACATTTCTAACAGCAGCATGCCCAAAATAAGTTTGTCAATAATGTGCCTTCTACTGTTCAGGGAAAATACAGCACATAAAAATCTGTCGTCTGCATGACCGGAAGAAACATCCAAAATCAGTTTAAAACCTTTGAAACAGATACTGGCGAATGTACTTAATCAGCATTTCTCTGTAGTCTTTAAACACCAGCAGAAATATTGCAAGCAGAAGAAAACACACAAAAAAAATGGCAAGAAACATTAAAAAAACTACGTCACCCAATATAAGTTCCCCCTTTACGAAGTATAAAAATCCGGGTCATATATCTGAAAAAGACTTGTTCCTGTCATCATATTCAGCAAGCTTTACGTTCAGACGGTTCAGAATATGCCCGTAGATCCGGTAGTAGCATCTTGCTAATGATTCACCGTTTTTAAGAACTGTTTTCCTGATCACTAAATATTTCACATTGCAGTCAGTCATGGACAGAAATAAAGCGGCTTCATTCAGAAATGCAAATTCATCATACGGAATTTGATTCTTATCGCCGCTTGCTTTTCTCCTGCTGAAATCCATGCACTCAGCAGCAACAGTTGCATGACCTTCGTTTTCAATGCCGAAAACATCAAAACTGTGAGGTTTCTGAGGATTGCCGATATAAACTCTGTATCCCTGACTGAAGGTATAGTTTGTAAAACCGGCGCTGTCCTTGAACCATTCAAATACAAGGTTTGCAAATTCGCTGCCCCGACTTTTCTCGTCGCCGGGATTGATAGTAACAAGAGGACTGGCAAAGTTTAAAGATTTCATGATTTAGCTGATTCCTGATTAAACTGATATTTCAAAGATACAAGAGACATTTTCTGAATTCGAATCTTTTCAAGTCTACAGTATACAGTTTTCTGTTTGCAAAAATTGAGATATCGTCAGATTTATAGGCAGAAATGCTGCAGTCAGCTGCAAAACCAGACAGAAAACAGTTTGTTCGCTGATTTGTCCGGAGTTCACTGTTGATTATTCTTCAGACTTCTGCAGCCAGGTTCGCTTCTCTCCCATGTAGCGTGCTCTATCTACCGCCACATTTCATCTTCTCTGTTTCCCGGTTTTAAAGTTTCAGAAAATTAAAGTTATCATCAATCACTTCAGTGTATTCAGTATGTCATTCAGCAGAAATATGAGCTGTACCGGTGCACAGCACCTGGAATACAACATTCACTCCCGGCGGGAAAACAAAAAAAACAGGGAAAGGAAAATGAAGCAGCAACACAAAATTACGTATAAAATAAGCAACGTAACGGGGAAGTTCCCTGCCGATATTTTCTTGTGTTTGCATATTTTACCATGGACAGAAACATTTTATCCGGACACATCGCAGCTCTCTTCACTACAACAGTCTGGGGAGTGACATATGTCTCAACGAAGTATCTTGTTGAAAGCTTTGCACCTGCGGAAATTCTTCTGATCAGACTGTTCATCGCAGTATCGCTGCTCAGCGCCGTCTGTCCGAAAAAAATTTCTTTTTCCTTCAGAACTGAAAAATATTTTATCCTGGCCGGACTCACAGGCATCTGCCTCTATTTCATGCTTGAAAACCATGCACTCACAATTACAACAGCTTCAAACGTAGGAATAATTGTCGCCAGTGCACCTCTCTTTACAGGTCTGCTGTCCTGGGTGGTATACGGGGATCGTCAGGCTCTTTCATGGCAGTTCATCACCGGGTTTATTGTCTCCATATCCGGCATTGTCATGCTCAGTCTCAGAGGTTCTGATTTTTCCGTCCATCCGGCTGGAGATCTGCTGGTAATCCTTGCCTGCATCAGCTGGGCTGTATATTCATTGACTATAAAAAAGCTGAGCTGCTACGGGTTTAACAGCATAGCGGTAACCAGAAGAGTTTTTCTGTGGGGAATTATATTTATTCTGCCCTTCTTGCCGTTTTCTGACATCAACATCGACAGTTTTTCAAGATATGCAGATCTGTCGTATCTGGGCAACCTGCTCTTTCTGGGTTCAATTGCATCTGCCGCATGCTTTGCCTCATGGAACTATGCAGTAAAAATTATCGGAGCAGTGAAAACCTGCATCTATATCTACGCAGGTCCGGCCATAACAGTACTTTTTGCTTTTGTTTTCCTGAAGGAGCAGCTCAATCTCAGCGGTTTTGCCGGCTGTGCCCTTACCATACTCGGCCTCATTATTTCCACAATGCCGGCTCCGGGAAGGTCTGCATCCAAAAAAGAATGAAAACAGGGAAAAGAATCTGTCTGATCAGAACCGGTTTTCTGTTTTGTTTCTCACTGACGTTCTGTAACCTTCTTCAATCTTAAAGATGTCAGGATTTCTTCATCCGAGTTTTCTTTAACTCAATTTTACTGTTTCAACACCAATATTAAGAGTTCCTGCTGGAATCAGAATGGATGAGTACAAACTAAAACGAACAGCGAACCAGGATCTAACCCCGGATCTGAGCCAAAGATGGAGAGGACCGAAAATCTTCAAACAATGCGGAGTCTGTACACAAATTTTGGTATTTAACGTTTAAAACAGTCACGAATCAGTCACATATGCATGTTTTGTCTTTCCCGAAAACTCATGGTTTTAGTGGTACTGTCCCTGTAAAAAAAGTATAATAAGGGAACAGTTTTTAAACGGAACATAAATGGCAAACAAATCTTCATCTTCAGTAGAAATTCAGCTGAAAATTAGCAGAAATCTGAAAACCAATGCAGAAAGTATTCTGGAAGATCTGGGAATGGATCTCGGCACATACCTGACAATGTCTCTGTCCAAACTTGTGGAGGAAAAAAAGGTTCCGTTTAAGATCGGGTTTTACAAGGTGCCGGACTATACTCCACAGGAAGCTTTCAATGAAGTCAGAGCTTCGATGTCCATGGAGGGTTTTATTCTCGACAATGAAGATATGAAAATCCTTAATGACTACTCAAAGGGTGAGCTCACCGGCGACGAAATCAGAAACAGAATAATAAATTCACTGTAACTCATGTATGACAAGACCTACTGTTATCCTGATACAGACATTCTAATCAACAATCTTAATATAACAGACGAGGATAAACTTGCGGAAGTTGAACGCAAGTTTACCATGCTTCGCATCTACGAACTTCTTCACAATCCAATAATCGGCAGTTTCGATCTTAACCATCTGTGCCGTATTCACCAGTATATTTTTCAGGATCTCTACAGCTGGGCGGGAGAACTCAGGACAGTTGATATTGCCAAGGGTTATTATTTCTGTCACTGCGACTACATTGCCAGCAACGCAAAGAAGCTTTTTTCCGATCTGAAAAGTGAAAATTATCTCAGGGGGCTTTCTGCAGATCGTTTCATTACGCGTATTTCATTCTACTTTTCAGAAATTAATGCGCTCCACCCCTTCAGAGAGGGTAACGGAAGAGCACAGCGGGAATTTATAAGATCACTGGCACTCTGGAACGGATATCAGATCAAATTTTCACTTGTACCAGCGGATGAAATGCTTAAGGCAAGCATAGATTCTTTTGCATGCGACTACCGCAGAACCGAGGAAATGTTCAGAAAGTGCATTACCAGCATGTCTCCATCCATCTGAAGCTGCAGTTTTCTATTTCAGCTTTTTAACCAGAACAGTACACTCCTTTTTGCAGAAGCATATTCCGTATATCAAAACAGATTTGATGTCTGTTCTGCTGATGTACAGATCTGCATATTTTTTCCTTATTACCTGTGTTCCGCAGTAAAACCGATTAATTTTTAAAAAATCATATACCGAACGTTCAGTAACCGCAAGGACTGAGCGTATTTTTTGCATCTCTAAAAATTATTAGAAAATTAGTATGCATACATATGCATATGGTGTATACTACAGGTATTACCTTTGGGACGAAGTGGAACTGAGGCAGAAGGGGGATATATGTTTCTATCTGAGAAAAAGAATTCCAATGGACTTTATTATCTTTACCTCATGGACAGTTCATATAATGCCACTACCAAACGTTCGGTTCTTAGAGTCGTTCAAAATTTCGGCAGAGCAGAAGATTTCAAAAAGGACAAACCTGATGAATACGCCAAGCTTGTTGAAAAATATGGCAATAAAAAGGATCGTGCCCAGTCAGATCAGGAAAAAGTCATCAGACAATTTATAACAGAAGGAGAACAGGCGGCAGATTGTATGGATTTACTGTCCAAAATCAAATATGTGATGCCGCAGAATATAACAAATCTGGTTCTCAGAAAGCTCTGGTATCATGATTTACAGATGCCTAAATTTTTTGATTACCTGACCAGGCATGAAGCTCTTGGAATTGAGTACAGCATATCAGACATCGCTTTTTACTTTTCTATGCTGAAGCTGATGTATCCTTCTTCATATCTTGAGGGTCTGGAGTTGAGTCCCAGATTTCTGGGTGATCCGGTGGCTGACTATACAAGTGATGATGTATACCGGTGCCTGCATGTACTGGCAGAATACAAGGACAGTATCATGCAACACGTAAACAAAAAAATAGATGTTTTAGTTCCGAGAGAAAAAACGTTACTTTTCTTTGACTGCACCAACTGCTATTTTGAAACGCCGTACAATGATACCTACTGGAACCGTAAAAAAGCATATCGGATTTTGCGCAGGAAGTTAAGAAAGGAAAATAAAAAATTCAAAGAACTGCCTGACAAGGAACTTAACCGGATAATTGATGATACACCTGCATACACAGCAATGCTTGAGCAGATTATTGACTCCCTGGGTGATCCTTTGCGAATGCATGGACCGAGCAAGGAACGGCGATTTGATTTACCACTTGTATCAATAGCACTGGTTGTTGATGAACATGCTATACCTATAGATTTTATGGTATTTCCGGGGAATCAGGCTGAGACGTCAACTTTGATAGAAATCGTGCGGGACGTCAAAGTTAAGCACGATATCCGCAATGCAGTTCTGGTAGCAGACGGAGCTCTGAATGGCACAAAAAATCTAAGCAAACTGCTGGAAGAAGGATTGGGATTTTCTGTAGCAAAGTCGGCACTGACATTCAGCGACAAACTGAGGGAATCTGAACTTGATCTCGATACTTTTGAAATCATGAATGATGAAGCAGGAAATCCGACCTCAATGCGATACAAAATCGTAGATTATCACAATGTCAAATACGACATGAACGGGAAGGATAAAAACGGCAAAAGTACTAAATATACGATTGACTGCAAGATGATGATCACCTTCAGTGAGGACAGACAAAAAAGAGATTTAGCCATAATTGAAGACAATGTGAGATTAGCTGAAGCTGCTGTTGAAAAGCATGAACAAATGCAGGTTTCTACAAACGGCTGGAAGCAATACGTGCGAATAGGTGATCCAAGTCAGTTGAATGAGCCGGATACAACTACTGAAAAAAAAGCTGATAATGCTGAAAATGAACAGCAAAAGGATAATGGTCCTGATACATCGTCAGAAAAAAGCAGTGACAGCGTTCAGAACAGCGAAAAAGAAAAGAAAAAGAAAGAATTAAAGAAACAGATTGCTCTGTCACTCAATGAAGATGCTATCAGCAAACGTAAACAATGTGCCGGTTTTGCCGGTATTCTCTATCATGAACCACCTGACAGCACTGATGAATTTACCCCAGCTTATGTCAGTTCTCTTTATCATCAACTGGTGCAGATTGAAGAATGTTTCAGAATTATGAAAAACGATTTTGAGATTAGACCAGTTTATGTTCGTGAAGACCAGAGTATCAATGGTCATGTTCTTATCTGTGTGCTGGCACTGATTATGATCAGGCTGATCCAAAGAAAATTCATGGAGGAAGGATACAGCGTCACAGCCCAGCAATTACAAAAAATACTCTTGGATCTAAAACTGATGACGTTATCATCTGACGGGAAAAACTGCCTTTTTCTAAAATCTCTGGAAGTCGAAAAGCGAAATTGTCTGAGAACAGAAAAGGAGAGCAAAGATTTGTCAGAAAAAGAAATCGGTGAAAAAATGATGAAGATAATGAATTGCGAAATGGAGCATTCTATAAACACGCTGGAGCAAATCCGCAAGTGTTTTCATTTGAAAAGTTTGAAATGTTCAGAATATCAGAGCGAACTAATGAACAAATACTACTGCAATGCATCAACCTAATATGCACCAATATGCATACTAATTTTCTAATTTAAAAAATGGGCAGAAACCTTTGCTGCATAAGGGTTTCTGCCTTAAATTTTTTCAATTTGCTGCGGAACACAGGAGTTATTTTTTCAATTTATACTTTTGATTTCTGCTTCTAGGTTTATCAGGAATAGTCATTTCTATAATTCCATGACTTAATGCCGGATTCAGGTAATTCTCTCTAAACGTAGGTCTGTGGGATAATCCTAATCGATCCATTATCTCAGAGGCTGACAAAACATCTTCTCCAATAGCATTTTTCAGTTTTTCAATCAGAGGATCCGATTCCTTCTGACCATCAGAATTTCCAACAACCGTAGTTTGTTGCAGAGTATCCAGAATCACCTGCAATAAAAACTCCACAAATGCACTGCTATCAGCATCACTGTCAGACTTACCCAAAGCATTGTAATATTCATTCTGGCGTGTTCTTATCAGTTCCTCAACAGGAAGCCAGAAGAATATCTCATTCCAGTGTCCTAACAGAAGACTGTGCCATAGTCTGCCCATTCGTCCATTTCCATCAGCGAATGGATGAATGAATTCAAATTCATAATGAAAAATAGCACTTCTGATTAACGGATGAATTTCAGAGGTTTTATACCACGTGAACAAATCCTGAATCTGTCCGGGAACCATACTTGCAGGTGGGGCCATGTGAACAAGCGCTTTTCCGTTGAAAACGCCGACGCCACCACTTCTAAACTGACCATTTTCAGGAATTAGTTCGTTCATCATTGCTTTATGAGCTTTCAGCAGATCTGTAACAGAATACGGATCTAAGGTGAGCATCATTTCATAAGTAGTATATGCATTTTTAACTTCTTTGATTTCTACCGGATTTCCCAGAATACGTTTACCTTCAAGAATGGCAGTTACCTGTTCCAAGGACAGTGAATTGTGCTCAATGGCCAACGAGGAATGAATTGTCCTTATGCGATTTTCTTTTCTGAGATGAGGAGTGAGATTACCTTTAGACAGAATTTTAATCTGCCCTAACTGTTCACTAATGGCAGCCAGCAAATTTGTTATTTTGTCCGTCATGTGAAACGGAGGAAGATACTTACTCACTCTTTTTTTCCTCATTGGATATTTTATTTCAGTTTTTTGCCCACAACGGTACATTCCTTTTTGCAGAAACAGATACCGTATGAATGAACTGCTTTAATATCGTTTCTTTTGATGTACGGGTCGGCATATTTCCTTTTGATTATCTGCTCGACGGCGTCCTCGGCAATCAAAAACTTGTCTTCATTCTCATCAGAAGTCTGTTTCAGTTCCAGAATTACAATAACGCCTCTGTTCTTTAAAGACTTTATTATCAAATCAATATAGCCGTTTCCTGACTCAAAATTAGATTTCTGCTCTTCAATGAGAGATGTGCCGTTGGCCAATAGTCCGTTCATGAAGCCGTGGTAGTAGTTTTCCTTCGGAGCATTGACGGAGAAGTCTCTGATGGATACATACTTAGCCAATAGCTCGTTAAGGTTGTCTTCAACAACTCCAGCATCCCCTGTGAATAATCCTTTTATCAGATTACCGGTGCTATTCCTCATAACGTGATCATTTTTATAGAAATCCATGATTTTGGATTTAAAGCAATCCTTAATTTCCTCATTCGGGATATACAATCTGTACTCATTTTTATTAGAAGATCTGTACTGAAAATCAAATGTAAGGTAGCCGGTATAAAGTAGCAGAGTCCAGAAATCATTTATGTCATGGTTCTCTAAATCTCCGTAGCACAGCGCAGCTCTCACTTCTGCGATAATGAATTCACCATCCAGAAGGTTTTGCATCTTATCAACGTCATCCGGCTCTATGAACCCCATAAATTCTTCGATAACGTCGTTACCGCTGGTGTTTATCCAGTAGTTGCGAGCCTGAATGAGATTTCTGTCTTGACTCAGTTTTCTGTAGTTATCATTACAGAAGTTCATTACATCCCATGGGCAGTACATATGAGTTGTTCCAAAATGATACCCGTCGTAATTGCTTCTTACCTCTTCGTAATAGCCTGAAAGTCCGTAGTATGCGAGAACTTCCTGTGTTTCTTCTTTTGTGAAGCCTATTCCGGTTGATATATCAGCATCTCCGGAATCAAGAACCGAGCAGACCATAAGATTATTCAGTCCGGTAAAAATACTCTCCTTGGCGGCTCTTAAACATCCAGTGAGTACAGCTCTACCGAGATACGAATTTGTTTTTAAAGTATCGTTATAAAAAGGACCGATAAGATTTATCATTTCGTCGTAATAGCCATGATGAGCTGCTTTTGCAATAGGAACATCATATTCGTCAATCAGCAGTACAGGTTTTATCTTATGATGCGCTTCGAGAAGACTGGAAAGTGTCTGAAGAGAGCCGGTCAGAAAAGATTTATCGGTTCTATCTGCAAGCTTTTCGTAATTAATCAAATTGGCATACTGTTCCTTCTGTTTATCGGATAATTCCTTACTGGTAGCAAGATACTCAAACTGCAGTGCCAATTTGTATATCAGAGTAGCAAACTGATTATATGCATCATTAAAATTCTGATGAACAATGGTTTTAAACGACACAAATATTACCGGGAATTTTCCCATGTATTTAGCGCAAAACTCTTTATCATCAAAGATTTCAGTTCCTGCAAACCATTTTTCCTGCTGGGAGACATCTCCGGGCTTTTCAGGATCAAGAGCCAGAAAATCATAGAAGGTGGACATGGTGAGTGTTTTACCAAAACGTCTTGGCCTGGTTATGAGCATGACCTTTGAGGTATTTTCTTCAAAAATTGTTTTTATGAATTTGGTTTTGTCAACATAGTAACTGTTGCTCTCAATTAATTCGTGGAACAATTCCGCCCCAATACCTATAGACTTCAACATCCTGTTTCCCCGAGTCTGACTATTCACATGTGAAAAAGGCCTTTCACTGGTCCGCTATTCATAAAATGATTGAAGCGCAGAAAGGCGCTATCACCGTTATTATCCCACACCAGATTCAATCGTCAACTGTCAATATCTTACTTTTTGATAAGAATAAAAGCATAAATTATCCACAAACGATCAAAAAATATTGATGTTCTACTTTGCTGGTAACTTAGTTGAGCTACCGGGTTAACTTTTCTTCCAATCACTCAGTCTTCTATATTTGCTCACTTCTTAACCTTTCAACAAATTTTCTGAAAATAAATCCGCTCAAAACGCCCGCTCATGTCCAGTAGTAAGTGAAGGCCTATAAAAGTCTTCGTGTTTCTTAACCTATTTTCAGGAGTTTTTTATGTTTGAAATCAAAGAAAAACAGAAGGTTCTGCCGGACGGAACCAGGATTACCACCTTCACTCGGGAGATAACCGGTGCAAATATGCTGGAGGTCGAAGCCGGCACCAACGGCTTTAAGGGCGGTAACGCCGAACACGGCAGCCGTACCTATTTCCGCATCACCGACATCGGTAATACCGACATTTTTGTTAAGACCTCGCGCAGGCCTTACAGCAACAACACCGAAAGTGTTGAGTTCATTCTTGGTGGTGACTGCGAGCTTGAAACCATCATCAGAGCACTGAAGTTCGTGGTTAAGGTTCTGGAAGAAGAATCAGCGGAGGTTGTGGATTAATGGCAATGCTCAATCTTTACAGTGCCAATGTTATCGGCATCAAATGGAACTGTTTGTATCCGAACCACGTCGAGGTAACCGATGAGAAGACTCTGCTTTCGGCAGTAATCCGTGATTATGTGTGTGCAGAGTACAAAGGAAACTACCGCAGCAAGGATAATTTCATAAGCAGCGACTGCCTGCCGGTGGACTGCGACAACGACCACTCCGAGAATCCGGCTGACTGGATTACCCCGGATGATGTGGCACAGGCATTTCCGAATGTTACCTTTTTCGTTCATTACAGTCAGCACCATAACAGAGTGAAGGACAACAAGTCTGCACGGCCAAGATTCCATATTCTGTTTCCGATTGATCGCATGACCGATCATGCCGCCTATGCGAATCTGAAAACTGTGGTGAACGGAATCTTTCCTTATTTCGACACCAACGCCCTTGATGCCGCCCGGTTCTTCTACGGCACATCAGATCCGAAGGTGGAATTCCATAAAGGCTTTATGAACCTTACGGAATTTCTGCAGGATGCGGCGCCGTTCGATAAGGATCTTAATCAGGGGCAGTATGGCAGCCGGGTAATTCAGGAAGGCAGCCGCAACAACACCATGAGCCAGTATGCCGGAAAGATCATCAAGAAGTTCGGAGATACAGACAAGGCCTACCAGTGCTTTATGGATGAAGCAGCCAAATGCAGTCCGCCACTTCCTGATGAAGAGCTTCAGACAATCTGGCATAGCGCTCAGAGGTTCTTTGCCGGGGTGCAGAAACAGGAGGGTTATGTTGATCCGGAAACCTACAACACCGAGGTCAGCTACAAGCCGGAAGATTACTCCGATGTTGGGCAGGCTGAGGTGCTGGCCAAGATTTTCGGGAATGAACTCCGGTACTCTCCTGCCACTCACTATATCCGCTATGTGGATAACTACTGGAAGGAAACCGAATCCGGAGCCCAGGCAGTGGCTCATGAACTTACCCGGCGACAGCTGGAAGAAGCCAATGTGGAAATCATGAAGGCTCTTGTCCACATGGATGAATGCGGCGCTCAGGAAATACTTGATACCGCAAGTTCCAAAAAGAAAGCCGCCAGTCTGATGAACGATGAGCAGACAGAAGCTCTTGAAGCCTTAAACGCCGCAAACACATACCGTGCTTTTACCATGCGCTGCCGTGAATCCAAGAATGTAACCGCGGTACTTAAGGAAGCCCGGCCGAAGCTGGAAATATCACCAAACGAGCTGGACTCAGATCCTTATGTTCTGTGTACGCCGACAGCCACATACGACCTGCGCAAGGGACTAAAAGG